>VMHT01167138.1_pt1 | contig 11044 bp, 8 predicted proteins | sample 4693611 | NCBI WGS metagenome assembly VMHT01 (sample SAMN12280063, study PRJNA550983) | marine metagenome | isolation source: seawater sampled from same location over 5 years 0.02-0.2 micron viral filtrate | place: USA: collected off the coast of southern California halfway between the port... ... | reverse complement strand
TAGTTCCCTATTGCCTACTACTGGTATTATAGAGGACAACAATGGTGGTAATGGATGGGACAGAGAAGTAGCCCCAGTAATAAGTGTAGACGGCCCTACGCCATTCCATCTGCAAGCTATTAGCTATGAGGTGAGTTCATCGTGAATCAGGTAGCAGTCCAGGATGCGATCTACGAATTGCAGTCTTTGATGATGAAAGAGGACACAATCGACTTAGAGGTTAGGCATCATTTTAGTGATGGCCTATATGCTAGGGAATTGTTTATACCAGCAGGTGTATGCTTGGTTGGTGCGCTACATAAGACTACTCACCTGTATACTGTGGTTAAAGGAAAGTGCAGGGTATCTAGCCAGTACGGCAACTTGGAAATTATTGCGCCATTTATGGGCGAAACTATTCCAGGTACAAAGCGTGTCATATACGCTGAAACAGATTGCGTGTGGATCACTTATCATCCAACTGAACTAACTGATATTGAAGAAATAGAAAAGGCTCTGCTTGAGCCAGAGGATATTTAAATGGCATTTGTAATTGTAGCTACATCGGTAGGGGCCGCAGTGCAAACAGCAGTGGCAACGGTTGGCAGTGTAATAGGGGCTGGTATTGGTGCTTTGGGAGTTGGCGGCACGACTGCGTTATTAGGCGGTGCCGCTAGTGCATACGGCCAAATGGAGGCTGGCAAAGCACAGCAGGAAGCAATGGAGCGTGAGGCTGAACTAAGGAGATTAGAGGCACAAACTCAAGAGTTACAACGTAGGCAAGAACTAAATAGACGGTTGGCTGCTGAACAGGTGGCGATGGCTTCTGGGGGAATAGCTACCGAAGGAACTCCAGCTAGTATTGCCCTTAAAAGCGCAGAACAAATGGGAATAAGTGAAACTACTATTGGTTTGTCAGAAGCATTGGCAGAAAGACAGCTAAGAAGAAAAGGTAAAGTTGCGGCATCAGCAGGTAAGACAACTGCGGCCACATCCTTGCTTGGCACTGGCACAGAAATAGCGCGAATTCTAGGATAATAAAATGGCGAAACCTATAGGATTTTATGGAACATTCCGTACACCTGGTGTAGATACATCGGCAGGTAAGCGCCTTGAGGCTCTTGCTGGATTAGCTGGTGGCGTACAGGATATTGCTGTAGGCATAGGTAAAAGGGCAGCCGAGGAAAGAGGTTCTGAAGAAGGCACTGCGGCAGGACTAGAAGCAGCTAAAACCGGACAGCTAGAAACCAAAAGCACCTGGGGTTATGGGGGCGCTTCATACAATCAAGCCGCACAAACTGCATACAACGCTGGGATTACAGCCGACATTAAAAACATGGTTGGCGATTCTGCATTAGAATTTCCTGATGACGCTGCTGGATTTAAAAGGTCTGTAGAAGCAAAGTTCTCCGGGCTGACATCTTCATTTGACGATAACCTAAAAACTCAAGCACAGTTTATATTCGACCAAGCTAGTTCTGGTGAATTTAGAAAAGTAAGAAAGGCAGAAGAAGCTAACATTCTGAGAGGCCAGCAAGCTGATTTCTTAGCCGGGCAGTCTGCTATGAATGACATAGCAACGCAATTAGCTAGGGATGGTGAAGAGGAAAACTTAGCAGAATTACAATTGCGCATAGCTGAGTTTACAAAAAATGCTATCGATAATGGTCTAGTAGACCCTGTTGCGCTACAAGCTACTGCGGAAGCATTCAATGATGATATAGCTACCCAGAGGGTATTGGGTACTGTAGAAAGAACACTGCTGGATGAGGCAAGCACTACCCCTGAGAAAATACAAAAAGCTACAGATTTCTTGGCTACGCTTAGGGCTGCCCCTGTTGCAGATTTAAGCGCGAAACAACAAGCTGCTATTGAGTCTAATATACAGGCGCAAATTGACACGCTGACTAACGAATATTTAGCAGAGCAAGCCAAGCTAACTCAAGACGAGATGCTTCAACTAAGCAATCTTGAGGTTAATATTGACCGCAATGTAGGCACTGCTGCCGAACAAGAGGCGGCTGCATTTGACTTGTTCAATCGTGGTGTTATTAAAACCGCTGATAAACTAACTGCAATACGAAACAAAATTAACGCTAAGGCGTTTGAGGAAAATAGAAAACTTATAGGTATTGCAAATGTAGAGGCTACTATTGCAGGTGACGATCTCTTAACTAGTGAGCCTATTAATCAGGATGACGTTAACAATACTTACGATTTGCTTATTGATAGTTTGTCTGAAAACCCAGATGTTCGTAGCGCTCAAAATGCAGAGATTGTTGCTAGAACCACCTATGTCCCTAAGCAGTTAAAAACTAACATTAGAAACAGTTTGATGTCTGGCGATACTGCTAAAATAGAAGAAGCAGTAGAGACTATTGATCGCATACAAGAAATACCTGGTGTCGGTGCGGCTGCATTTACTAAGGAAGAAACAGCATTTGCCAATCAAGTGTTAGACTTTGATAAATACCTGCCAACAGAAGAAGCTATTAGAAAGGCTCAGGAAATAACTGACCCAGGCAACCCGGTGCAGCAAGCCAACGTGAGGGCTAAAAGAGAACAGATTAAAAATAACCCTGAAGATTTTAAAGAATCATATGCTGATGAGGTAGCATCACAATTTACATCTTGGGTTTTTCAGAGTGAAGCAGACTTTAAAAAAGAAAACTCGTTTCCATTGCTGGTTGAAGACTTTGGAAAGTTAGCCGAGGATTTGTGGTTTGCGGGAATGACAAATTTTGATGCCGCCAAAGAAAAAGCATTTAGTCTTATTGAGGCAAGATGGAAGCGTGGTGAGTTTGGTCTTATGGCAAATGCTCCAGAATCTTTCTATGCGTTGACCGGTACTGGAGACACCTCATACATCAGAACAGAAATACAGAATGACCTTGCTGCTGCGGGGTTAAATGTTTCAAGCGAAAACATTTCCTTGCTGTCAGATGACGAGACTAGCAGAACCGCATCTAGCGGCCAGCCTACATATAGAGTTATGGTGCAGAAAGATGACGGTACATTGGAAGCTGTGGCGTTTGAAGATCAAGATGGCAATTTGACTGATCGGTTTATGCCAGACAAACAAACTGCACAGCAGCGCCAAAATGAAACTATTTTATTAGAAGCACTATCAGGCGTTAAGGCTGATTTAGCAAGGGCTACAGGCACATCTAAAACTAAATACTCAACACTTACCAAAGAGCAAAAGGTTGCTATGGCAGAATTATTGCAGAGTTCCAATAGCCCGTTTGCATTAATAGGAAGAGGTATAGACGCTGCAATTAGGTTGCCCGGTAAAATTACTAACGAAAGCATAGCAAACTTTATTGATAAGTATGATTTGCTGAAAGGCCCAGAAGCAACCGCAGATGTGCTGGCGTTTATTAGAGATTCTGTTGTTGAAGCTAGTGACAATTATGTTGCTTCTTTGAGATTTGCAGAAAGAAAACAAGCTAAAGTTGCTTCAGAAATGCAACAAATAGACTCGGCAATCAAAGATAATGTTGTAACATACGCAACAGGAACTGCGCCAACACAGCTTGTATCTTACAGTCCAGGTCAAACAGACAAGGAGAAACGCGAAGGAACAGTTCCCCCTGATATTCTGTTGAAGCCTAACCCGCTGGCACAAAAACAAGTTGATGAATTAATGATGAATAAAGCAGCTAAGAAAAAGTTTGTTGACGGGTACGCTGCGGTCAAAGCAAAACTTGGTGATGTTGATGCAGATATTTTGTTCAACACTTATTTTGGGACAGCGTTAACCGCTGCTTTGTCGCAAGGAAACTAATATGCCGTTTGTGCCTAGCTTGCAAACCCAGACACCATTAGAAAAGGAAACATATGCTCCAGTATTAGAGCAAGATGATCCTAGCCTGGGCGAATTAACTTCTGCTTTAATTAGACAAGAAAACACTATTGGGTCTTTTTTTACGCAAGAATATGGGTTGCCGCAAACTAAAGACGATCCTGATTTCGACCCGTATCAGTTTTTTACAGAAGAAGAAAAGGCTAATGCTGGCTTTGTAAATGAAGCTATATATGCTGACAACATGGATGAAATAAAGTCTGTTAGAAAGCAAATAGCTAAAGAAACAAAAGACAAAGAAACCATTGCTGCTGGAGGCGCTACATCGTTTGTAATGGGACTTCCGGTTGGCGCGTTAGATTTAACATCGCTAATATCTATTGGCGGGGTTGCCGCTAACACCTATAGATCAGGCAAAGGAATACTAAGTAACGCTGCTGTTACTGGTTCTATTGTTGCTGCTGACAGTGCTATTACAGAAGCTGCATTGCACTCTACACAGCTTACTAGGACATATGGTGAATCTGCCGTTAACGTAGGCGCGTCTGCTCTTTTTGGTGCCATACTTGGCGGTGGAATAGCAAAATTTAGCAAGTACGGTATTGATGACAATGTTATTCAAGAAATGGCTGATGTCATGGAAGTTGAGCCTAAGATTGCAGCGGGTATCAACCCGGCTATCAACGCGGAGACAGTGCCTGTCGATGGAGATAGTGTTGGTGCTGCCAGGGCTGTATTTGGTAATTTTGAAGTTATAGGCAAGAACATTCGCAAGTTTACCAAGTTTGTAGGGTTTGATCCTCTTAGTAGGACTATAACGAATCCGTATGTTGAGGTTCGCAGGATTGTAAACCAGCTTGCTGAAAATCCCATTGAAGTTGATAGTTCCCCATTACAGGCAGTAGAGTCACTAGCTAAAATACAAAGTGGCCGCCTAGCTACATCTATCGAAAATAACAATGCTTTGTTTGCAGAATATAAAAAAGCTGGTGGAAAGATGAAACATCGCCAGTTCAATGAAGCTGTAGCAAGAGCGATTAGAAGCGGGGAAAGCGATATTCCCCAGGTTAAACAGTCTGCTAAATATTGGTATGACGAGTTATACAATCCTTTAAAAGAAGAGATGATCTCTCAGGGCATGCTGCCAGAAGATGTAAACATCCAGACATCTGTTAACTACCTTAACCGGGTATGGGACAAAAACAAGATAAGCTCAAACTACAATGTCTTTATTCGAAAGGTATCGGATTGGCTAGAGGCGAAAGACCGCGAGTTGTACCAAAGCGCCAAAAACGCGGCAGCAAAAATAGATGCTGCTGAGGGTGCAGAAAAGGTAGAGTTGCAAAAGATTATCGACAAGGCAGAGTTTAAGCAAGGCAAAGAGTTTGAGCGTCAAGATTATGAGGCTGTTGCTGCTGAGATCGCTACCAGAATACAAGGAAGCCCTGATGGACGTTTGCCTTATGAATGGAAAATGGGTGACGGAACTAAATCAGGCGGTGTTAACAATAAAGGTGTTCGTGGCACAGCGTTACGAGGCCCATTAAGAAGTCGTGTGTTCCAAATTGATGACGAACTTATTGAAGAGTTTTTAGAAAACGACATTGAGGTGCTAGGGTCGAGGTATCTACAGCAGACCGCTGCTGATATTGAACTGCAAAAAAGATTTGGCAGTGTGACCATGGATGAGCAAATTAGAGAAATAAATGGAGTTTATGACAGAGCCAAGAAAGCCGCTGGCGACGATTCGAAAGAATTGATGCGATTAGAAAAAGAACGTACAAGCGTTCTTGAAGACATTGGCGGCATGAGAGATAGAATCCGTGGAGTGTACGGTTTCCAAGAGGATAATATCTGGACTCGAATTGGCCGATCATCTAGGGATTTAAACTACCTTCGCTTGTTGGGCGGGGTAACAATATCAAGTTTGCCGGATGTGGCTAGGGTGTTGATGGCAGAAGGGTTTGTTAAAACATTTAGCAAAGGGCTTGGGCCATTAGTTAAGAACTCCAGAACATTCAAGGTTGCAGCGGCTGAGGCTAGGCGCTATGGAGTAGGCACTGATGCTTTGATGTCAGGGAAGTCAGATGTCATAGCTGATGTGGGTGATTACGCTCAGGGCGGCACTATGCTGGAAAGAGGGCTTAGGGCTGGGGCTAACAAGTTCGGTCGTATCAACCTGCTTGATTACTGGACTGCTGGAATGAAGCAGCTACATGCCGTCACTATGCAGACCTCTATCTTTGATGGCTTATCTAAAGGCAAGTATGACAAGCGGCTGGGTAGGCTTGGAATTGATGAGCAGTCAGCTAAAGACATGTGGAAGCAAGTCGAAAAGCACGGCAAGTTTGAAGATGGGGTTTGGATTACTAATGCTAAGAACTGGGACAATCCTGCCCTTGAAAGGATGTGGGGTGCTGCTGTCAGAAAGGAGTCTGACCGAGTCATCATTATGCCTGGGCAAGAAAAGCCGTTATTCATGTCTAGCGAACTGGGTAAAAGTATCGGGCAGTTTAGATCATTTATACTATCAGCAACGCAGCGTGTATTGATTGCCGGGTTGCAGAGGCAAGATCACAATGCCTTGGGTGGCGCTATGACACTTGTAGGTATGGGTATGTTCTCATACTACATGAAGCAGAAAATAGCAGGGCGAGAAGTCAGCGATGACCCTGGCGTATGGATTGCAGAAGGCATAGATAGATCAGGGGTTATAGGCGTGTTGGGTGAGATTAACAATACTGTTGAAAAGATATCTAGCAACTCCTTTGGATTGCGCCCCTTGCTAGGCGTTGATGCCCCAGCTTCTCGGTTTGTTTCGCGCTCTATGTCTGAGAGTATGTTAGGCCCAACCTTTGGAAGTTTATTAAGTACCACTGTCGCTGCCAGCAATGCAGTCACATCAAAAGAGCCTTTAACAGAATCCGATGTTAGGGCTATTAGGAGATTGATTCCACTGCAAAACCTAGTGGGAGTTAACAAAGCATTCGACCAGGTAGAGAAAGCAATCGTCGATTAAGAATTGGCAAAATAGTATAATTGGCAAAACATAAGAGGCCACAATGACAGTTACATCAAATACAACTCGCAACGATTATGTTGCTGGAACTAATCAAAACGTCTACAACTATACATTCCAGTTGAATGAGGCGAACGATGTCACTGTTTACTTAGGCGGTGTCGTTCAGACGTTAAACACACATTACACTGTACAGAATGTAGGGGTAGGCACAGGCGGCACTATCACCTTCACCCTGGTAGATGGTAGTAATAACCCTATTTTCCCTACCCCTGGGACAGCCATATCTATTGTCATGGCTATGCAATTAGACCGGGATACAGACTACCAAGCCAATGGTGCATTCTTAGCGGCTGAAGTTAACAATGATTACGATAGACTGTGGCTTGCAAGTAACCAGCAGCAGACGGCCATAAATCGCTCTCTAAGGCTCCAGGACGATGACGTAGCTGGTGCATCACCTACGATGGAACTTCCCCTTAAAGACGACAGGAAGGGCAAATTACTAGGGTTTCACGCTACTACTGGCGAACCTATCACTGCTGTTACTTTAGATGCTGGAGAATTCGTAAAGAAAGCTGGCGATACCATGACCGGAACCCTAAACATGGGGTCGAATAAGGTTACATCTTCTGCAACACCTAGTGCTACATCTGACCTGACTAACAAGCAATACGTTGATGCTGCTGTGGCTGGTGTTCCGCAGGGTGATATTACTGCTGTTACTGCTGGTACAGGTATGACTGGTGGTGGTACTGCTGGTGACGTTACTCTAAACGTAATAGGTGGCACAGGCATTACAGCTAATGCTGATGACATATCTGTTGATAATACTGTCGTGTTAACCACTGGAGTGCAAACATTAAGCAATAAAATATTGTCTTCCATTAGGGTGGGTGCTGGGGCTGTTGAGGTAGATATTATCCGCGATGAAGATGACATGTCCTCTGATGACCCGGATGCACTAGCTACTCAACAATCTATCAAGGCGTATGTTGACTCTCAGGCTGGAGGCGACATTACAGCGGTTACAGCCGGGGCAGGTTTAACCGGGGGCGGGACATCTGGTGATGTAACCCTTAACGCTGTCGGTGGTACAGGGATTACTGTTAACGCTGATGACATCCAGGTCACTGACAATGGTATTGGCGCGACACAGCTTAACGTATCTGGGAATGGTACTAGCGGTCAGCTACTTGCATCTGATGGTGATGGCACATTCTCTTGGCAGACGGGTGGATCAGGTGGCAATGAAACACTAGCCCAGACCCTAGCACTTGGCAACACTACAGGTGGCACAGACCTATCTGTATCGAGTGGCGATAACATTGTTGTGGCTGCTAACTCTACTGTTGATGGCCGCGATGTATCAGTCGATGGAGCCAAGTTAGACTTAATCAATCAGGGCGTAGCTACTACTGACAGCCCTACATTTGTCAAAGTAACTATCAATGATGAAATCGTATTGCGCGGGGCTGATGCCTATGATGGCTTGCTGCAAAAGAATGCCTCTACAGGCCGCAATGAAATGCAGATTTACAGCAACGGGGACGCTTACGGGACTAATTCCAAAGGTTCTGGAATGCACCTGTATGGCAACTACGACAATCAGCATGCAGGAAACATAGCCTTTATCACTGGGCAAAACGATTCCGGTACTGCCAGAATGATTGTGTCTGGCGGCTCTGCTAACTCGTCTAATCCTTCCCATCGCACCAACACAGATACCCGCGTCACTATCGGTAATGGCATTTGGGATTTTGTTGATGATCAAGATGACACCGCTTTATTAAACCTAAAGAATCCAATAGGCCGCCCTGCTATCTGTATATCTGGTGCAAGCTCTACCGAGGGCGACATAACTGTGCCTACTGGTGAAGCATTGGGTATAGGTCACTGGAGTGGCACAGCGTTTACTAATCGAATCAGCATGAATTCATCTGGACAAGTGGGCATAGGGACTACATCGCCTAGCACTATATTAGATGTAAAGGGTGCGGCTGCGCGTATTCGTATCTCAGATACTGACACTGCTGGCACCACAGGCATAGAGTTTGTAGACAGTGGCGGCACAAAAGATGTTGAAATCGAAGTAGGCAATTCCACACAGTATCTTGCATTCAAAACTGCCACAGCAGAACGCATGCGAATAGACGGCTCTGGCAATGTGGGCATAGGGACTGCTTCACCATCTAGCCTACTAACAATCTCAGGCGCTGAAAGTGCAATGATACAGTTGCAGGAGTCAGGTACTAACCGTGGCGCTATTGGTATCAAAAGCAACGAGCCGTTTATGGTTGATGCTGTTGCTGGTTTGCGTATGTCAGGCAGCGGCACTGCAAACATCTTGCCTTGTGATAGCGTGGGTAGTGCTACTGATTCAGCATTAAACTTAGGTGCAGGTTCTCTTAAATTTGATGATGTAAATTGCGTTACTGTAATTGAAAGTTCTGATAGAAACTTAAAACAAGACATTGAAGAACTGTCAGAGGCTGAGTTGCGTGTTGCGACAGCGTGTAAAGGTCTGATGCGAAAGTACCGCTGGATAAAAAGAGTAGAGGAAAAAGGCGACGATGCTCGTATCCATGTTGGTGTTATTGCCCAAGACCTGAGAGATGCGTTTACCGCTGAAGGTTTAGATGCTGGTCGCTATGGTATGTTTGTGTCGGAGACTGTATGGGAGGAATCTGTTGAGGTTGCAGCAGTAGAGGCGGCTGATGCTGTTTACGAAACGCAGACAGATGAAGAAGGCAACGAAACTCAGGTGCTAATTTCAGAAGCTATCGAGGCAGTAGATGCATACATTGATGTAAACCATTACTGGACAGAAGAAGAAGCTCCAGATACAGCAGTTGCAAGGACTAAAATGAGCGTCCGTTACAGTCAGCTACTCGCCTTTATTATAGCGGCTTTGTAAGATGATTGATCCCGTCACAGCAATGTCGGTAGCCGTAAATGCGTTTGGTACTATCAAGCGTATGGTGTCTGCTGGCAAAGAAGTAGAAGATACCTTGTCACAGATTGGTAGATTCTACGGTGCTGTGAGTGACCTGTCAGAGCATAGGCGACAGGCTGATAACCCTCCCCTGTTCAAGAAGATCATTGCTGCTAAGTCTGTCAATGAAGAGGCGATGGAGACATACACCCGCACTAAGCGTACTCAGCAAATGGAACGCGAACTTAGGGAACTCTTGATGTATCAATATGGCAAGGATGGCTACCAAGAACTTGTTGATCTCCGCAGGTCTATTGCTGCCCAGAGGGAGAAAACCATCTACCTGCAAGATAGGAAGCGCAAGGCTTTATTCTGGAATAGTATCCAGATCACTGGGATAGCTGTACTTGGGTATGCTGTTTACTTTGTATTCGCACTAATATTAGGAGCCATGAATGGCAACGGTTAAGGAAGCAATTCTCAGGTTAGAGTCGCATGAGGCACAGTGCCTGGAAAGAATGAAAAGCATTGAGAAGCGCCTAGATGAGGGGTCGTCTAGATTCAACCGGGCAGAGGCTATGATCATATCTCTGTACCCATTCATTGTAGTTGCTGTTGTACTGGAGAGGATGCTGTAATGTTAAAGTTACTATTAGGCCCAGTGGCTGACCTGGCTAAGGGCTACCTATCTAACAAGGCCGAGCAGTCTAAGGCCAAGCATGAAGCCAAGATGAACGTGATTCAGAATGATGCTGACTGGGAAGCCAAGATGGCTGATGCTTCTGGTAACAGTTGGAAGGATGAGTTCTGGACTATTGTACTCTCTGTGCCTATCTTCATGGTGGGGTATGCCATAGTGGTAGATGATATGACAGTGGTTGACCGGGTTCAGGATGCCTTTGTCGCACTGAGTGGGTTGCCTGAGTGGTATCAGTATCTACTGTTCGTGGCTATCTCTGCCAGCTTTGGTATCAAGGGTGCAAGCAAGTTAATGGGTATGCGTAAATGAGATACTTCAATCGGTCGGACTTTGATTGTCAGGAGACTGGTAACAATGAGATGTCGGATGAATTCCTATGGGCTATTGACGCACTGCGTCACGAGTGTGGTTTCCCCTTCATCATTACAAGTGGTTACCGCGATCCAACCCATAGCATTGAGGCCCGGAAGGCCAAGCCTGGAACCCATGCCCAAGGTATCGCAGCAGACATCAGGATCACAGATGGCAACCAAGCCTACAAGATCATCGAGACAGCGCAGTCAATGGGATTTAATGGTATAGGTGTAGCCAAGACGTTTATACATG
>VMHT01071937.1_pt1 | contig 11046 bp, 7 predicted proteins | sample 4693611 | NCBI WGS metagenome assembly VMHT01 (sample SAMN12280063, study PRJNA550983) | marine metagenome | isolation source: seawater sampled from same location over 5 years 0.02-0.2 micron viral filtrate | place: USA: collected off the coast of southern California halfway between the port... ... | reverse complement strand
GCCGGGTTTTAAATATGAGCAAAAGCGTTTTTTATTACAAGCCAATTCCAAAGGACGATACTGCTATAGAGAAGGCCTTACAAAAAAAAGCTAAAGAACATAGCGAGGAAGGCTTCTGGATGGCATACGATCGATTGAGGAATGAAGGTAAGCCCTGGAACCACAAACGAGTGTACCGGGTTTATAAAAAGCTTGGCATAAGTTTGAGAAGAAAAGTGAAAAAGCGTTTACCTGCCAGGGTTAAAGAACCCCTGGAGGCACCTACGGCACCTATTCGTAGTTGGAGTATTGATTTTGTAACCGATGTTTTAGAAAATAAAAAGCGCTTCCGTGGCTTAACGGTAATTGATGATTACAACCGAGAAGCATTGCATATAGAAATTGATTTTTCACTACCCAGCAAACGTGTCGTCCGGGTATTGAACCATTTGATTAATCGCAGAGGAAAACCTCAAAAAATAAGAATGGATAATGGACCTGAATTTGTAGCTAAGATCGCTTCAGAATGGAGCCAGATGCAAGAGATCGACTTTCAGTATATTCAACCCGGAAAACCAACCCAGAATGCTTTTATAGAAAGATTCAATGGAACCTATCGAAGAGGCGTTCTCAATAAATACCTCTTTGAAGACCTCAATCAGGTAAGGGAACAAACCGAGACCTGGATGGAAGATTACAACAATGTAAGGCCACATAATGCACTGGGAAAAATGGCACCAGTAGCATACGCAAAAACTCATTCTCCTGGCGGTACCGCCAGGAGAATGAAAAATGATATTTTTGGAAAATCAAGCAGTTCTAATTAGGGGAAGCTTACACAGTAATCTCTTCTTCTATTGAAATATTACTCTCATAGTGCTGTTCTTCCGCAATGTTGTTGAAGGTACGGGTGAATTTATCGACATTCTTGAATAACTGCATTACCTGGTTTACTTGTACAGAATGAGACAGATAAGGGTAAAAAACATTTACTTTATTTTCGTAGTATAGTATAGTTCCTGCGAATCAATGAGTCTTCTATAACTTAAGGAATTTTAATTTAGGAATTCAGAGGTTGTAAGATCAACTATTACTGTTTCTTGACACCAATCGGGATTATGATCTACCAGAGATAAAATTTCCTGGATCTTTTCTTTGATAAGATCACCTAACTTCCCCTGTTTGTCCAGCCTTAAAGCTTCTTCAGCAGGGATAGAATATCTCATAAGAATGGCTGGACACAAATTGATTGTAGTATATCCTTTATTCAAAATTTTTTCTTCTACCTCTTGTTCTTTTTCTCTTGAATAGATAATGATTTTTCTTTCTTTTAGATCATTTAAAAAGGATTCCAGTTCCACCTTTGGAATTTGTTTGATTCTGTTTTTTCTTTCTTGTTTGTTGGAGAAGAAATTAAAGAAGTCTTTCATGCTTTCTTCAGGGGTGTCGAAAAACACCAGGTTTGAGCTACTGAAAGAAAGATGTAGGTTTCCAAACGTTTTCCAATCTGTAAATTTTTTAATGGCTTGATAGGAAGTTACCTTCTTATAAAAGCTTCGGCTTTGACTCATTGTGGATCCGAAGTCGAGGGTAATTGATATGCCAGACCATCCATTTGTAACCTTATCATAATGGTTTAATAAACCTATCTTCTTAACTTGGGGGATATCAAGTTCGATGTAATTACCCCATCCCTTATGATGCTTAATTTTAGAGTGATCTGGCTGAATACCTTCAAGTAATCCTTTTACTCTTTGATGATAAAGGTAAGGGGTAATACATTTTGAAAAATCATCGTAAGGGTTTAGGTAACTAAAGCTATTATTTACCAATTCAAAAAAGTCGCTGAGCAAATGGCGTTCATATAACAGGGTTGCCATACTATTATTAATGCGATGTAATTGATTAATAATTTCTTTCCATTCAAGTATAATAGGTTCATTGTACAAAAAGCTTTCCTCTGGAATATCTTTTTTAGATGGAGAAAGTTGACCTGTCCAAACATGTTCTTTATTTGGTTTAGTTTCTATATAAAGGACCAGATCATCATTTATATTTATTACTCCATCATAAACTGCTTTTCGTTTTGAAGGTTTGACCTCAGTATCAAGCGGAATAAATACATTTGTGATTAATATTGAAAAATATTTATTTACCTCGGGCAGGCTACCGGTTTGTGTCTGAAAATTTAGTTCAGTCATTTCTAAGTCATGCAGCGGAGGTAGTTCACTTGATTCTGCTGTAGAATGACAATAATTATAAAAATAATTAAATGAATTGGGGGACATTTTTAACAATAACAAAAAGGCCCGGGTTAAATGGTCCTCATGTCGTTCACTGTTTTTAACAAAAGGATTAAAGTAATTCAAATTATTCATTAGTATGGTTTTCAGAGTTGGTCAAGTTTTTGGTTACTCCAGTTAAATAGTGCGAAGAATATATTTAACTTCATCTTTTAAATAGGGTACTTTAACTTTGAAATAATTTTGATTTTCAGGATGCATTATCACGAGGTGCATGTTGTTTACGTTGAAATTATAATTTTCTTCTAAAATATATTTATACAGGCTTTGCTGTAAAGAATACCGGTTGAAGCTGGTATCATCTATGTGGAATAACCCACCAATTCCTTGCTGCCAATTATTAATTATTATTGGTTTTCCATCATAGGAATTTACTACTTTTTTGCTCCTTTTCCAGTCGTATATGTCATAACCTTCCTGCGTCTGGACAATACAGTCAATAGTTCCAGCGACATTTACTTTATCATCAAAAATTCTCCATTCAGTTCTGAACGGATTAAGACCGGGGTGATCATTTATAAAATTTCTGAAATGGATAAACTCTTCTGTTTCTTCATAGGGAAGTCCCAAAAAATAGTTTTCGATTTGATCATGAAGAAAAGTTCCCTTTTCCATAGATTCTTTACCATTGGCTTCCCACAAGGCAGCCACTTCCTCTGGAGTCTTACCTAATTGCGGAGCTTTCTTTTTCGCCCAGTATTCTGAATCAAATTCAGGAAAGAAACCCGAGATGATGGTACTGGCAGATGGAGCGGGTACTCCATCTATGGTATATACGTGATCTTCTGAATAAAATTTTATTCGATGATCCCTTGTATGTGAATTGGCACTGTTGAAATGTATTTCTTTCCCTCTGGTAGGTACACCAGGAAAAGAAGGTTGTACTAATTTTTCTTCCTCCTCTTCCTGATTGTCGAATTCCACTTCATCGGTTTCATTCGTTTCTTCGGTTAAAGAAAACTCATGACCTAAATAGTTTTCCCTGTATTTTTCTTTTTCCCATTTCTGAGCTTGCAACCTTGTCCAGAATTCTTCTTTTGCAATATCAGAAGTATCAATCAGTACTTGAGGAATGGTAAAAGAAGGATCTAAAGAATTTACTACAGTTGCTAAAAATTTTAGGCACTGGTTTAATTGAGTATGAACCTGATATTCTGAAAACCGTATTACTATCCAGCCCCGGTCGGTGAAATAAATGTCCCGTTGTAAATTATCACCTTTACAATGAGTGGGTTGCCGGGTAATACCGGCATAAGGTTCATCTATTTCAATATCAATACGAATATTTTTATCTGTAGAACACATTATTGCAATATCAGGTTCATAAGCACGTGTGGCCGGGCCGGTACTTATTTTTACATTGCCGAATACCTGGTAATTCTCTGCAAAAAAATAGGAAATAGCCTGCTCAAATGATTCTTCTTTGTATCCTCTTCTTTTTAGCCTACCTGTCCGATGAGTGCGTACTACACAACCGTAATTCGGTATTTTTAAACTTGGATAACGAAAAAAGTTTTCTGAGAGGGAGGTCGTATAGTTTACTCTCCGTAAATTATTTGCCTCTGGAGTAGCTATAACAGTGGCACCTTCATCTTCCCTAATTTTAGTGTCCTGTGTTGAGGGTGAGGGTTGTGTTATGGTAATATCTTTTAGAGCAGCTTCGGGAGATATTTCTTCAGCCGGATTAGACTCAATATCTTCTTCTTCACCGACTTCTTTGTTTGGAAGATATTCTTCTTCTCCTTCTTCTTCTTCTTCTTCTTCTTCTGCTTCTTCAAGAAGAACATCAACTGGTTCTGATACTTCAAGTTCAGGTGAAGAAATGGGTTTGATTTTATTTCTTTCTCTTAAAATCCGTTCTTCTTCATCTATAAGTTTATTCCCAATTATTACTCCCAAAGCAATAACTAAGACCATAGTTGTTCCTTCTACTGGACCTACATCTATTCCTGCAAATCGCATATAGATATAAGCGCCTATAGGTGAGACTATAGTAAAAAAAATAAGGGCCTGGCGCATAATTAATTCTAAATTAAATGGTTGGTCTTAATCTTCTTATACTTTTTACCCATTCCCAAAGCTACCGCCGTTGGATTTTTGATGATAAGTTCACCCAAAGCCAGATTTGAAATTGCTTCTTTTATTTCCTGAAACTCATTACCGGAAACTCCAAACAGGTCTTTTATTACAGAATCTGTAATAGACTGTTGTTTCATAATCAATGGATATTGAGCATTGGCATAAAAATCGAAGTATCTAGATTTATAAGCATCCATATTCTGCGTGGCCAGAATAATACTTAATCCCTTATTTCTTCCCACAGCTATTAAATCCCTCAAAGGCTTATTATCAAAATCCAGCATATAATGCGCTTCGTCAATAATTGTAAAGTGTCTAATTTCAACACATTCATCACTTACTGCCTGTTTTGGCAAAGTTTCATAAATAGTATTGAGTTTAGAGATTATAAAATAAACTATGGCTTTTGCTAAAGGACCATCCTTAGGAAAATTGCTCATATTTACTATGTAACTATCCTTAACCAAGTCTATAGAATCTACTTCAGAAAAAAGATTGTTTCTGATTAGCTGTTTAAGTACTGATTTTATACTATCATCTTTCTCCTGGTCTTTTTCTGTTTGAAGATCCTTGTAAGATTCAAGTATTATTTCGAAAGTAATTGGACGGTTATTAGTGGTTTTATAGGCTTCTATTACTGCTTCAGATAATCGGTTGCTCATATTTGCACTAATACGGGCATTATCTATCGCACATAAAGCATTAGCCAATTGGGTAGCATATAAATTGATTTCATTTTGAGTCTTACCGCTAAAATCCTTAAAGGGTGAAAATGGTAAAGGTTCACGAATAGGATCTAATATAGCAGAATCGTCTATCTCAAAATGTGAAAACCATCCCCTGTTGGCCGGATCGGAAAACTCTCCTTTATAATCAAAAAACAGAAAGTTAACAGGATATGAGGTATCTATGGTTAAATTGCGCATTTCACGCATTAAAACCGCCAGTAAATTTGATTTACCTGAACCAGTTGTTCCAGCAATAAGAATCTGCGTATTTGGAATATTTCTGCTGTTTAAATCAAGAGTTGCAGTAATATCATCTGCGTAGGTACCTATATTTAATTTTAATTCAGGGATTTCACCAAAACTAGCCTTAGATTCATTTGCAGAGACATTTAACCATTCTTCCAAATTATTATCTTTTAGAAGGTATTCTAATCCCTTAAGCATTTCGTAATTCACTACTCTACTTTTAAAGGCCTGACTTTCCCAGTCTAAGCCTTCAAATTGATGATATCTTAATTTAAGTAAAGAAACCCAGGTATTCTGCAGATGAAATTTTGAGAATGTTGTTTCGTGAATTCTTAGTCCGGTTTTGGAGATTGATACTTCTTCAATTTCCTCAATTTGTCTTTCTTCCGTTAAGGTTAGACCGGCAGCTAAAGCAAAACGTTGTAAGGTGTTATTACTAATATTTAAAGGCTTTGTTTCATACCTATATTCCCCTAAATTCAGCTTTTGTTCCAGTCTATTCTTTAGCGGCATAAGCTTATCGATTAAACCTTCGCTCTGACGTATGTTCTGTAGTGAGAATTTTTCCATTATTCAAATATTTGATGGTTAAAATACCCATCTAAAACTTCTGTTTTTTGCAATTCCTTATTTCTTTCCAAAGTAAAAGCTTTAGAAATAAAGGATTCAATTTTAGGCAAATCTGTTTCGGGTCTAATTTCACTATCTGAGCTTAAAAGAATAGTTTGATGGGATAAGGTTGGGAAATAATTTTCCAGAAGGGTACTTCTACTTTTTTCATCTAATACTCCCATTACAGTATCTATCATAACGGGTGGGTCGTAATCCCCAAATTCGTGTAGGGATTTAAGCAAAACCTGTATAACTACCTGAGTTGAGGCTGTATTTAGCTGACTCAAATAAATTTCATTTCCAGCTTTATGATAGAGTTTAAAGTTTAGGTTCTTTAAATCTTCGGAAAGCTCAACCTTATTAATCATATCCCGATAGGCTTCCAAATTAGCATTAAGGTCTTCTTTCATTCTAACCTGAATTTGTTCCTTTTTATTCTTTAAAAGGGTATTAGCTATTTTTTCAAAAAGTGGCTGTAGTTTTTTAAGTTTTTCAAATTTAGGATCAGGTTCCTCTGTAGTAGGAATATCATATTGATGAATCTTTCGTTGCAATTTTTCTAAAGCAGTATTCTGGGTATCAATTTCCGTTTTTAGACTTTTTATTTTTCCTTCATTTTCTTCGAATTGTTGTATGAAAGAATAGTCTTTCCCTGAAACTTCTGCTTTTAACTTTTCAAGTTCCTGCTGAGTTTTTTCAGCATTTTTAATTGCTATGTCTAATTCTGCTTTTCTTTTATGTAGTGCAGGGTAGGGATTATAATAGGGATCGTTTACTAACTTTTCAAGAGCTTTTAGTTCTGCCGATTCAAAAAAGTCATATTTAGATGACTTTTTCTCTAATTTTAATTCTTTCAGCACACTCTCAGCTACCTCAGCAACTGAAACTTCCGAAAGTTTATAGCCTTTCCCAGTCAGATAATTTACAGCCTTAGAAAGGATTTCCCGAAGAAATGGTTCCGATAGTCTCTCTTTTGCCGATTGCTCATTTTCAGTATTCTCTTTTAAAATCAATGAAATTTGATTTTTAAATGCCTGAGCTAATTTAGGTAGTAAAATATGTTGTTCCAGATTCCCATTAAACTCACTTAAATCCGATTTGTAAGATTGTTCTTTTTCTTTTAATTGATCAAGTTGTGCTTCTAAACTGGATATTTTATTTTTTAAAGTTGCTTCGTGATTAAGTCCTGCTTTTAAGTTATTATATACTTCCTGATTGGAAACTGAATAATCTATAGCCGCTTCGTGGCTGTCCTTAAGTTTATTAATTTCCTCTTCTTTAGCTTTCTTTTCATCTACAATTTTAAGGTACTCATCCTTTTCTTTTTGCAGTTCCAGGCTTTGGGCGGTGTAATCTTGGGTTAATGATTCAGCCGCTTTTGCCAGGGACAGGTATTTATTGAAACCCATTGCATTTTCAATATTTTCCTTAATTACCCGTTTCAACCTGTCTTCCTTTAGAAGATTACCAGCTTCCATAGCATCAAAAAGAAAATATTTGCTCAGTTCTTCAGGGAGGTTAGCTTTAATAATTTTATTTACCTGGGCCTCTTGTTCTACCTTTTGTGTAGAAGGTGTAGCACTTCCGTAAGAAAAAATAGTCCCATTCATATTTAGACGAACTCCCTCCACAATTTTCTTCGCTGAATTAAGCATATATTCCCGGTGGAGCACATAATTTTGATCTTCATTCAAAACCTTTCCGGCGAAATGAATTTCCAATTCAATCTTTTTTTCTACTTCATTATAAGCACCCGCATTTAAAAGTTCCTCAAAATGCTGTTTTCCCGAAATATTAAGGCCGTACAATGCACCATAAACGGCATCAAAAAATGTGGTTTTCCCTCCACCATTAGCTCCTCCAATTAACACAATAGGTTTTTCAGGATCTGTTGCTATTTCAAGGTCTAAATTCAGATATGTCTTGAAATTTTTAGCTTTTATCTTTTTTATCAGCATAACCTTAAATCTTTTGAAGAGCCTTTTCCAAAAGCTTTTTTAGAGCTTTTTCATCAAGGTCTTCATTCTTTATCTTTTTTTCGTGGTATAGCTTTAGAATATCCTCCTGAAGCCAATCAAAATCAACATCGAATTCCTGGCATAATGCTTCTATTACCTGCATATCTTCCCGGCGTATACCGTAATGCACAAATAATGTATCAAGACCCTTTTTGCTCATAATTTAATTTTTGGAAGTTATTAATGCTGGATCGAATGTAGACCAACCCGTGGCATCGTGACTATTGTCTATTTTATTTTCACAGTATTTCCAAATACTGTAATCGGTTGGGCTTCGTGGTACGATTACTCCACCAATAAGTGGTTGCTCCTCAGTAGAATTTTCTTTAAGATAATCTACCATCGCATTATGTTTAGCCTCAAAATCTTCTGAACCTAAGGTTTTGGTGTCAAAGAGTGCAATAGTTCCATCGTTTAGCTTAATTACGAAATCTACATAGAATCCACTGGTAAGCCCCTTTTTGTTTTCATAAGGTACCGCAAAATGTTCCTTAGTATTTTCTCCGTTTTTATACCACCACTCAATATGCTCCTGATTATGTTCCAGGAAGCTTACAAAACGTTGTTCCGGTTTGCTAGCGTTATTTAGTTCATAAAAAGGTTCTAAGACGTGATTATCTGTATCTCTAGATTGGTAATATTCATTATAGATTCGCTCCTTAGGTACATCCCACTCGTTTTGTTCAATTCGCCTGGAAGTTTCAGCGGCTTTCTTATGAAGTATCGTTTGATAATCTTCGAGAGCAGTATCTATAAGATCAACAAATTTAGGCTGGTTATTGGCAAATAAAATAATTTTCACAGTCTCGAATTCTCCAATTTGGAAATAGGTTTCAAATAGCAGTTTTAAGGCCATTTCCATTTGCGGGGTAGAATCCACTTTTGCAAAACCTCCAACGTGTTCCCTACAAAATTGACGAAACATAATATCTAATTCTCCCTGTGTTTTTGCAAAACGTTCTTGGTCTTCTACTAAAGTTACGCCTACCTCAGCAGCAATTTGAACATCTCTTGGTACAGGAATTTCTATTTTTTTTATATCAAGTTCTATCCCGCGCTCTTTTAGTTTTTCCTGATTAAAATGGAATAAACCTTTTCCACCGGTTTTATCGGGATCTTGAGTTACATTCCAATTGGTTTCAGCTGAAGCATAAAATACTTTTCTAAAGTCGGAACCTAAACGGTTACGGGTAGTACGGGAATTCACATAAAACGACTTCAAAGCAATTTCTTCATAGGTTGCTATACGTTCCGCTTTATTCTGGACGATATATTCAATATCCTCCTGTACAATTTTAATTAGGTCTTTACTAAGGTTAGTGTATACATAGCCATTATTTAGAACCGGATTCGCATAGTGCTTCTGTTCCGGCATTCGTAGAATTCTACCTACGGTTTGAATACCAAATGTTTCCTGATTGATTTCTCTGAAAATCAATAACACAGATGCCCGCGGACAATCCCAGCCTAAGGCAATAGCTTGTTTAAACAATAATACATCTGTGAAAGAATCTTTATCTTCTATATCTTCAAGATTTTTTTTCTCGTTGCTTAACCAAACCGCCAGTTTGTTATTTTGAACTGTTATTCCTTTATAATCCAGGAAAGTTTCTACTTCCTCGATCATTTTTTTATCCAGGGCACTTTCTGTTTTATTATCGTTTGGCAGTTGGATGAGTAGTAATGGATTAATATCGCTACCCTGATCTCTATAGGCTTGTGCAATTTCTTCCCGTTTTTTTAGGGCTTCTTCGAGCAGTACCTGGTTTAGACTCCTATCGTTTTGATTATGATGGTCTAAAGCTGGATTTAATACTACATTTTTCTTAATCATTTCCGCATCAATGACCTCCTGTCTTTTTATGGTATGGCCATAATCAGATTTATAAGTGGGGGTTGCTGAAACATCAATTTCAATTTTAGCATTCAAATCTCTAAGTAAAGCCTGTGCCTTTATTCCATCGGCGTGATAGTGTGCTTCGTCCAGAATACAAATGATCTCGGTATCGTTGAGCATTGCCTGGTAGATAAACTTTTTCAGGTCTTTTTCCTGCTCATTTTCTTTAATATAAAGGTTGTTCTTTTTATTAACCGATTGCCAGTTAAGAAACAACACTTCATTTGGTTTTAGGCAGTTATCGGTTACATCTTCAAACTGGATGGGTTTTATGGTGCGCAATTCTTTAAAATATTCTTTTAAGGAATTGTATGATTGTAAGTGCAGTTGGTTTGGTGCAAACCAGATAAAAGCTACTTTTCTTTTGTGTATTTCCAGCTTATCGGGTAGCTCGGTGGCTAATTGATTGAGAAATGCTGACATCGTTACGGTTTTACCGGCTCCTGTTGGAGCCTTTAAAACCATACGTTTACGAGTGCCGGGTTGTTTTAATAATTGGTAAGTATCTTCAAGAAGGCGGTTTACTGCTTTTTCCTGATATTGTTTTAGTTGGATCATTGCTTATTGGTCAAATTCTACGGGGGATTCTTCTTCCAATTCGGGAACGAATTCTTTGTTTTGTTTTGGTAAAATATTTTGATACGCCTTATAAATGGCATCAGGTAGGGCAGCCAACTCTATATTTCCAGCTATAGACTCAAATTCTTCGGTATAAGGGTAAGGGCCATTAGCAAATACATACACTTTAATTTGTGCTTCCGGGTATTGCTCAATAAAACTGCTTAGGTGTGTTACTCCATCCTCAATATACATATCATCATAGATCACATACACATAATTCCCTGTACCATTGGTAAAGAATTTATACCAGCTGGCGCTTTCCAATTCTGAGGTTACTTCGGTATAACAGTCCTCTTTTATACAAAGTAACTCTGTGGAAAGTTGGGTGAGTTTCCGCTTGTTAGAAAGATTAGTTTCGCGTTCTACAAAATGGGTTTGATAGTAACGAAGATTATTTGTCAAAAGCCCCTTAATTGCCTTCCCTTTTTTATTTTTATAACTGACCTGTCCTAAAATAAGTTGACAACAAATCGACTTATTTATGAAATCAGCAACAAAGAAAACAGTTAAGCGCACCCAGAGAGATTACAATCTGGGCTTTAAATTGGCAGTAATTTCCCAAG
>VMHT01049937.1_pt1 | contig 11048 bp, 18 predicted proteins | sample 4693611 | NCBI WGS metagenome assembly VMHT01 (sample SAMN12280063, study PRJNA550983) | marine metagenome | isolation source: seawater sampled from same location over 5 years 0.02-0.2 micron viral filtrate | place: USA: collected off the coast of southern California halfway between the port... ... | reverse complement strand
TTAAACATCAATTCAAAGATCATATCCTAGGTGATTCTAAATACATCAAGGCACATAACGGTGAGCATAAGAAATGGTCACGTTACACCGGATGTCTGTTAAAAGCACTCTTAGAAACTGATACGATGAGAACAATTGAAAAGAATAGAAAGATTAAAGAACTGAGTAGGAAACTGAAAGATGAAATAGCAATGAGAGAACAAATCATTCAGGTGAGAGTATCAGAAGCAACAAAATTTGTTATGAATGATGCACGAGCAACAGTGGATGATGAATTACGTGAAAGGGCGGATCGTATTGAAGGTCGTTTTAAAAAATATCAGGAAATACAAAATAAATATCAAAAAGAAAATGAGATGTTACGTGAGGAATTAGCGACCTGTGTTTCCAGAGAAACTTTTGAAGAGGCAACAACAACAATGTTATCTCAGAAATTAGAAATAGATAAGTTAAGAGGAAAGAAGAACGAACTCACTCCAGAAGAAAAGAAACTTCTCCAAATTAAAAAGGCGAAGGAGAAATTAAAAGAGTTGATGAAGAATGCTAATATTTACGAGTCTTCTTCTTCGGACGAGGACTAGATTTCTTGCTCGTTCCTTTGTCAAAGACATCTTTTTCTTTGACCTTCTTCTTATCTACTACTTCCTCTTTAATTTTATATTGACACTCGCCAGTTGCAGATCTATCACAAGGTTTTACTTGACGACCACTGGGTTTTTTACCATTTTTATCCCGTTTTTTCATTTATGATATATTATATTTTTTTTATTTGAAATATTTTAATATAATAGAGTATTAAAATATGTCATTAATAGTTACATCTTCGTCACAGCAAGAGTTTGATCAGTCGTCACAAACGAATTGGGGTATTGAGAATCCTGCATCTTATCAGAATCATTTAAAATCCCCTCTGGTAGTTGATGCGAATAGTGAAGTTGCCCTCGTCTCCATTAAATGTAATCGTGATGAGAATAAAATTGTTATCAAAGATGAAGCACTCTTTGTTTATTGGGGATATGAAAAACCTGATAATGGGGTGGAACAAACTGGGGAGGGTCCTTATAGAATGGATGATGTTAATACACCTCTATTGATTAAACTCGGCACAGGAGATGAGACTACTTATACTCCCGAAACATTTGCTATTTATCTGCAAGAAAGATTACAGGATGTAGTGATGAAGGCGTATCGTGAAGTTAAAGATATTCTTGTTACAGTCGTTCTTGATTCCTCCACACAAGATTTTAAAGGTTTTAAGATACAATTTGATCAGTGGGGTAATGGTTCAGGAATGACTGATAAACCTACTGCTGCTGAATTTAGTCCCTATATTGATTATACTACTCAGTTCTCATATCAAAACTCTGATACTTATACCTTTGTCCCATACGATAATTTTACTGCTTCTGCGTCAGGAACGGATGTAAATATTGTAGGACATAATGCTTCTGCTATAGGACAAAATTGTGATGTTATCGGCAAGGCACATCCTGTTTCAATGGTGGATGGTAAATGCGTAATCTATTTTAATGGTTCTTCTGCTGCTGATGCTGAAGATGGATATACAATAGGTCTTGTTAGGAGTCAAGGTAGAAAAATAGGAGATGTAAATGTAGATTTCGGTCATCCCTTCGGAGGTGAACAAGCAAGACCAAAGCACCACGCTAATGTGCACATCCCATCAACATATCAACCTCAAAATAACACGACTGCTCCTTTCTTTTGGGATGTTGCTTTTAACTGGGTGAATGGTCACAACGGTCAAGTAATTCATTGTGTTAATGATTCTGCACATCATCCAAACAATCCTCTAACTATGGAGACAGTTACACTTGCTAATACTCCTACGAATGCATCTCTTGAAGCGAAATATTGGGACAGAGTTGAATTTCATACTGATGGTGAAAGCATTAAAGTTTATTTAGGTCTTACAAATAAAGCAACCCTCACAACTCTTGTGGATGGGACTAATACAGCATACGGATCACGCGTGAAACCTTTTGGGATTACTTGTAATCAGTTATATCCTAAGATAGCAATACATAATACGGGAGTTGCTCCATACGGAGATGTATCACTAAGAACCTATAATGGTCACGCTTCGGTAGCATATTACGATAGAAATTATTGGGGATATGATGAATATCCTCACGATAGAAATGAAAGATATAACACTATTTATTCCACCACGACTGAAAGAATAGAAACATCCAGTATTTATGAGGATGGAACAGACTCTGATGGAAATCTTTATGTCTATCAGACAGAATTAGCAGCAGATGCGGGAGTAGATTATAGATGGTCATTACTTCTAGGAGACTTTGATGAAATCACTGGGACTGGCGGAGAACTCTTATATTTTACAGAAGAAGACCAATATATTCAGGCGGGTAATCCTCTTCCTGATACGACAACTATGCTTCGGTTCTTAGGATTTAATAAAAGTTTATTGCTGGAGACAGTTGATGGTGTAGTCACGAATGGTGGAGCAACAGTATCATTTTCAAGTGATGAAGTCCCTGATTTTTCTCTCACCGCTAGTATGTTTGTAAGATTAAAAAATCAAGCATTAAACTCATATAATGCGAATAAAGGATCTATCTCCAATATTATTTACGGATGCCCTCGGTTTGATAGTCGTGGTGCACGGGATGGTCCCCTATGGTATGAACCTGAAGAAAGAGTTTATGTTAAATTTAATAACGTGGATAAATTCGTATTAAATTCAATAGATATAGATATCGTAGATGTAAATGAACAGGTAATAGAAGACCTCATAGGTAATACAGTAATTGTTCTGCACGTGAAGAAATCTTCTGACCTTGATTTTTAATTATGTTTCCATATAAATCTTTTTCTGAATTTTCTGTGAATGTCCTCTTATCTTTGCGTATTTATCAAGAATCTCATTAAATTTTATAGCATTCGGGAGGTCATCATTTTTCATAGCGTCATTATAATTAAGACCTGCTTCTTTGATAACAATTTTATAGATAAGAGTAGAACCAAGATTTTTACCAATTAATTTTTTAGAAAACTTTGTCATTAATGAACATAAGTTTTGATTATCGTAGGGATGTCCTGTTTTTTGTAAATAGAATAGACCATCTCTACCTTCAATGTCTCGTGCATTTTTTAGAGTCCTTAACATTTTAAGCAGAGGTTTATCTGTAATCTGTGTTAATTTTAGTGAATGTTTATCAGATGTTTTATAATTCGTAATAGATAGATAAGACTTCTTTTGACCTAAGACTACATAATTAAACTCTGGTTGTTTGAGTTTGTTGTAATCTTTGAGAGTGATAAATTTAAGAGTTGCGTATTCATTACGTGAGGGGTATAGAATATAAATTCTGAGTAGCAATCTTAAAGTTTTTAAATCTTCAAGACACCATTCATCAAGATGAGTTTTTAATTGTTTATCTTCCATTATTTTTATTTCATTATCTACGGTCTCCATATATTTTACAAGGTCTTCGTATGAGATCATATTTTCTTTTTGAGTATCTGTGATACCATTTGTTTTCTGATAAATATTTTCTATCTTATCATCAATGATAATTTTATATTTTAGATAATTATCTGCAAGAATGTGTTCATCACTTGCGATCATATATTCAATGATAGGATTAATATTACCTATTTGTGTGGAGGGTGAAGGTAATTTAGATTCACCATTTTTATCTTTACGACCATTCGGGACTTCTGTGATAAAATGTATGACATCTTCTACATTATGAAGGAAGGTAAAATCTGTATAGGGTTCTTCTTCTTCTTTGTATTTATTATATTTTTTAGCAAGTGAAAGTAGTCTGGTTGCGTATGCGTTATTAGTTGTATCTCTCCGAGATATTTTTTTACCGAAGATAGCAATCAAAGAATCTTTATCCATTTATTATATTGAATATAATATTTTTACTTTTAAACTTTCAAATTTAAATTTTTCTTTTTTGAAGTGTGATCCATAATTTTTGAAGTTCGCTATATTGAAATTCATTTATATCTGTGAGACCGACAGTTTCTTTCTTTTTTGTTTTCACTTTTTTAGGGGATTTATTAATAGAAGTTTCTTCCACCATTTATTCATAACTATTATTAATATTTCTAGAAGATTTATAAAATTAAAATATCTGTAATGATAAATGAGTTTTACAAAAGATAAAGATTCTGATAATTATGCTACTGATAAAAAAGGATGGGAACTTATAAAAGAATATATCCCTACTGATAAAAAGATATGGAGTCCATTTTACTGTGATGGTGCACAGAAAGAATATTTTAAAGAGATGGGTTTTGATATCATTCACGAGGATAAGGATTTTTTTTCATACACTCCAGATTATGATATAATTATAGATAACCCTCCATTTAGTAAATGGAAAGAGGTCTGTAAAAAATTAAAAGAGTTAGATAAACCTTTTATCATCATAGCATTTCCAAAAGTATTCTTACTGAAAGGATTTCAACAATTATTTAAGGATGAATTGCAAATTCTGATCCCTGAGAAAAGGATAACTTTTTCACATCTCACAAATTCAAAGCAAGGATATAGTCCTCCGTATGGGACGTGGTATTTCTGTTATAAAATGAATCTTAAAAAAGATTTAATATGGTTATAAATTTGAAACTTTTAAAATTTGAATTGGTTATAAACAACAAAGCAAAGAACAAACAAACCAGCAATGGGATACAAGAATAAGCAGAAGCAGAACAAGAAGAAGAACAAGAAGGCACTCGCCCCCCCCTTCAAGAACTACCTCAAAAAGGTGAGGGGATATTACTTCGGCACGATGGAGACTTGGGCAGAGCGAGGGATGAAGATGAAGTTTCACAGCACCATCGCAGGAGAACAAGATACACCCCACTTCGTCAAAGACCAACCTCTTCACAACTTTCACTACTGGTTGGTTGATTTGGAGAATCGCGATGTCATTGACCCTACTCCGCCAGAAATTCCTCCTATTGCTGGTAAGCATCCTATCTACATCCCTTGGAGCAAAGAAGAGCAAGACAAGCAAAAGGAGTTCAACATCAGTCTTCTGCCTCCTGATGTGGAGGAGTGGGCAGAGAACAGAATCAAGAACAAGATATTTGAGCAGAAGAGATGCTTTCAGAACTGTATGTCTATCTGTGTCCAGTATCCTAAAAAGTATCTTCTAGTATGTGGGTCTATGGGTTGGGTGATTGGGGAGAATGACGAAGGGGTCACGGGGATAAATTTGGACTACGGTTGCTAAATTTTATTAAAATTACTTTAAACCAAAACGCTTCTTAAAAGCATTAATAGATGCCCCCCTTGTCTCCTTGTTCCATAAGATCCACCTACTCAGACTGCCTGCTGTATCGGGAACCGTCCAGTTCTCATTACGACGATGCCGTGATATATACCTTGCTCGCTGTGCTTTATCTCGGGTTTTTGTGTAATCGTCCATTCCCCGTGCTCCGAAATGGATGGTTTTGGATCGCCCGCCTTTTGAATTGGAGAAGGTCGCCATCATCTTCTTCTCCGCCTTAGTAGAACTCTTAATTACAACTTTATCATATTTCTTCATTTATGAGTTACAATTATATTTTTTTTATCTTTTTATTATTATATGCCTCGTGCAGATTTCCATCAGTTAATAGAGAATCATTTTTACATTAATTTAGATGATAGAAAAGATAGAAATAAAAATTGTATTGAAGAACTATTAAAATGGGATATCACTCCGAATAGATTTCCTGCGATAAAAAATAAAATGGGAATAGTTGGATGTGGGATGTCACATCTAAAATGCTTACAAATGGCGAAGGAAAAAAGATATCCTTATGTTGCTTTGTTTGAAGATGATATAGTAATCCCTAAACCGAAACAGGTAGAGAATATCGTAAATAGAATTATAAACTCTGATGTGCACTGGGATGTGTTATTACTTTCAGGAAATAATTTTAAACCGAATAAAAAAGAAACAGATGATTATTATATTGTGAATAAATGTTTTACGACAACAGCATATATAGTGAGAGAATCTTTTTACGATACAATGATAGAAAATTTAAAAGAAGGTTTAATATTTCTTATGGAGACTGGTGATAGGCAATTTTCTTTGGATGCGTGGTGGTGTCATTTGCAGAGAGAACATAATTTTTTATTAATTAATCCAGCGAGTATTTATCAAAGACCTGATTACTCTGATATTGAAAATAAATATGTAGATTATAAAAATCTTATGTTAAATAATGATAAATAAAATATATGTATTAATAAATGGAGGACTTTTACGATGAGAATAATAATCTGATACCATACGATTCTTGGGAAACACAAGAACAAGCGGATGCTAAGAAGTTTATCAGAAAAGACGATGTAGTATTAGAGTTGGGTGCTAGGTGGGGTGGAGTATCTTGTGTGATAAATAATGAGTTAGAAAATAAGAAGAACCACGTCGCAGTTGAACCCGACTCTACAGTATGGAGGGCATTAGAGAAGAACCGTGATAATCATAATTGTGAGTTTCAGATAATTAAAGGGGCAATCAGTAAACAATCATTATCATTAGATAAAACAGATACAAGATGGAATGGTCTTGCTACAATAGTAAAGAGAAATAAAAAAGGTAAAGTCCCAATATATGATATCCCTGATATGCATTTTAATGTATTAGTAGCAGATTGTGAAGGATTCTTAGAAATATTTTATAATGAGAATAAAGAGTTTTTTAAATCATTGAGATTAATATTGGTAGAGGAAGACCGACCTGATATGTGTAATTATGAAAGACTTAGAAGAGAGTTTAAAGAGTTAGGGTTTGATATTGTAAGACAAGGATTTCATAGTGTTTTTATCAGATATAAAATGTAATCTTATGTTAGATAATGATAAATAAAATATTTATTATTATATATGATTCATCCATCGCATTCTCGTAAAGACCTTATTGAAGTATGTGAAGTATTTAATATAGAGATAGAAGATTTATATGATTTACAAAAGATATCTTTGATATCCTTTTTAGAAGCAGAATTAGAAAGTATAGATTACATTGAACCTGAATATGAATATTACTTTGTGGAAGATATAGATGAATTAAAAAGATATCTTTCAGATCCAAATCAAACGAAGAACATTACAATAGCAACGAAAGAAAAAGTGATAAAGGATTCTAGAAGAATAATATCTTACTGTCAGAGTGGATTTGAGATATTTCCTCATTTTCAATCTAAAGAAGAAGTATTTGAATCTGCCCTTGTAGTAGCAGAGCATTGTGATATCTCTACGTGCAGGAGGGCGATAAAATTATTAAATGAAGACCGTAGTATGGAGAGAAAAATAACACCCGTTATTTCCAATAGAGTAAAAAAACAATTAGAGAGAAAAGATAATGTTAAAAAAAAGACTAAAGGTCAATTCCGTGCACGCACAGGTTCTTTTAAGATAGATTTTAATTAATGTTCATATGTTGCCTCGGCATATTTATCTATAAATAAATCTTTTAATTCTTTAAAACTTTTAAACTTTTTACCTTTTACAGACTCATCGTAGAATGATTTCATTTTCTTTCTTGTCTGAACATTCCGATCTCTCTCCATAATTTCAAATAATCTCTGTTCCTGACTGTCAGTCAAATCATCATAATCGTCTGCTCTTTTACTGACTCTTGATATCCAGTATCCCATAGAATATTCTTGACCTTCACTCAGATTTTCTTCAAAATCATAAATCTCCTCAGAAGTTTTATCATCATCAAACATCAACTCTTTAAAATCTTTATTTGTTAATTTACCCTTCTGTAATTTTTTATCCAGAGCGACCTTACTATCTACTTCCTTCTTAGTGGATTTACCTTTTGATTTTGCGACCTCCCCCATAACTGATAGAACATCTAAAAAGGAATCTTTATCTACAGATTTCTTCTTTGGTGCAGATTTCTTCTTTGGTGCACTCGTGACCTTTTTCTTCTCACTCTTCTTAACGACACCTTTCTTTACTCTATCTTTTGGGACAAAATATTTTTTACCTCCTTTCTCTATCTTCCAGTTTTTACCTTTTTCTCCTCCTATGATTTTACCTGATAACTTTTCTTTGGTTCGGGTGTTCTCCCATTTAACAGTATCACCTAGTTTTACCATTTTGTTTTAATTAAACTTATAAAAAAAAAATCAAATTTAAATTAAAATATGTCTACTAATAAACAGAAGTTTAACAAGAAATATGGATTTAAATCAGATGCACCTCACGGTAAAGCAGAAATTTCACGAATTACTGGAATTCCTTATTCTATTCTTGACTCGGTGTATAAAAGAGGAGAAGGTGCGAGAAAAAGTAATCCGCAGTCTGTGCGAAGAGCATCAGATGGTAAAAAAGTTGGTGGTAAGTCTCTGCGAGGGAAAATGAGTGCACAGGCGTGGGGACAATCTAGAGTATATTCATTCGTAATGAAACAGAAAGGAACTTGGGGAGGTGCAGACTCTGATCTTGCGGAAAAAGTTAAAAAGAAAAAAATAAAAGGATATAGTAGATGAGAGTATTAGAATTATTTTCAGGCACAGGGTCTGTTGGTAAATGTTGTGATGCTTTGGGATATGAATGTATATCATTGGATATAGATGATCGTGCAGATATTGTATGTGATATTTTAGTATGGGATTACAAAACATATCCTAAAGATCATTTTGATATTGTATGGGCGAGTCCTCCTTGCGAGAGTTTTTCAAGGTTACAAAAAAGTAGTCTTGGAAAAGTTAAAAAGAAAGATGGTAAAATAAAGACAATGAATGATATAGAAGATAATATAAAAAAGTATGGAGACCCTCTGGTATTAAAGACAATTGAGATTATAGAATATTTCTCTCCACAATTATGGTTTATAGAGAACCCCCAGACAGGATTTTTAAAAGAGAGGGAATATATGAAAGACTTTTTATTTTATGATGTAGATTATTGTTTATTCTGTGATTGGGGATATCGTAAAAGAACGCGTATCTGGACAAATAAAAAAGATTATTATAATCGTATGTGTGGAGTGGTGCACGGAGAGTTATGTGGAAATAGAGTGGGACAACGTCACGTGGTGACAATAGGAAAAGAAATAGGAGACAGACCTTACCTTACATTAGATGAGAAACATAGAATCCCTCCTGATTTAATTTACAGTTTATTTTTAGAGTAAATCACCTGTGAAATATGCTGGATCATTAAACATTTGAGAAAATATATCTCCTCCTGCAGAGAAATCTTGAATTAATGCTTTCTTCTGCTGTTTCTTAACAGTTCTCTTCTGAGGTTTTACTTGACCCGATTTTCTTTGGGAGATGAGAACTTTATTAGTTGCTCCTACTCTATTTCCTCTCGCCATACCTCTTACTTGAATTGTTTTAGTTTTATGATTAATTTTATATCCACTTCTTTCAATAGCAGAAATAAGTTTTGCTCTTGAGAGTCCGGGGTTTATGTGAGTAAGTTTGTTGTGTTGTCTTACGAGATTGCGAATCTCATCAACAGTCATTTCACCTTTTTTCGTCATTTTATAATGTTAAAATATTAAAATTAAAATATCTTTTTTATATAAATGAGTGCACTTCCGAATGTGAGTATATTAACGCCTGTATGGAATCGTAGAAAGTTTCTTCCTCTTATGATAGAAAATGTAAAAAATATGATGTATCCTAAAGATAAATTAGAATGGGTGATACTTGATTCGTTCTCTTGTAAAGGAGAATCTTCTGAACCCTTGATGAATGATGCAGAAATAGCGAAATATATAAAGGAAACTGGTGTTAAGATAATTTATGAGTATCGTAAAGAGGCATTATCAATTGGTAAGAAAAGAAATATGTTAGTTAAGAAAGCATCTTATAATTATTGTATAAATATGGATTCAGATGATATTTACTTTCCATCTTATGTGATGTATAATATAAGAACATTATTAGATAATAAGAAACAATGTAGTGGGTCTCCACAGATGATATTTCTTTATCCTAAATGTGATTATAAGATGACGGGGATACAATGTGAGGCAATACGACAGATTCACGAAGGAACGATGTGTCATACGAAAAAGCATTGGAAACGAATGAATGGATATAGATCATCTTCACAGGGTGAGGGTGCAGGGATGGTAGATGGATGTAATGAGAAGTTCTTTATTAAGACGGATATCAGCAAATGTATGATGTGTGTTTGTCACGATGATAATACAATTGATAAAAAAGATTTTTTAAGAGATGAATTACTAGTAGATGGTGTAGAGTTAGATAGGATACCACATATAAAAACATTAAAAGATATCTTCAAGCAGGTGCACTGATAGCATTATGTGCCTCTGCAAAAGCAGCATCGTGATTCATCATATCAAAACATTCAGGACATAGATGTTCTTCATAATTGTGATAATATTCAACCTCATCTTCCATACTCCATATCCCACATTGCTCACAACATATCCCTCCGTGAGCAGTTACATAATCTGTCGCATTATCTACGGATAATTGTAAATCTTCTACTCTTTGTTCTGATTTTTCTAATTCTTTTTTTAATTCTTTTATTTTATCTCTGAGTTCTTGATTAACATCAACGAGGACTTTATTTACGAGGTCTAACGGCAAAGCGTTCATACTCCTTATAGTCAGAGTAACTTTAAATATTTTACTTTAAATAAAAAAATCCATCATCAGTTTCTCCATAGGTAACATCATCTTCGGGAACAGATCCTGCATCTGTATATTCTTCGTATGGTTCATCTGGTTCTTCATATTCAAAATCAGAATCTATCTCTTCAAAGAGTGTCATCATTATAGCAACGAGGTCAGTGCGGTTATTTTTCATTAATATAGTAATGATATCTTTTTGTATTTTTTCATCCATAATTTATAATATGTATAGAATATAAATGCCTGAAATAAAAAAAATAGATGAAGTTGAAAAGGTAGTAAAAGATATCTTAGATAGGGTGGTGCACCTTGAGACCAATAACATTACAATTATAAATTTAAAAAGGGATAGAGACCTATGGAAAAAAAAATATGATGATTTAAAAACTTTATACGATAAGACTTGGATATAATTA
>VMHT01184454.1_pt1 | contig 11050 bp, 28 predicted proteins | sample 4693611 | NCBI WGS metagenome assembly VMHT01 (sample SAMN12280063, study PRJNA550983) | marine metagenome | isolation source: seawater sampled from same location over 5 years 0.02-0.2 micron viral filtrate | place: USA: collected off the coast of southern California halfway between the port... ... | reverse complement strand
CATACAACATCGTTGCAGCTCATGGCTACTTCGGTCGTTTGATCTTCCAATATGCTTCATTCAACAACAGCAGAAGTCTTCACTTCTTCCTAGCTGTATTCCCAGTTGTATGTGTTTGGTTAACTTCAATGGGAATCTGCACAATGGCATTCAACCTTAACGGTTTCAACTTCAACCAATCAGTAGTTGATGCAAATGGAAAAGTAATTCCTACATGGGCTGATGTTCTTAACAGACAGAGTCTTGGTATGGAAGTAATGCACGAGCGTAACGCTCACAACTTCCCACTAGACCTAGCTTGTGCTGAGTCTTCTCAAGTTGCTCTTATTGCTCCTGCAATAGGTTGACTTGTATAGCCTAATACCGCTAGGCTAGATAATGTACATGGTCAGTAGTCTCATGTGCATGTGTGCAAAGTAAAGTGGTTGACCTAGAGGTGGTGCTCTGGGTCTTTTTTTATGTATTAATAGTAGAATTAGAGAAATATTTAGATTAGATCGATGGCAACAACATATAAATATGGAAATGTATATGGTCCTGGGGATTTCACTCCAGGTTTGAATCCTAGACTGACTCCTACTGGTGTTGGAGGGTTTCATAAGACAGGTTCAGGAATGGAGACTTATATGCTCGAAGATCCAATTCCAGATCCTTTTGGTACAGATTTATTTGATAGAGTACAAGCAAATGAAGAGGATATGAAAGGTAATGATTTTCTTAAAAAATTTCTTAAGACCCAAGGTATGACTGCCTAAATGGAAAATACAAAATTATTTTTAACTGACTTTTTAGAGTTTGGTCCAGGTGCTTCAAGAAAAGAAGCTCGTGAAAAATATTTTAGAGATAAATTTATATATGACATGCAAAAAGAAAATAATCTTGGTGATATTGCAATGGCAGGATATTCTCCATTAATTCCTGAACCCCTTCGTGATAAATATAAAAAAGAAGCTGATATTGATAAGTATTTAAAGAATATAGAGAGGTTGAGAAAACGAGGTTTAGTCTAGGATTCTGATAATTATTTAACGTAGAATTAAGGAAAGATAAGTATTTGTAATGGCAACTGAGATGAAAACTAGTGGGTTTTTAAATAATTATAAAAACCAAATGATGGCTATGAATGGTACTAAGGATTCCAATGGAAATGAAAGTGTAGGTAACCAAGAATTACAGCAGAAAGTAAATGAGAATGAGAAGACAAGTATTCTTCAAAAAACAGTTAATTTTTTAACTTCACCTTTTACTAAAACATTTGGTACTGAAGAACAACCTAAATTTGATGGTCAAGATGGTGTTCTTTATAACGGTAAATACGTTCATCCAAGTTTTTACAAATTAATTATGGAACGTGAGGATTTGAAACAGAAATATGATACAACAGGATCAATTTACGGAGATTAATAATGGAAAATAAACAGATTGCTTCATCACAAAATGCATTACCAGTTTTAGGTGCATTTGCAGGTGAGTTAGATAAAGCTGGGACTTTTGATTCAGGCAAAGAATTTTTAAAGAATATTTTTAAAGGTAATCAAGAAGAAACTGATGGAGGAGAAACTAAATCAACAATACAAAAAACAGAGGATTTTATAAATAAAATTAATCAATCAGGAGTAAATGTAAGCACTTCTGGTGTAGGTATAGAAAAGAAATTTGGAGATGAAGAAAAAGGATTTAATGCAAAAGTATTTGGTAATCAACCATTTGGAGGGCAGTTTAATTATGGTGGACAAGTCGGTTTTAATATGAAATTTTAATATGAGATTTGCTGGTTCTGGTTATTATCCAAGTTTTCCTGTTCAATATTCGAATATGTATAATGATTATTCGATGACAACAGCAGGATTAGCTGATCCATTTCAATCACAAAAGAAAGAGAAAGCAGATAAATGTAAATTTGTAGTTTCATATATAGGAAAGAATGAACCTAAATTCGAAATGAATAATCCACATTATATGAGAGAAGTTTCAAGATCTTATTCAGATAGTATTCCCCCTGTTATTCTTAATAAAGAGCCGATACAAAATAGATTTTAATGGCACAAGACGATTCAAAATACACTAAACCTGCTCTAAGAAAGAGAATTTTTAATCAAGTAAAAGCAGGATCTTCTGGAGGTAAACCAGGTCAGTGGTCTGCTAGAAAAGCACAAATGGTTGCACAAAAATATAAAGCTCAGGGAGGAGGTTATAAAGGAGGTAAAGGTAAGAAACAAAAAGATCTCAAGCGTTGGGGTAAAGAGAAGTGGATGACTAAAAAAGAATATGAGAAGAAGAAAGACTAATGAACTCAGTATCTTTAGCACTTAAATTAGTATTTGCTGTAGTAATTTTTGAATTACTTATAGTTGGTGGAACTGTAATCAAATGTTTTGATACAGATAGTTGTGATGAAAATGATTCAAATAATATTACTTTAATTTTAAATAGTATTGCTGCAAAATCTTTTGCTTTATATGCAGCTGAGAAAGGAAGTTCAGCTAAAATAGAGAAATGAAACCTAAAATAACTATCATTCTCAATAAAAAAGTTTCAGAGGTAAGTGATTCTTGTCCTACTGCAACTGTAGATATTGAAGAAAATTCTAAAAATAGAAATTGGACTATTGATAATTTTGGATATGGTCCTTTAAATCCTGATGCACCAGATCCAGGATTTTGGGAAAAAAAAGTAGATTTATGGAATAGTGATCTTGAGACAGTTAAGACTGCAAGATGTGGAAATTGTGCAGCATTTGATCAGACTAATAAAATTATGGATTGCATGGTAAAAGGTATAAATGAGACTAAAGCTGCAGATCCTTATGATGTTTTAGACAGAGCAAACTTAGGATATTGTCAGTTGTTTAAATTTAAATGTGCAGCTGCCCGTACTTGTGATGCGTGGCTTTATGGAGGACCTATTAGGGATTGTTAATTATGCATCAAACTCCAAAGATTAAAAAAATTATTGCTGAATTGCATAAAGCATCAAGAACTCATAAGGGACAAGCTGAAAGACTTGAAAAGATTTTAAAAGTAATGAAGAACGTGGAGAAGAAAAATGGCTGATAAAGCTATAAAAAAAGGTAAAAAGAGTACTTCAAGGTATTTACCTAAAGCGGCTTGGGCTGCTATGTCTAAAGCTGAAAGAAAAAAGACTGATGATAAAAAGAAAAGAGAAAGTAGAAAGGGTAAACAGTTTGTAAAAAATACAGATAAAGCAAAAAAAGCTAGAAAAATGGCAAGTAAAAGAGCTGCGAAAAGTATGAAATGATTAAACAGTTTGTAAAAAAATTAATTCAATATTATATAGATTTAATTGTCAGTTGGTATAGACAGATAAAAACTCATTATAATTTAAACCACGAAATAAAAAAATTTCACGCAAATTTTGATGAGATTAAGAAACCTGAGATTAAAGAGGTAGGTAAGTTTGGAGATAAGGATTGGTCTATATCTATAGGTGATGAGTAACTTATATATAGGATTACGTGGAGGAAGAAGAAGTTTGAAGTTCTTGTAATACTGTTAGTTTTTGAATTTTAGCTACATCTTTTAATCCATTTGCATCAAACCAAGGTGCATCTTTCCAAGAAAATCCTTTACCAAAAGTATTATCAGGTGCTTTTATATACCAATGACAGGCTGCATCTGGCACATCAACTGCACATTTTGTCCAGTCATCATCCCATTGTGGAACTTGTATCCATAAAATAGAACTTAATAGCATTGTGAATATAATTTTCATTTTTTCTTTGATTTTTTACCGTGTGCTTTGTAATCCATAGCTAATCCTATAGCTATTGCTTGTTTTTTATTCTTAACTTTTTTATCTCCTCCTGATTTAAGTTTGCCTGATTTAAATTCAGACATAACTTTTTCCATTTTATGGGGCATTTTTTATAAAAATTCTTTAATTATTTTAATTTATCTATTTTTTTTACAACTTTATTATATAGATCAAATTTAATACCTTTATGTTTTAGAACAATTACTTTTGATGCAGTCATATATTTACTATAAAAAATAATTGGTTCATCTTTTGAAGCTATGTCTCCACTCATAAGTACCTCCTTACGTGTAATTAGTTTAGCCTACTGTTACAGTTTTACTCTAATTTTGTTAATTTTTTTTAATTCTTTTTTAGCTTCACGTACATATGCCTTTAATACATTCATATCTAACATTAAATACCCATCTACTTCTACTACTGCTTCTGGTATAACACTTTGAACTTGTTGTGCTGAAAAACCAGCTCTTAATCTTTGATTAGAGTTAAATTCTTCTTTATATCTAAATTGAAGTGTTTGAAGTCTTTTTAATTTTCCTAAAGCATTTGTTACTTTTACAATTTTTCTTTCTTTTACTGGCGTTCCTGCTACTACATTTTGGTCAAAAGATCCAGTATGTATTGTTAAATCACTCATTTTTGTAATTCTTTTACAAAGTATGCTACTTCAGCTAAATCATCCTTGGTTAGATCCATATTTGTTAGTGGCATTATGTCGTACTTACACCTTATATCGCACCTTCTCCTTGATCTTCTCCTATTAGTTTTTGCTCCTCCTTTAGAGGTTCCACCTTTTGATCTACTTCCTGCACTACCTTTAGCACCTCTTGCTCCCGACTTACTTCCTGTTCCTCCTGATTTAGATCCTCCTTTACTTCCTCCTGATTTAGACCCTCCAGACTTACTACCTCCAGACTTACTACCTCCAGACTTACTTCCTCCTCTTCTACCACCTCTACCTACACTTGGTTTAGATGGAGCAGATTCAGTTTTCTTTTTCTGTGCTTCAGATTTTTTGACTGCTTCTTTTTTCTTCTCAGCTTTATTAGCTTCTGCCTGTTTCTTACCAGCTGCACTTATACCAAATGATCCAGCTTTTAAGTTAGATCCTGATGGAATACCAGTAGCTGCAGCTCCTTCTCTTGAAGCTTTGTTAACTGCTGCTTCACTTGCATATTTTTTATTATTTCCAGCTCCTCTAAAGTCTGGATTACTTGGCATACCTTGACCATAAGTTCCAGTTCCAAAAGTACCATCTCTACCTGTACCAGTGTTAGCTTGATCCCTACCTGTTGCTTTATTTCTAGCATCAGCCTTTTCAAATGCAGCAACTCTTTTATTTGTTTGAAATTCTGCATTTCTTGCAGCTGCATCTGCTTTCATGCTCGCTTCATTTTTATCTTTTACATCTTGAATTGTAATACCAGCTTCATTACGTGCTGTAGCTTCTTTTTGATATGTAGGTCTATTTAAATATTTTTCATATCTTCTTAGTTCTGCCTCTCCTCTTGTTTCTAATGAAACTTCTTTTGTTAAAGGAGTACCACCTTCAGCACCTATACCTTGATTTAATCCTCTTTTCATAGCATTTACAGTGCTAGTAATTAAATTACCTTTACTTGGCTCTACTTCTGCCCTTCTTGTTGCCTCTGTAGCACTAGAATCATATGACTTCTGTGCATCAGTAGACATTTTACTTCTGAATCCATAAGCTGGATTACTCATTACATTTGTTCCATATGTATCATCCCCTGAAATTCTTGTAGTAGGAGCTGGTCTACCACCTCTATCTTTAAATGCTTGATAGTTTTCGGCTGCATTATCTCTCATTGACTGTTCATTTGCTTCTCTTCTTTCTGCTATTGATCTAGCATCTACTTTATCTGGGGTAAAGAAGTTTGTTTTTACTCTTTCATTAAATGCTGCTGTATCCTTAGCTGCTTGTGTTCCTTCTGCATCTCTATTACCAAATCTGGAATAACCAGGATCTCCAGTTATAGATTGACCCATTTGCTCTCTGGTCATTATGGTTGCATCTGGGTTTTGTGACATCCTATAGTTTTGAGGAGCAAAGAAACCTTCGCCTGCCATTCTTTTTGTTTCACTTATCTTTGTCTCAGGTGCAGCAGTTGTAATGCCTTGATTATTTGTATTTGCCATCGATATCAGAGAGCCATCTTTAGCTCCTAAAGTTTGTGTAGAATCACTATAAATTTTGTTATCATTTGCTTCTACTTTTTTTATAGGCATTGAGCCACGTAGATATCTTAATTCTCCAGGTGTCATCTTAAAGCGTTCAGGATACGTTAGCATCTTAGTTGCTTGCTCTGGACTAACATAACCCCTTGACCCTGCATCTATATATCCTCCACCGCTACCAGCAGAAGCAGAAGATGCAACTTTGGTATCTGTTTGACCTGCATTTGATGATGTATTTCCAAATGCCTCATTTTTTATTTTCTCAAATTCACTAGCTTCTTTCTTTTCTCTGTTTAGCATATTAAATATGCCTAAATTTAAACCTTTTTCTTTTTTATCTTCTTTAGTTTTACTTGCTAAAAATGTATTAGGACTAACTCTACCAATACCTACTTGATCTCCAGCTACCATTATTTTTTCTCTAAATCTTAATACTTGTTAGATATATTCTATCTGAGCCTAACAATCAAATACTCTCAGGTCTTTTCTGAACTCATTTAAACCTCTTTCCATACATAAAAGCTTAAATTCACTTATAGACATTAAGTTATTTACTAAACCTTCTTCTTTTAACTCTGTCAACATATCATTCCACTGGAGCATATCCTCATTTGATAGTAGTGGGAAAGAAGGTGTAATCACAACTTTCATACAACAGTTAATGGGTTTCACCTATTGTAACTCTACTTCTCGTTCTGAAGTAATAATAATTTTTTAATCTCAGACGTATTTGCGTTTATAAGACCTTGAATCATCTGTAGTTTCTTCTCTGCATTTAAGGCTCTCTGACTCCAGTAAACTAAATGCCTATTGGTATTATCTAATTCAGTCTCAAGAGCTGTCTGAAACAGTGCTGATGGGCTTATATCTTTACGATTAGACTCTTTCCATCTTCTATGTAAATTCTCTGGAACAGATACACTTACTACTTCTGCCATGTTTTGTGCAAATATCTATAAGTCAACATAGCATTAAATGTTATTAACCACCACCTTTAACTGGCATTTTGATTTGATCTGTTAATACAATTGGTATTGGTTCACTTACTGTCAAATTAGTTGTAACTCTTACACCATTAGCAAAACTTTCTGCTTCATCCATAGATTTAAATTGTGGAGCGTGAGATCCTATCTTATCGTTGTATACGAAAACTACGTATCCAGTCACTGGAAATGCCATTAGGTAAAAATTCTTATTTTACAGAAGATAACTGTTATTTTAAAAATTTCAACTTATATAGAAGGGTCCTGACTTATAAAATTTATCTGGTTGAAGAGCTACTGTTTCGTCTGCGTCCATATAATCTGTAACTTTAATTACCTGACTTAACTGGTTACCACTAGATTTTGATAAGACTGCCCATGCGAGTTCTTTATTGTCTTTTCTGATGTTGGTCATGATGTATTTTCCTTGTTTGCGTATTTTATTATGAGGTAAAGATACTTGCATCGTACAAATATCTGCACATGAAAAAACCATTGCTATAACTAAGCTCTGGATACTTAATCTAGCAATGGTCTAAAGGTTTGTCGAGTAAATCTCTTAAGATTTAATTAGTATTAAGAAAAATCATCAAATAAGTCATCATTTCCAAATAATCCTGAAGCAATAGCTGCTCCTGGATTGATGCTTCCTTCTGTAATAGAGCTGTTTAATCTCTGTCTTAGCATTTCTTGATAGAGTTCCTTATCAGGATTGAAGGACTCATATTCATAATCGAATAACATAGTAGTTAATGTAAAGTGTTCTTTTATGATACATCAAAAGATGAGGATTCGAAACCTATTGGTAACTCTTTTTCTTTTTTATCTGCAAGAAAATGAGTTCTTATTCCACATAACAACTCTATAGTTTGATCAAGACTTAATTCTTGTTCTCCATGTATTTTATCTATAAAGAGTGGATCTTCTCTTAAGTCATCAATATTCTTTAAAAGAGAATCAACTTTTTTAAGAATGACTGCATGTTGCTTTTTAATGTCAGTTTTTTCTTTTAATTTCATAATCATTGCTGTATGTAAATTCATACACTAGTGTAACTACTTTATTTAAACACCTCTTACCTTTTATAGCTACTTTGTAAATATTTTAGCTGACCAATTTCCTTCACCTTTATTTTGAAAGCCGCCTGGATCTGTCATGGAGTCACCTAGAAATGTTTTTATACGCTCTGAGATTTTTGGTTTACCTGTAGTCATATCATCTCCTACTGATTTAGAATCATCTCTATCAAAGTCAGCTCCTCCAGCTCTGTAGTTTTCTATAGAAAATTTATCTAAGCCATCAGTTGGAGAAGGCATAGACATTTTAGATACTGCTTCTTCTTTCATTTCAGAAATTTTAGATCTCCTTTCTTTTGCTTTAGCTAATAAATTAGTTCTGACATCATCAAAAGTTTGTTCAGAATCTTGTGGTTCTACTTTAGTTAGTCCAGTTCTTTTTGAAAAAGCCTCTTCACTTTCTTGACCACCACCAACAAACATACGCATTGATGAATCTGGAGTAGGCTCAGGAGCCTTTATTGTAGCTGATGCGGATGGTTTAACAATTCCAGATATTGCATTTTGCATACCTGTCCCTCCACTTGACCCTGCACGACCCATGATACTACTTCCGCCTGATCCTCCAGTCAACATCAATTCCATTGCAGACATTGTTCTTTCTTTGCCTTCAGGCATTTCTGTTACTTTCTTTAAGCTTTCTTCAAATTGAGGATTTGGAGCTGATCTTGCTGATCCCATTACACAAAAGAGTTTTTTCTATTCTAATCTTCCTTCTCTTCTACTTTAAATACTAGAAGCTCTTCTCCAGGTTTTACGTCTTTTAATTCAGGATGTATGTTTCTGTAAGGATTTCTGACTTCATTTAATGTTATGGTCATCATCCTCCACATGAAAGCGAAAGTGCCTCCAGAGATAGCTGCAAAGCAGATAAAATAGATAAAAATAGAAAAATCGTTCATATATTTATTGTACTCTCCCTCTAAAAACGAAAGTAAAACAGCCTAAACGAAAGTAAATTAATTAGGATTATATATCCTTAATAGAACAAGAACGCCTACTATACCTACAGTTACAAGTATTCCTAAAAGTAATAACATTTTTTTATATGATTTTCTATTATAATCTCTTACCCCCTATAGTGCTTCTATTAATTCTGCAAGCATTTTTTTAAAATATTCTTTTTTTCTTTTCCTTGAATGCATTCCAAAATCTTGTTTATCTTCTTCAATTCTTTCATAGGTAGTAAATCTATATCCACATGGACAAGTTCTAATTCTTCTTTGAGAATGACTATAAACAATAAATCTTGTAGCACTAGCTATAGCTTTCTTACCACATTTAGGACACTTCATTTTCTAATTCAATCCTGTGTTGTGAAATAAGGCATGGACTGCTTTGATGATCCCAAAGCACTTGATAGTGTGGAATGTTAGCTCCACATTTATTTTTCTTCAAAGTAATTTCTTTAATAATTCCTTTTCTTCTTTGTGATTCAACAGGTTTACCATTAATAATTACATATCTATTAGAAGTTTTTAAGACGTGTCTAATTCTGACACGATCGTTTACTTTATATTTTGGTTGAGAAGGTGTTGTCATAATAATTAGAGGAGGGACTTACGAGGTCATATACTTAATAGTAGCCATGAAGGGTTAAAACACTAAACCTAGGTGTCACTACTATTCCTCGATGGGAACCTGTTATCCTAGTGAAACATCGTGCCTAATCTACCGCATGATCCGAGCAGTAGCAACAATTCACTAAGGCAGCATATAGAAGTACAAGTCTTAACTTTTTTGCACCCTCTGCCCCTGTATTTAAAAAGGAATTTCTCCTTCTAGTAAAGAATCGTCTAATGAATCTAAATCATTATGTTTAATTTTTTTCTTAACTTCTGAGAAATTTTTAAATAAATGTTGATCATAAGCACTATCCCAAGATCCAACTTGGTCAATGCTAGTTAATAGACTAACCATCTTTACCATCCCCCCTGTAGATTTAGTTTGTTCTTTTAAATTTTCTTCTTTTCTTGCATCTAATCTATCTTGTTCCAGGCAATTCATAACCTTCGAGAATATAAAGGCACGATCATTTGGAGAGATTGAATCTGTAAGTATTGGTTTAGCTTGTCTTACATAATCTCTAGCCTGTTGGATAGTTACACTATATTTTGATGCAAGTTTTTTACTTATATCCATAGCTCTTTTACCTTTAGCTAATTCATCAGCAGCATAATTTATACGCTGGTCTTTTTCTTCATTTGTGGATCTAGTGTTTGTCATGATACCTCTTGTGGTTTAAGTGTTGGCATTGGGCAGTAATCATCTTCGCATTTTTCAAAGATGTCTTTTGGATTTGCTTTTTCGTATTCGACTTGAGCTTCTTCTGTCGAAATAATTTCACATCTTATTATCTTTGCTTCATCTCCATGTTTAGGAAACAAAGTAGATAATGCTGACATAGCTCCATAAGATGCACCTTTAAGATCTTTATAGACCCCATGAATCTCTTGGACATTATTTGCAGAATTAGAGAATACTACATAAGAAAATTCTTTTTTAGTCATGAGGTGTATCAGGTGTATAAGTCCAATGAGTGTGATTTAAATTCTTAAAGTAAAAATAAGCATCTTTAAGTATGATGACAGTCCAACCTATATCTTTTCTAAAAACCATGATCTTTCCAAACCGATCTGTATCATGTTCTTTTGGTAAAGTTTCATCGTCAAAGATAAAAGTATTTTCTGGTAAGTAAGGTTTTAGTTTCATGGTTTTACTGGAGGTACATAGAGTTTAGCAAAGTCGAGATGCTCATCAATATATTTATTGATTTGCATGAAATGATCTTGTAAGTACATTCGTTGAACTACAGCATCTTGAAAATCATCTTGATTATCATAATCACTAGGAGTAAGTGCAGTTGCAGAGATTAATTTCTTCGCATCTGATACATGTTTTCTAGCTTGCCAAAGATTAGCTGAGTAATCCTTAACATCATTAGGTGCAGTAGCGTTGAAGGTTGGTTCTGGGTTCATAGTAATGGCTTCGGTAGTGGAGGATAAAATGTTGTACTCT
>VMHT01168813.1_pt1 | contig 11050 bp, 4 predicted proteins | sample 4693611 | NCBI WGS metagenome assembly VMHT01 (sample SAMN12280063, study PRJNA550983) | marine metagenome | isolation source: seawater sampled from same location over 5 years 0.02-0.2 micron viral filtrate | place: USA: collected off the coast of southern California halfway between the port... ... | reverse complement strand
CACGAAGCAAGACTTCATTTGAGAAGAGGTGGAAATGATTGGGAAATCATTAACAATAGTGACTTAGCATTTGAGATAGAAGGATCTGAAATTGCTAGGTTCAAAACAAACGGTAACTTTGGTATCGGAACAACTAATCCCGCTGGTAAGTTAGAAATAAAAGCATCAACTAATGCTGGTACAATAAAGTTTAAACAACCAGATGGTAGTGCTCCTTTTGTTAGTGCTACAGCAGGTACAGCAATGGTTTTCCAAACCTACACTGGAACCGATAAGGCGGCAATCTATGTTGACAATAGTGGCAACTTTACTATTGGAGGTGCTGATATTCATTTAGATGGTGTTGTCTCTGGTGATAGATTTAAAGTATTAAACGGGGGCGCATTAACGTCCCCTTCGATTCAACTTGACGATACCACTGGTGATGAGTCGGGGTTATATCTACCAGCGACAAACAATATAGGTATAATAACAGATAGACTTGAGAGAGTTCGTATTGATGAATCTGGCAACGTGGGCATAGGAACAACTAGTCCACAAGAAAAACTAGATATTTCGGGTGGCAACATAAGATTAGATGACGGTCAGAGAATAACTTGGTCAACAGCAGACGCAAACATAGGCAGAGTCAGAATAGTTGGAAATGAGTCAAGTGATTTTCTAGCTTTTACTACAGATAACTCCGAAAGATTACGAATTGACTCTTCTGGTAACGTTGGTATAGGATCAACAGCCCCAACAGTCGCATTAGATGTCGTAGGAGCTGGAAAGTTTACAGGTCAAGTTACAATACCTGCAACCCCTTCAGCTTCAACAGATGCAGCATCAAAAGGTTATGTGGACGCTCAAGTTGGTAGCGCAGATACTTTGCAGGAAGTAACAGACAACGGAAATACTTTTTCAGCAGATCTTTTATATACTAATTCTGGGACCGAACAGAAGATAGATAACAATAATTATAACGGGTTAATGCATTTTAATGCCAGTAGGAATGTTGGTTTCCAAGCTTCAACTGCTGACATAGCTCATATCCACTCTTATACAGAAACTCATTTTAAGTTTGGTAGTTCTCACAACTCGGCGAACACCACAACCATGCTTATTAAAAGCGATGGTAACGTTGGTATAGGAACAACGAGTCCAAGTAGACCTCTGCATGTTTTATTCAGTGGTGATTCTGGAACGAGAATAGAATCAACAGATAGTCATTCTTCATTATACATTGAGAGTCATTCTGGTAAAGGTCAATATATAAGATTCTCCGAAAACACTGCTGATAAATATTGGATCAACTCTTCTGGAGGGAAATTATATTTTAGACCAGCAGCCACAGGCACAGCAGCAAATCAGGTGATATTTGACTCTTCTGGCAACGTTGGTATAGGAACAACAAGTCCAAGTGCGAAACTGGACGTAAGATATGACTCAAGCAAAGATGGAATCTTTCTTAAAGATGAGGCTGGTGGAGCAGTCATGCTTTTTGGAGCTGATGGTAATAATAATGCTAGAGCGAGGTTCTACAATGGTTTACATTCGCAAAATATTGAAATAAATTCAAACACAGGTAGTCCTACTTATTTTAATGCTGGCAAAGTTGGTATAGGAACTACTTCACCTAACCACACATTAGATGTAGAAACAGCAACAGATGACATAGTAGCTTCTTTTAATTCTTTAGATAATAAAGCGGCTATAGGGATTTATGATGATGATACACAAATTTATTTATCCGCTGCAGACAGCAAAGGATCATTTGGGTTTCAAGTTGGCGCACACGCTAATAATTTAAATATTGATGCAAGCGGTAACGTTGGTATAGGAACAACTAATCCAAATGCTAAACTGAAAATTGAAAGTGATGCCACCTCGACAGACTCTAACACTTTAAGAATTCTACACACAAGAAGTGATGCGAATGTTGCTACACAAGCTGCATTCATCGACATGAATTTAAGTGGTGCTGATAACACCAAAACTGATAGAACAAATGCTGGTTTAAAAGTAGATCTAGATTCATCTGCTAATGGGGATGCGGCTAACGAGCATAGAATACATGGTGTTGAAACTGATGTTAGATTTACTGGTTTTTCAGATATTGCTCGTGGCGGGTATTTTTACACTGAATCAAACTATACAGTAGGAAAAACAGCACAATTAGTTGGAGTATATGGGAATGCTACCCATGATGCAAACTCTACCTCTGGAGGGGTATCAAATATGTATGGCGTTTATGGTACAAGCTCCATACAAGATTTAGGAGATGTAGATAATGCTTTTGGTGGTTATTTTTCAGTAACCGTATCTACAAGTAGAGGCGATGCTAATGTTGGTGTTACAAAAGGAGTTGAGGGAGAGATTTCAATAGATAAATCTACTACCATAGATTATGGCACAATGATTGGCGTGTCGTCAATTATAGATAATAATGAACTAGCTGTACCCAACTTTGGCACTCAATATTTATTCAAAGGGGATTACCAAGGAACCAAAGGCTCAAATGCATTTGGTATACATGTACAAGGGGACAAAAATTATTTTGAAGGAAATGTTGGTATAGGAACAACTGATCCGTCTAGGAAATTACAAATAACCCAAACATCCACAACAGAAGGTGGGCTTTATGTATATAGTAACGCCATACACGCTGGAACTACTACAAACTCTTTAGTTTCGATTAGGCAGGATAATGCTTCTTCTACAGGTACAGTGTTAGATGTAAGAGGTGACGGGACTGGTGATAAATTAATTGTTTGGGATCTTGGTAGTGTTTCTTTGATAGTTAAAGATGGAGGCAATGTTGGTATAGGAACAGATAGTCCAGCTTACAAACTAGAAACTATAGGGAGTGGTTATTTTGGTGGCTTGTTAAGGACAAAGAATACGAGTGACAGCAGTGAAGTTACTCTTGTCCCAACTGGGGGTTCTCCGTATATCCAATTCCTTCGTGGAAGCTCCGCTGATTGGAAAATTAAGTCTGGTGGTAATGGTAGTTACCAAACTCTCGACACTTCTATTGATGGAAGTTCAGTGATGACTGTTCAGGCTAATGGCAACTTTGGTATTGGAACGACTAGTCCGTCGGAGAAATTAGAGGTCATAGGTAACGGTAAGTTATCTGGGACTTTGACCATTACTAATGATATGGTTATAAACTCGTCTGGTAATAGGAGTATTACTTGGGGGGCTAATGATTTATCTTTTAAATCAGGGACTACAACAGGCTTACGTGTCAACGCAGCCGAAGTCAGAGTTAATACTAAATTTGGGTTACATAATGCGGGTGGGCTAACCAATAATACTGAACTTTTAGGAATGGAGTTAGAGGGGTCACAAAGCTCTCACTACTCTCATGCTATTTTTGCAGTGCCGCAAGCTAATCATATACCTACAAATCTTTATATTAGAGGTGAAGACGGAGCTTATGGAGGCGGGTCAACAAAAGGGGTGAGTGTTTATATACACGGTGGGGACAACACAACATCAACAAATCAGGGAGATGTTATTCTGGCTCACGATGGGTCGTCAGAAAGGGGCAATGTTGGTATAGGAACAACGACTCCAGCACAGAAGTTGCATGCAGCGGGTATTATCTTGGCGGATACAGCTCTTGCCACAAGCTCTGGAACTACAGCTATAGGTATAGCGCCTGAGAGTGAAATTTCAGATTCTGCTAGCACTTATGCAGTTAAACTTTTATCAAATAGTAATAATGCCAAACTTACTACTTATTATTATGGGAGTTATCTGACTCTTAAAGCTGGTGTAGAAGCATCAGGCTATTCTAACAATTGGTCTAAGATTGAGCTTCGTGATGGTGGAAATACTTCGGCTACTGCTCACATAAAGTTTTTTACTTCAGGTGACCAGCGTATGGATATCAATGACGCTGGTAATGTTACAATTAATAACGACTTAACAGTATCAGGTGACCTCACAGTCAGTGGGGATACAACAATCATTAATACTGAGACACTTCAAGTCGAAGATCATAATATTGAATTAGGGAACGTTAATTCTCCGACTGACATTACCGCTGACGGTGGTGGTATCAAGTTATTAGCGGGAAGTAACGAGGTAGACCATAAAACAATTAAGTGGATTAACTCGACAGATTCTTGGACATTCAGTGAGAGAATTTCGATTATTCCTGCTGGTTCTGCTTCTTTACCTGCTCTAACCCTTGGTAATGATAACGATACAGGAATGTATAGATTTGCCTCTGGGAGTGATGAATATATAGCATTTTCAACGGCGGGGACACAAAGGGGTTATTTTGGACCTGCTGGCATTACTAGTAGTGCAAACGTTTATTCAGATACTAATGGCCAATTCAGAAACTATGGTGGAACATGGAAAGCAACTACAGGAACTACAAACAAAGGTTTTGAATTTATTAACTCAGTAGACGGTACAGCTTTAACTATTAGTTCTACTGGTAATGCAACTTTTGCAGGTTCAGTTAATATATCAACCCCTGCTTCAATTACACCAAACTCAAGTGCTAGCGAATTAGTCGTAGGTAGCGGTGTTGGCAATCAAGGTATAACAATATATTCTGGTGATACTAGTGGAGGATCTATACATTTTGCTGATGATTTAGATGAAGAAGAAGCAGGAGATAACCCAGCGGGTAACAGAGATGGAGTAATAATATATTCACATAATACCAATGATTTTAATTTTAAAACAGCAGGTAATCAACAAGCACTACAATTAACTAATTCTAATGCGACTTTTGCAGGTAATATAATCTTACCTGATGCCAATCCTACTAATGCCGTGGGGACATTAAAGTTGGGGACAGGAGGTGATCTACAAATCTTCCATGATGGTACTGATTCAAAGGCAATTAATGGCCACGGTAATCTTTTATTCATCAACAACGCTAATGATAAAGACATATATTTTCAAAATGACCGAGGTGATGGTGGTATATCTACATATTTCTACTTAGATGGAAGCTTAACTGATAACTCTTCTATCTTAGGAGCCACTAGATTTCCTGATAAATCAAAAATTCTAATGGGTACTGGAGGTGATCTAGAAATCTACCATGATGGTTCTAATAGTTTTATTAAGGATACTGGTACTGGAAGTTTATATATTGATGGTTCTGAAAATGTATTTATTAGAGATACGAATGGTCAAGTTTGGTTCCAAGGAAATGCTGGAGGTGTTAATTTAAGGCATCAAGATAGTGTTAAGATACAAACAACAAGTAGCGGTGTATCAGTCACTGGTCACCTTTCAGCTACAACAAAATCATTCTTGGTAGATAATCCCAAAACTGGCGGGAAGCTCCAGTACGGTGTGGTTGAGAGTGATGAACATGGTGTATATGTTCGGGGTAAGTCAGATCAAGAGGTAGTTGAACTACCAGAAGAATGGGATTGGCTTGTTCATGAAGACAGTGTGACAGTTCAATTGACTTCTGTTGGTCAGATGCAGCAGCTCTTTGTTGTGGAGCAAAACAATAAAAGAATAAAAGTCAGTGGATTAGCCCCCAATGGCCAGTATAATTATGTGGTGCATGGAACCCGGAAGGATGTAGATGCATTAGAAAAACATTTAAAATAAATAAAAATATGTTCGAGAATAGAAATTACTTAATTTTCAATATGTCCGAAGTCGATTCAATTGACTTCAAAAACGTGTTGGAAACTTCAACGGAAACACTGCGCTTGTCAGTAGATGAAACAAAATCGTTTGTTAAATGGGAGGGTGAAACTCCATCTTTTGTTTCTGATTTAACTAATACTGAAGGACCATACTCTCACAGTCAGATCCTTGAGGTTCTTGCTGAAGAAGCGTGGACGCCCACAGGTCAAATGGGAGAATAGATTATGGCATTATCCCACTCACCAAAAATAGTTACTGATGGTTTAGTTCTCTGCTTAGATGCAGGGGATGGTAAGTCGTATGGAGGTAGTGGCACGACTTGGACCGACAGAAGCGGGAATGGGAATCATGGCACATTAACCAACGGTCCTACTTTTAGTTCAAACAATAATGGATTAATTCAACTTGATGGAACAAATGATAATATACGCACAATTTGGGGAGCTGACCATAACCCTAACAATAATCCTATTACTGTATCATGTTGGTTTAAAATAGACAGCATAACAAAAAATATGATGATACTTAGTACTGGGCAATCTAGGGGTAATAATGATTCAAATCAAAGATTATATTTTGGAATAAATACTACACTTTCTGAAAAGTTTGGTTGGGGTATAAGAAATTCTGCTTGGGGTTCTAATCAGATAACTGCAATTACCGCCAATACTTCCGATTGGTTTAATGTGACAATAGTAATCAATAGTACTAACGCTTATTGTTATATTAATAATATTTTAACACATACTAAATCTGTAAATAGTACTTATGTTTTGAATGATGGTTTGTGGTTGGGTGGTCACAATAACGATACTGACCATGAATTCCATGGGAAAATAGCTAATGCTACAGTATACGAAAAAGATTTATCAGAAGCGGAGCGCACTCAAAACTATAACGCCACAAAAGGTAGATTCTCATAATTATGGCTACGTCATATTCACCAAAAATAATAACAGATGGGTTAGTCCTCTGCTTAGATGCAGCGGATAAAAAGAGTTTATTGGCTCCTCCTACTACTAATTTAGCTAATAATTCAAATGGCACGATTAACTGGACAACAAACAACTTAGTGGGAACGAGAACTCAGTCCACAGTGAGTGCTAATGATTACCATTATAGGTTTGTTTTGGATAAAGGTTCTAATAATAATATCCAATTTAGGTTTGCTTTCGATCATACAAACCTTACAGATGGGGAAACTTATATAATAAGCTTTAAATATAAAATTACATCTGGATCGGGTATTTTTTATGTTACAGATTTTTGTGACCAGAGTATTACACGGGTGGTGACAGACATTGGGGATGGTTGGTATTATGAGACGGCTTATGGCACAAGATCGTCTTATACTGAAACTTATGATTTCTTTGATGTTAGGGCTACAGATGATATGACGGTGGACATTAAAGAGATTCAAGTTGAACATACTAGCGCATCTTCTGGATTAGCTACACCATTTGTTTCTTACCAAAGACAGTGGAAGGATCGTGCGGGTAGTAATGATGGAACCCCTGAGAATATGAGTGATCAATCTAATTTCTCTTCTGAGGGTGGGGGGTCTTTAATTTTTGATGGGGCAAGTGATTATGTTGATCATGCGAGTTTAGGAAGTATTAGTGATTTTACTGTATTGTTATGGTTTTATCCACAGTCTGTAACTAACTATGAAAATGTATTAGATTGTAATTATAGTTATAACGGAACGACAGGCAACATTGGACCAAGATTAGAGATAGATAGTTCTGCTGAACTAGAGTGGATATATTCAAATATAACGGATAATAATAATGTCTTTTATAGACAAAGAGTAACTACAAATTTATCTTCAAATACATGGCATAATGCTGCAATAACATATTCTAGCTCTTCTAATACATCAGTGACTTATTATAATGGGAGTAGTTCGGGATCGAGTAGAACAGGTTCCGCTACAGGGTTTGTTGAAGAAATGGTTAACTTAAATATTGGCAGAGGGTTCCACCTAGGTGGGGTGGAAAGATATTTTACTGGTAAGGTTTCTTCCGTTCTTATTTACAATAAAGCACTAACAGCTTCAGAAATCCTCCAAAACTATAACGCAACGAAAGGAAGATTCGGACTATGAGCGCACATGCAAACCCAGATATTGTTGATGATAGTTTAGTATTTATATATGATACTGATGATGGTAAATCTTTCAAAGGTGAGCCTACTGTTAACCTCGCCACAGATTCCCCATCACAAGGAGGTTGGGCTGGGGGGCGAGAAGTTCTAGATTCTTCTAGAAAAAAATTTAGATTTATTGTAGATAATTTCAATGCATCAGCAGGTTCTGGTCAAGGATGGAGATCATTTACTTGGGACTTAAACAGTTACTCTGGCCAAAGCGTAACAATATCAGCTACAGTAGAAGTACCTTCTGCTAGTCCGGGTACGTTTGCTTGGATAATGATGGGCCAAACTAACACACATACAAGCAACAATAGTGGGGCTGGTCAATATATGGGTTATTCAGCCTCTAGTGAGAGGGTGCAGAAAACTACTACGACTACAGAACATATAACTTGGACTGGCACAGTAGGTAGTACGGGAACCGCTAGTCAACCTTCTGGTCACGTAGGATTTACATTATGGTATAACGGAGGCACAATAGGGGTAGATTCTTATGTGGAAGTATCAAATGTGCAAATAGAAATCAACTCTCACGCCACGCAATTTGTAAACGGAACAAGATCAGCCACACAAGGATTATTAGACCGTACTGGCACATCAACCATTGATATATCAAACGCATCATTTGACAGTAATGCACAAATGACTTTTGATGGGACAGATGATTATTTTGAAATATCAGATCCGAATGTATCTTCTTCTGATGGGTTTAGCGTTGAACTAATAATTAAGCCAGATAACCCAACTTCTTCTCCTGCGGTGATAGTCCCTAACAGTGGTGGAATAGATCATTGGATTAGATTCGATGGTAACGGTAGATTATACATTAGGATGATACCTGCGGCAAATAGTGGTGGTCAAAATTTTATCACTTCCACTGAACTATCATCTGGCAACTATCACCATGTGGTTTTTACATTTAAACAATCTGAAGGAGGTAAAGCATACTACAATGGAGCGTTAGAAACTTCAGCAGCCGCTACTCTTACCGCACTTGACTGGTCGGGTATTTGGAGAATAGGTCAACGGGGTAATAACACTTGGTTCCTTGAAGGAGAATTACCTATGTTAAAAATATACAACAAAACCTTAACAACTTCAGAAGTTCTACAGAACTTTAACGCAACAAAATCGAGATTTGGTCTCTAAACAAGTGTAATATAATACAATGGCAAACATAATCACAGCCCCAGAATCTGGGATTTATTTCGATGGGAATACGGCGGGCGTTTCGAACATTCCTACGTTGACGGGGGATGCTTCAGGAGTTGCCATACAATACGATGGATATGCGGGTGTTGAAATCAATAGCTCTGCTACTGGAGTCAATTATCTTGATAGGTTCAGCGTTGAAGGTGCAAATGGACGTTTGTTTGGGGTGACTGATGAAGTCACGGGGACTGTATTCAGCGTTAACGATGCCGCTGGTTTGCCAATTGTGGAGGTAGAAAGTACTTCTAGCCATGATAAGATTACCATAGGAGAATATGGAACAAATGCTTTAGTGGTTAGCGGGGATAAGGTTGGCATTGGAATAGATGACCCTAGTGCGCCTTTAGATATTGAAAGCTCTCAAAATGTTGTAGCTGAATTTAGATCTACTGATAATAGAGGTGCTATTATAGTAGCTGACGATGATACTAGTATTTTTTTAGTAGCTGAAGGTTCGAAGGCTTCATTGGGGCTTAACTCTAGTTTAAATGCGGGTAATTTAAATATCACCTCTTCTGGCGAAGTTGGTATAGGAACAACAAGTCCAAGTGCTAAATTAGAATTGGCGGGAACGTATGGAAACACAAAATTAGATGGTCATTTTATAGGCTTTACAAGAGCATCGGCAAACTATTTATGGGCTAACGCAACGGGAGGGGATTTAAGGTTCACGGTTAATGGAAATGCGATAGGTTCGCCGTCTATGATAATCAACACCTCTGGTAACGTTGGTATAGGAACAACGAGTCCTGCTGGAAAATTAGATATAGAAGATTCTCAAACACAATCAGGGTCGTCTGCAACACCTACAATCAAATCAACCGCCACAACAACCGCTACTAGTACGCAAAGTACCGCAACGTATAAAATACAAAATTATTTAAATTTAACAGGTACAGGTGGTAGTTTTCAAAATAGTACTCATCAACAAGTGATGACAACAGTTAGTTCTACAGGAACGGGAACTAACTTAAAAAACCACATGAGTAGAGTTCATACTTCAGGTAGTGGACAAATATCTAACGTAGCTCATTATAATATTCATGCAGAATTAGACGGGAACGGGACTATCACTAATTGGATGGGGTATGCTGTTGCACACGGTAGTTTATCCTCATTTACAAATACAGGTCATACAATAACCAATACGTACGGTTTATATATAGGAGATATCACTTCTGGCACTCAAACTAATACTCCTTATGGTGTCTATCAGTTGAATACTGATATGAGAAACTATTTTGGCGGTAACGTGGGTATAGGGACAACAATTCTAGATGCTAAATTGGCAGCAGCTGGGATTGTAGATGGTGATTTCACAGCTCTTAGGTTAATGAACCAAAAGACTTACGGTTCAGGCACTGGTACAAACGAAAAAGTAAGGTTTGTAATGGGTATCTCTGAAAGCGGTAAAGCTTTTAGCACTAGAGAAGGTTTTGCAATAGATGTTGGGATTATTAATGAAGCTGATTCTAGTGACACTATTGTCAATTTTGGAGTAAGAGATGGTGGTACACTAGGTACATATCAAACCGTTAATGGCCATAATAAATCAGTTGATTTTGCAGGTGGTGTCACAGCAAATGGTAACATTGTAACCACAACTGCTTCGCAGATCATAGCTTCTCGGAAGTTCTCGGCCCTCAATACGAGTGGTGTAATGTTAACTGACTCTGGCGCATCGAATGGTTTATCTATTGCTAATGGAGGTAATGCTACATTTAGCCACGGCTTAACAGTATCAGGTAATATGACTGGTCCGAGTTTAAGTCTCTCAGGTTTGAGTGCTGAGAGTTCAGAACGTACTGCTCTGGTAATCAATAACAGCTATGAAGTTGGTACTAGGGAGCTTGGAACTAACGCTTTCAACAGCACAGCTTACTTACCACTAACAGGTGATACGGTGACAGGGGTTCTTACGCTATCTCAGAACAATAATATACCTTTAAGGATTACAGGATCAAATAGTAACTATATTGCTATGTCGATAGCAAATACAGGCTCTGGTAATGCTGGTGTGTATTATGACGCTATAAATGGGGATTTAGCGGGTAGTGATTATGGT
>VMHT01014049.1_pt1 | contig 11051 bp, 15 predicted proteins | sample 4693611 | NCBI WGS metagenome assembly VMHT01 (sample SAMN12280063, study PRJNA550983) | marine metagenome | isolation source: seawater sampled from same location over 5 years 0.02-0.2 micron viral filtrate | place: USA: collected off the coast of southern California halfway between the port... ... | reverse complement strand
TTATATTACATTGTTGGGTTAATAAAGCATCTGCATAACCACTACAACTAGAATCATTTAAAGGATTGCTGCAATCAATACCGTTGCCACTACCTGCGCCATATAAAGATCCACCATTTTCTAGCGTGGTATTGATAGATGTTGCATTCCAATTTTTATTGACGCAAGAGGATGAGTTGGTTGTACCTGTACTGCATTCATCATGATAGTAATAAGTGTACGAGTCTTCTTTTTTAGATCCTACTTCTCCTATCAATACATCATGATTAATAATGTTTAGATGGCCATAACGAAGATCAAACGAGTTGTTGTTCCAAAGTATTATCTCAAAGCTGTTGTCTGTATTGCTTCTGTTGTACTCTCTAAGGTCATACCAACCAAATATCATTTTACTTGAGTCTCCCCAAGACTTCATACGAGAATTGTTGTCTCTAATTAAGTCAGTCCAAAAAGCGTATATAGTATAGGTGTGCTGTCCGTTAATAGGGTCAGGAGTGTAATCGTTACAGTAGCTACCACTAGCGCCAAAATGGAGACATCCATTGGTAGCCATCCTCGCTTGGCTGAATGTAGAGCCATAAAAAGTAAAATTAAAAGAAAGATCAATTGCGGGAGAAATACCATCGTCTACTACCTCGTATGCTAACTCGCCCTCAAAGTTGTTGGCGTTTGTTTGCAGGTGATATAAGTCTTGTCCTGATTCATAAGTATATTGTCCATATACACTAAATGATAGCAGACTAGCTACTGCGTAGCATAGAATTCGTTTCGGCATTGTTTATTGGTTTTAGTTTTTCTTGTATATATAACTTTAACTGCGCCAACAACATCTTTGTTTATTTTTTTTCTGTTGGGGTTTGAATCGTGTGTACATTTTTGTATGAATAACTTTTCTTGATCTTTAACATCTGGTCTTTTAGATTTATTTTCAGCCCAAGCTAAAGTTGCTTCTGCTCCTATTTTGCCTCTGTAAGGACAAGGAGTACCAGCCATCTCCATAGCTTTAAACACTCTTTCGTCTTGACAAAGAATGCTAACGCTGGCTACTTTCATACCAGTATCGTAAAGATACTTAGATAGTTTTAACCGTTCGCAGTTTTCATCAGTAACAGTAGCTCCTGTAGAGAAGCCAAATACTTGTCCTTGGAACGCACCAGAGCGGCCTACAGTACAAAGATCTTGCGAATAGGACATAATGCTTGGGGCTATTGCAGAAGCTGGAGGAGCCTTGCTTTTGACGTTTTGATTAATGGTTTGAGTAGAATTAGATTCGTTAATATTTCGGTTAGTATTATCAGATTTAGTATTATTTTCGTTGACGTTTCGGTTGTCAGTTTTGACGTTAGAATCTGAAGTCGATTGATTAATATTGGTGTTTTGATTTGTATTAGAGCTGGTCGAAGTCGAATTATTAGTATTGCTAACATTCTGATTAACGGTTGAATTAACGGTTGAGTTAGAAGTCGAAGTATTGACGTTGTTATTCGTATTGGTGTTATTAGAGGTCGAAGTGTTTACATTCGTATTTGAATTAGTCGAAACATTTGTATTGGAATTTGTATTAGTCGAATTATTCGTGTTAGTCGATACGTTGGTATTAGAATTTGTATTGGTGTTCGTATTAGTATTTTGATTGGTGTTGGTATTTGTGTTGGTATTGGTAGTCGTAGTCGTATTGACTGTATCCAAACTATTGTTTTCGCAATATTGCGTACCGTTGACGCAAGCTGTACCAGACTGTTGAGATGATTGAGCGCTAACATTTACAGACAAACCAATAACCAAAGTTACTAAAAAACCAATAGCCGACCAGACTATTAAGCTATCATGCTGTTTTTGCTCCTTGTCCATTGTTGCACCAAATCATATTATTTTTTAAATTTAGAAACTACTTGATCCCAAAGTTCAGGTTTGAATTTTTTTACAGACCATCCCATTATTACTGCAATTATTGCTAGTGGTATTAATATTTCCATACTGCGTTACCTCAGTTTTTTTAATATTATATACTAATTACGCTAGATAAAGCTAAAACAATTCTATCTTCTTTAGTTATTCCAGCTTCAGGCTCATGATATAGTCCTGAGTGCCATACATACCATTTGTTAATTTCAGGTTCTATTTTAAAGTTGTAAAAATCTGTGCCTAAATCAGTGGGTGTTATATACATAAGTGCAGATACTTGAGTATTGGTTATTCCTGAAAAAAAGTGATTGTGTTTAAAAGTTTCAGTATTAGTATTTTTGGAAGCATAGTAAATCCAAACATCCTTTTTGTGAAACTTAAAATTTTTAGTTTCTAAATAGTTTGTAAATAAACTATTTATAGATTTTTTAATACAAGAAAATTCTTCATCTACTTTTTGGTCGCTTTGTATTTCTGGGTGTATGCAATTAGGAGAAGTAGAGCAACATTTATTTTTAAGGGTGTATTTAATTAAATCTTGTTGAAATTTTTTATTATTGACTTTAGATATATAAGGGCAGTCAAATACCTCAATCATTTTATTTATACCAACCAGGTAATCCAATCATAGGCCTACCATCAAATTTGTTAGTTTTGGCATCTTTGCCGCTAGAATCGTTGTAATGCAAAAATACTTGCCCACAATCCTTGCCTGTAAATGGATTGCGCCAATGCTCTAAATCACAGCCACGATACATTAACATATCGCCTGGTTTTAAGTTTACTTCTACGCCTTTTTTGCCTTCTTCACCTGATGGTTCTAAGAATATAGACCAATCATCACCACCTAAGTTCATGGTGGTAGATATTTCGCAAGAGTATCTATCTTTATGTCTTTTTAGCTCGTCACCTTTTTTATAGATTCTTGCATACGAATAAGTTTCAGTTAGCTTTACGCCTGACTCTTTTTCCATAATAGGTTTAACTTTTTGCAATAAAGTTTCCATTACTATGTCTGCATAATGCGAATACGTTTCAGGTATTTGTTGATCGTTCCATACACCAAAATATTCAGTAAATTGTGAAATATATTTATCATTAAACAAATGTCTTGCTACTGCCCTTTTATTTAAAAAGTATTGATAACAAAAATCTGCTAACTCTGTTGATATAGCACCTTTAATTACTTGGTATTTATTTTTCTTAAAACTCATTTGAATGGGTATCCTAAATTCCAACACACTAAGGAGTGTCGTATTCCTTTGGTTACTGGTTTGACTCTATGCCAAACAAAAGATGGAAAGATAATAACGCTACCTTTCTTTCTAATTTCTTCACATATTGTTGGTTGAGATCCCTCATCTGTGTTTCTAAAATCAAACTCTAAATCTCCGCCTTTGTATTCATCTGGATCAGTTAGTGATACAGTCATGCTAAGTTTTCTTAACTTGCCATGTGTTGTTGGGTTTTCAGGGTTGTTGTAAGGTTCTTCGTATGAGTCGCAATGCCAATCGTAGTATTGACCTTTTTTATATTCAGTAAATTGACAAGCTTCTGACCAATCCCATTCAAAATTCCAACCAGAGCTTGAGTTTGCTTGATTTATGTAAGGTTGTATTTCGTTGTATATCCATCTATCTGACATCCATACAACATCAGACTTTCTTTTCTTTTGAATATTTTTAAGTTCTAGTTTGGTTAAGTCCTTTTTATCAGCATTACCTGTAAGAGCCATTTGTTTATTTTGTTCTTTACCATAACGAACGATTTCATCACATATTCTTTCAGGTATAGCTGACTGAAAGTACCAGTAATAATATTTTAGATTCATCTTCTCTCTCTTAAGAGATCAGTATAGTTTAGATGTGTTTTAAAAGATAGGTTGTTGTTAACTTGCCCACTCACCTGCTTTAATTTGTCTAAAGACTTGTCTTAAATCCCAACAGTTTGAGCCTACAAAAGGTTCTTTGATGATAACAACACCAGAGCCGCCCGATTTTCCAACTCGGTTACTAGGAGATATGTACGCACCACCACCACCACCGCCACCTTTATTGGCTGTTCCATCTGAACCTGTAGTTGCACCTGTGCATGAACCATCTCCACCACCGCCATTACCACCTGCTGAGTTAGTGCTTTGAGCGGTGGCTCCACCTGCTCCTCCGCCACCACCTGCGTAAAAAACAGGAGAACCTGTAATTGAATTTGCTAAACCTACGCCACCTGCACCATTTGCGGTATTGTCTGTACCTGTGGAGGCACTACCTGCTGCCCCTGCTCCGCCACCACCTGCACCTCTAAAAGAATCACCACCTAAAGGAGTACCACTACTATTACCACCTGCATTGCCTTGTCCCGATGGAGAAACTGCACCACCTGTAGTTGCAAACCTACCTGCTCCACCGCCTCCCGAACCACCAGTTTTTCCACTCATTGATTCTGAATCACCAGCACCTCCAGAACCACCGCCTGTAGAAGTAATAGAACCTGCGGCTAATACAGAGTCACTGCCTTTTGTTCCATAACCTGCACCACCTGTACCTGTGCTACCACTGGCAACACCACCTGCACCACCTGCTCCTATTGTTACTGCATAACCAGTGCTACCGCTTACTGGTGTTGGAGTTCCGCCAACATTAGTTTTTAATCCACCTGCTCCACCACCGCCACCGAAACGAGAACCACCGCCACCGCCGCCAGCAACGACTAAATATTCAAGTCCAGTTGTTAGTGCTCCTGTGGTTAAAGTTCCACTAGAGTTAAAAGTGGTTATTTGTTGAGATTGAGTTGCTACTACTGCTCCGACTAATTTAGGCATGTTATCCTCCCCACGTTCCTTCCAATACATACTCATAAACTGCGTCCATGTTCCAAACACCTGATGCAGATCCTGCAACTGCTGATTCTTTAATAATAACAACACCAGAACCACCAGCTCCGCCAGTTCCATAACCACCTGCACTACCTGGTATGGTACTACCACCGCCACCGCCGCCGCCAGTATTAGCTGTTCCTGAAGTCCCTACTCCGTCTTCGTAAGCAGCTGAGGGGCCTCCACCACCTGCTCCACCTGCACCAGCAGCACCTGGCCTACTAACACCTGGATTTGGGAAATTGGGAGCAGGAACAAATCCAGAACCTCCACCTCCGCCTCCTGCTCTTGTTACAGGAGAGCCAGTAATTGAGGAAGCAACTCCCGCACCACCTGCAAGACCTGCATTTGGAAGTGAATTTGGAATTGGTTGGGCTGGAGATGATGTTCCTGCTGCGCCTGCACCACCGCCTGCACCAGCTAGTCTATTTTGAAAAGCAGAACCACCAGCAGGCTGAGGAAGATAAGGCGGTGCTGTAAAACCTCCTAAACCGCCTGGAAACCCTTGTCCTGAAGCGCCTGCTCCAACGCCTTGACCTCCCTGTGGTCCTGGTTCAGGAGTCTGGAAGGAAGTCCCTCCACCTGAGCCACCATTTCTTGTGCCTGATATAATTAGCGTAGATGTGCCAGAGCCTCCTCCGCCATCAGAAGTTATACCATTAAAAGTTGAATCTGAACCTGTTTGTCCACCACCAGGAGTACCTGGATTTGGTGCGGCGCCTGGTGTTACACCACCTACTCCCCCTCCACCAACAACAACTGGATAAGATGAGCCGCCTGAAACAGAACTTAAGGGCTCTGCTGATGCTCCACCACCTGATGCTTCGTCTGGTACTGCTGAACGATAGCCACCTGCTCCACCACCTGCGTTTCCATAACCAGAGCCGCCGCCGCCGCCAGCTATAACAAGATATTGAACTGAAGAAGAAGTTGGAAGTGCAGTAAAAGTACCACTAGAGTTAAAAGTTGATACTCGTGCAGAAGCGCTAGCTACAGGCAGATTATCAACACCAACTACTCCTCCATTAAGACTAGCCATAATTAAATTTCATCCCATGCTCTAGTTGTTTCATTCCATTCGTATTCTTTGTCATCATCAGGGTAAGCAATAGGTGCTTCCCAATCATCATTAGAATTTAATGACCAAGATGGATATGGTTGTGGGCTAATAAATTTATTTTTTGATGAATCAAAAGTATCGCCAATGGCTGCGTATTGTTTTCTAAAATTGTAGTTATATGAAGTTTGTTTCCAAGCAGTACCACCTGTTGAATGTGGAACGATAGATGCTACAAATGTTTCTGCATCTGCGTGTTGATCGCCACCATTGGCATTCACATCATCGTTGGATATTACTACTACTCGTAATACTTCGTTGCTTGAGTTAAGTTCTGCAAAGTGAGCCATATTTGTACTCCTTACGCGTCATCTAGTTCTTCGTAGTTAATGGTGTAAGTTAAGTCTGAGTTAGCACTTGCACCACCCTCTAGGATATCTCCTTCTTCGAGATAGATACCTGAGTTCTTATCAATAAGAACCAAAGTAGCATCTGCTGGAACAGAGATAGTAGAAGCAAATAAAACTACTGAACCACCACTTTTAATAATTCCCATTGTTACATCAGCAGCGCTTGAGCCATCAATATTCGCAACAATAATACTATTAATTTTTATTAGCTTGTCACTTGCACAAGTTAATAAATCAGTTGTTGTTGTAGTTGTTAAAGCTCCATTTATACTGTTAGCGTATATCGAAGTTACATTTACTAAATTTGGATTTGCCATAATATTGTCCTAATTTTATCCGAAAACCAAAGCCATTGCTATAGCTTTACCTGTTGTTGCCGCACCTGATCCACCTATATTAAGTGAAGATGCAACATTTAAATCTGTTAAAGCGTCTATCATAGCTCCGCCTGAACCCGCTCCGTCAGAATAAACTACAGAGGTCATTCCAGTTGGAATGGTAACTGTAGCTCCTGAACCTTGTTTTATAATAATACTTTGAGATCCGCTGGTAGCGTTTTCTATAATCCATACTTTTGAAACTGTATTAGGTCCAATCGTAATAGTACAAGTTGAATCTAAAGTTCCAGTATATTTTAAAAACATAGCTCGGCCAGCATCTGCTGAACCGTCTGCTATTGTTGTTGCATGAGTGTCTGCGTTAGTTGTTATGGCTTCTGTTCCATAACCAAAAGCATCACTAATTAATTCTAAATTAGTATTCGTAGAATCACCCCAAGTTCCGCTTTCGTCACCTGTTGCAATTTCTTTTAATCTTAAATCGTTTGTATAAGCTGCCATAATAAGTCCCTATAGTTTATATATAATAAATTAAAAATGCTACCATTAATACACTAAGCAGCAACATCTTTCCAGTTTGGTGTTTGTGATTCATCAATAAGCGTCCATATGTTAATGCTGCTGGTTTCTCCAGTAGCTGATAATCCAGTAACTGTAAGATTACAAGATCCTGAAATAGAAACAGAAGAAAGTGAAGCTGTGGCCTGCACTGAAGGTACGCCAAATCTATTAACGCTTTTGGTTGTCATGCTTCCCAAGCTAGAAGTCATAGCAAAACCTGTTAATGTAATCGTGGATCCTCCGCTAGCAACAACAGATACGCTTCCTAAAGTAGATGTAAGCCCTGGTAAAGCTGCTACTGCTGACCCTTGAGCAGCAACAGTTCCAAGAGCGGACGTTCCAACTTGACTAGCTGGTGTTATGTTTGCTGTACCAGTAATTGATGAAAGAGTTCCCAATGCTGATGTTATAGCAAATCCAGTTACACTAATATCTACCGTTGTAAATGCTGTGGTTGTCCCCAAAGCAGAGGTCATCGCAAAACCAGAAATCGTTACAGTTCTAGTTTGAGATACTGGCATGCCAAATGGACCAGATCCCCAAGTAGATCTACCCCAGCCATTACCTATAGTATCAACGGTAGGAGTTCCTACAGATGAAACCAAACTTGGAAGAGTTAAATTTGCTTCGGCATCAAAAGTTACAGAGCCTACTTGTCCTGTTGCAGACTGGCCTGTAACGGTTGTGCTAAATATTATTCTTATATTAGGGGTGCCAACAGATCCTGTAGATCCTCCTAGAGTAACGGGAACATTATTTTCGCTAACAGTTGTTGCTGTTCCTAGCGCGGATGTGGCTGATAATCCTGAAAGTACAACTGGTGAAGCTTGACCCCAAGAATTGGAACCCCAGGTACTCCTGCCCCAGCCAGTTATATTAGCCATTTAAGGCTAGGCGATTCTTATAATCGCTGTAGATGCGCCAGCTGCTGGGAATACAATAGTAAAGTCTCCAGCGGTAGATGTTTTATCTCCACCAAAGTCAATTGTTGCTACAGATTTGCTGCTATCACTTGAGTTGTAAATCATGCAACCTCTAGCAGTAATAGTAGCTGTACCAAAAGTTAAATCAGCAAAATCAGTAAAAGCTGTAGTACCAGCAGTAGTAGGTGCAACTTTAGTTAAGGTTGCTCCACCTGAAGAATAGTTAGTACCAGATGCTTGACCTGTAGTGGTGAAAGAAGTTGTGGTAGCTCCTAAAGTAGCTGATGAAGTATACAAGGCTAATTTAAAAGCATCTCCATTAGTAGCAAAGTTATGATTGCCAAGAAGAAGTTCTTTTTTAAAGCTTGTTGTAAGTGTTGATGTAATTGCCATAATTATAGTTTCCTAATTAAATCAGCAGATTCTTTAAAGCCTGCTTTATCTAATTGATTATTTATTGTAATCCTATCAGATTTTATAGCATTTTGCATATATTCTTCAATAAGTTTTTCTATATTATCTTTGAAGGTTTTGACTTGATCTTTTATCTCTTGAGGAGTGTCATCTTCTGTTTGTATCATTTTTTCTACACACAACTTTGCCCAAAAACTAGGTGGATGTCCGCCTTCGTCTGTTGTATAAACTTCTATAATTCCCAGTTCGGGTCCAGCTTTATAACTCATTACCATTTGTTAGGCTCTCCTACTTTATTTTTTTTAAGGTGGGTATCATTCCTGTCAACTAAAACAGGCTCTTGTTCTCTTTTAAATTGTTGCAGCTGACTTCTTTTTTTAGCAATCAAGACTCCTTTCTCATCTGTAATAACAACCAAAGGATCTTCTAAACGATGATAGCCATAAAGTTTTTCATCAGCTGGGACTGCTGTATCAAGCAATCCACTCGTATGAGCAACCTCAATCTCAATACCGTTGAACATTGCTTTGCTTAACCAAAATTCTACACAAGCTCTGCCTGCTTCAGCAAAATGCAAATTGCCTTTATAACTAAAATCAATTCCAAACATTTTTATTTTTGCAACTTTATTCCACAAGGCAAAGGCTACTGCATAAGCAACGGTATTGTTTATATAATGAGATCCGCATCCAGCCAGCACTTCATCTATTGGATACTCTACTAAACCAGGACAACGATCATCTAATTGACATGTATAAACTGGCCCTTGGTGTTCAGTAAGAAGTTTAGACATACTATCAGTTTGACCACCAGCATCATCGGTATCTAAAAATCTAGATGGTGGGTCCATCATAAATACTCTGTCATGAAATATAACAGATGCTACTGCATTGATAGCCCATACCTCATCAAAGTGTGAGCCATGTGATTTTGCTAAGTTATAGTCAAACCAACTTTTGCCCATTCCGACAATAGCTACGGTTTTACCTTCAAGTTTCTTGATTGGTTTCATATCTTCTCCTTTTTTAAAAACTAAGTAATTTGCGTTCTTAACGAATCATATCTGTATTCGTCTCTTCTTCCTCTTGCTTCAGCTTTATTTTTTAATCTTGCCATTTCTTGTTGAAATCTATCTTCATAGAGTTTCATCATATCGGCATCGCCTTTCATAAAAATATAAGCTTCAACCAAACATCCATATAATAACCCATTTCTTGCATGTTCTGACATCCAAGTCCCAGTTGTATCTGTTACCAAAGAAGTTGGTTTGTATAAATAGTGTAATTCTGTTGAATAGCTTTGATCTGGTACTGGGGATAATATCAGAGTTGATTCTTTAAGACCTGTATTTAACTCTTTATCAAAATCTCCATAATATAAAGGCCTGCCCCTTTCTGAAGTTGCAGTAGGGTCTGGAGCATACTCTTGCATAAAGCTTGGATGTTTTTTATCTAAAAAATGATAATCTCCATTTCCATCTATTACCGCTAAAGAAAAACTTAATTCAAAATCTGTTGGAGCAGTTAAAAATCTAGAGCCAGCAGTCATAGATCCTTGTACATTTTTTCTAAAATAATCAAATTGAACTAGCTCAAATATTCTTTCTTCCGCGTTTTGAATAATATTGTCTAAATTGTTTACAAAAGTTGTTTCTGAATTTTCAACGAAATCTTGAACAAGTGTTTTTAGCTCTGATAATGTTAAAGGACTACTCATGATGTTGTAATTGTAACCTCTCCAACATCACCTGTCATTTCAGAAACTGTAAAATTTGTTCCTATAATGTCTGAGTTCATATAGTGAGGTGTATAAATATCTGTATAAACAACCACAACATAGCCTTCACCAACCTCTTTGTCTGTATCTGGTCTTGGTTGATAAAGTGCTTGAGGATCAGCTGGGGCTGTATGCGGTTCTAATTGAGGGTGTTTTGGTTCAAAGCATTCACTACAAACTTTAAAACCAGTCCATTCTTTTTTTAAATCTAGCAAAGGATATTCAAACGCGCATCTGTCGCATAAACCTACTGCAAATTTACCTGAAGCGTAAGACATTTTACCTCAAACTATTAAAAGGCCTAATTCTAAATGATGCTTTATCCTCATCAGTAGACATAGCCCTATCAAATTCTTCTTCGTATACTTGTTTTAATAATTGAACTTTTTCTGGAGCTCTTTTGATTGCAATATAATATGCAAGACCTGCTGCAAAACAAGGATAAAATCTAAAAGGCATATCCATTGTATTAGTTGCAGCGTCGGCATCATCCATTCTAATCATCTTATTAAAAACCAAAATGTCTGTTGAATTTTCTGGCGTAGGCCAAACTTTTAAAACAGGTGCATTTAATTTATCTAAAAACCATTGAGAAGGCATGCTTTGAGTTGTTTTATTGGGGATGTTTAAGTAAGAACTTCTGCTTAACCTATCAATAGAAATGTCTGTTTGTTCTCCGTTTGTTGTACGCCTCAAAACAACATCTAAAATATCAATTACATTAGAATTTAAAGTATATTCAGCCGTTCCTTTAGTAACAGTTTGAGTATCTTGCTCTATTGTCCATTGGTTTAG
>VMHT01146893.1_pt1 | contig 11052 bp, 14 predicted proteins | sample 4693611 | NCBI WGS metagenome assembly VMHT01 (sample SAMN12280063, study PRJNA550983) | marine metagenome | isolation source: seawater sampled from same location over 5 years 0.02-0.2 micron viral filtrate | place: USA: collected off the coast of southern California halfway between the port... ... | reverse complement strand
GAATGTATTAGTAAGGCAATTGATCATTTGGAGTATGAGTTAAAAAAAATAAAAAAAAATAAAGGGAGGGGCTGTTGTAATCTTAAATGATAAAACTCTGGTAATCGTTGATGGCATTTACTGTTTACACACGTAAAATTGGACATTTAGGGTTATTCAGTTTAAGTTCAAACTAAAACCAAACAATTATGTTTAAATTTATTTGCAAAAGCTGTAAAAAAACTAAAGAATTATCTAAATCAATTATTCAAATTATTGATGGCAAAGTCAGAACAAAAAATTCAGAATGTGAATGTGGTGATTACATGGTTGAGCAAGAAAAAAGCTTTGAAGGATTTCCAAATATAAACAGAACAGAGCCTACATTGACTAAGAAATAATGGGGAAAGGAAGGAAGAAATTACCAACTGCAATGAAAGAAATGCAAGGAACATTGGAAAAAAGCCGAGTTCTTGAAAATGAAATGCAAGTTGATTTAGTTAGTCAGTTGCCAGAAGCTCCAGAACTACTATCTACAATTGGAGTTGAGGAATGGTATAAAGTAACATCACAATTATTTAATTTAAAAATGCTGCATCACATTGATCTTAGATTGATTGAAAGCTACTGCAATGAGATGGCTTTATATATTGAGTGTGAATCTGAACTAAGAAAAAACGGAAGAGTTGATATTTTTAAAAATACTAATGGTGATATAATTAGAAGTCAAGCAAAGCCATATGTCAAAATGAAAAATGATGCTTTAAATAATGCTTTAAAGTTGGCAGCACAATTTGGATTAACTCCAGTTGCAAGGGCCAACATATCAGCTCCATTAACAACTAACAACACACAAATAAATAATTACTTTGACTAAGTTTTTCTTTGATGATAAGGCAGCAAATAAAGCTATTGGTTTTATTGAAACATTTGTAACACATACAAAAGGAGAGCTAACTGGAAAGCCATTAAAATTAGAAGAGTGGCAAAGTAAAATTGTTGGTGATATATTTGGCTGGAAAAATAAAAAAACAAATCTTAGAAAATACAGAACAGTATTTATTGAAGTCCCAAGAAAGAATGGTAAATCAACTTTGTGTGCTGCCATTGGTTTGTATATGTTATTTGCTGATGAAGAAAGAGGGAGTGAAGTTTATAGTGCAGCTGGAGATAGGCAACAAGCTGGAATAGTTTTTGAGATAGCTAAAGGAATGATTTTGCAAAGTCCAGAATTATCTGAAAGAGGCAAAGTATTTAGAAACTCAATTGTTAATGAATCCAAAGGAAATTATTATCAAGCAATAAGTTCTGATTCAAAAACTAAGCATGGCTTTAATGCAAACTGCATAATCTTTGATGAATTACACACACAGCCAAACAGAGATTTGTGGGATACACTAACAACATCAACTGGCTCAAGAAGGCAGCCATTGACAATTGCAATCACAACAGCTGGTTATGATAAGCAATCTATTTGTTATGAAATTTATTCTTATGCTAAAAAAGTAAATGATGGAGCTATAAAAGATGATTCATTCTATACTGTAATATATGAAGCTGAAAATGATGATGATATTACTTTGGAATCTACCTGGAAAAAAGCAAATCCAAATTATGGTGTTAGTTTAAGAAAAGAATATATGGAAAGAGAAAGCCAAAGAGCTGTTGATGTTCCATCATATCAAAACACATTTAGGAGGCTAATGCTTAATCAATGGACAGATTCACATAGTGCATGGCTTACATCTGGTGAGTGGGATGCTTGTCATCAAGATTTTGATTACTCAATATTGGAAGGAAAAGAATGTTGGGGTGGATTAGATTTGGCATCAACAAGAGATTTAACTGCATTTGTATTACTGTTTAATGTAGATGGCAAGTTTGTTTTTATTCCTTATATATTTATTCCAGAAGAAAACGCAAAGAAAAGAAGTCAGAGAGATGGTGTTGATTATGTTACTTGGTTAAGAGATAAACATATTTATGCAACAAGTGGAGATGTTGCTGATTATAGTTTTATAAAAGCTAAGATAAATGAGCTATCTAAAAAATATAGGATTCAGTCAATATGTTATGATAGATGGAATGCATCACAATTAGTAATTGATTTGCAAAATGATGGAGCTAATATGGATCCATTTGGACAAGGATTTGTTTCAATGTCTATGCCAACAAAAACATTAGAGGCTGAAATACTTTCTAAAAATATTATACACAACAATAATCCATGCATGAATTGGTGTATGAGTAATGTTTCACTTATGGAGGATCCTGCTGGGAACATTAAGATTTCTAAAAATAAATCTAAAGAAAAAGTTGATCCAGTAGTTGCTTTGGTGATGGCTTTAGGTTGTCATCTTACAACTGAAAGTGGTGATAGTGTTTATGATACAAGAGGCATTTTAATGATTTAATTATTGTTAAAAAGTATAACTAAATATATTTTTTTTAAAGTTTTTATAGTCGTATTATTGTGAAAATAAAAATTTTACATTGGGATTATTAGATAGAATTAAAAATGTTTTTGTTCCTCAAGATAATAATGCTGAACAAAGATCAATTACTTACACAACTCCTTTTGGAACTGGAACAAACGTATCTCCAGATACTGCATTAACTTTCACAGCTGTTTGGGCAGCAATAAGATTACTAACTGAATCTGTTTCATCTTTACCAATTTCTGTATATAGAGTTGAGAATAATGGTGATAAAACAGAAGCTGTAAAAGAATCTCTTTACTCTCTTTTAAAATATAAGCCAAACACATATCAAAATAAAATTACTTTTTTTGAGAAGATAATGATGGATTTATGTGTTAATGGAAACTCATATGTTTACATTGAAAGAAATAGATTAGCAAGAGTTACTGGATTATATTGTATGAATTATGAAGACATGACTATCATACAAAAAGATAATCAATTGTTTTATGAGAATGGGGAAACTGGACAAGTTTATGATTCAAATGATGTGCTACATTTTACTGGGCTTACAACTGATGGAATAGAAGGTTTGAGTCCAATTACACAATGTAAAAAAGCAATTGGCTGGGGAATGGCCATTGAAGAATATGGAAACACATTCTTTAAAAATGGAGCAAAATTGAGTGGTGTTTTATCAACTGACAGAAGCCTTTCAGAAACTGCAATTGATAGATTAAGGCAATCATTTAATAACACATATTCTCAACTTAGTGGAAGTAATCAAACAGCAATATTAGAGGAAGGATTAACATTTAAGCCAGTTGGAATTTCACCAGATCAAGCTCAGTTTTTAGCATCAAGAACTTTCTCAATTGAAGAGATTGCAAGAATTTGGAACATTCCTCCACATATGCTTGGCGATTTATCTAAGTCAAGTTTTAATAATATAGAAATGCAAAGCCAAGAGTTTGTTACTTATACTCTTTTGCCTTATTTAACAAGAATAGAAAATGAGATGAATCTAAAATTATTTAGAACATCTGATGTTGGAAGGCTATTTGTGAAGTTTAATGTTGGTGGATTGCTAAGAGGAAACATAAAAGATAGAAGTGAGTTTTACACAAAAATGATAAATACTGGAGTTATGAGTATTAATGAAGTGAGAGCATTGGAAGATTTAAATAAAATTGAAGATGGTGATAAACATTTTATGCAAATGAATATGACTACAATTGAAAAAATAGGAACTGATGCCAGCTAATAAATGTGCTAATGGAAAATGGAAGTGGGGTGAAACTGGAGCTTGTAAATATGATTCTAAAAAACAAGCCGAAGATGATAATAGTGGTTACAGAGCTGTTTCAGATATAGATTTTACACCAACAGATGGAATGGTTGCAGAGGCAAAAAAAGGTAAAGAGTGGAGAGCTGAATTTGGAAGAGGTGGAACTGAGGTTGGATTAAAGACAGCCAACATGATAATTGACAATGATCTAACTCCAGATAGAGTTACAAGAATGTATAGTTATTTGCAAAGGCATGAAGTAGATAAACAAGGAGAAGGATTTAGTCCAGATGAAGATGGATTTCCAAGTGCTGGTAGAATAGCTTGGGCATTGTGGGGTGGTGATGCAGCTGTTAAATGGAGTGAAAGAAAAAGAAATGAAATCATTGCAGAACAAGAAAAAGATGAAAGAAAAAAAGTTGGCTCAATGATTAGTGATGGAATAGAAATGCCTTTATATGATACAATTGAAGAGGCTGAAAATGAGGCGAAAAGATTAGGTGGCTCTGGTTATCATGAGCATACTTTAGATGGAGAAGTTGTTTACATGCCTTTTGATTCTCATGAAGAGTTATTAAAAGTGATGAACAATAGATCAATAAAAAATTATAATAATATGGAAAAAAGAATATATAACGTAGAAACAAGAATTGACTCTAATGAAGAAGGAAAAGAAATGGTTGTTGGACATGCATCTGTTTACAATTCAAGAAGTGAATTTATGGGATTTTATGAATACATTGCACCTGGAGCTTTTACACAAGAATTAATAGATAATTCAGATGTTAGAGCTTTAATTAATCATGATGCAAATTTTATTTTAGCTCGTTCAAAAAATGGTAAAGGAACATTAAGTCTTAATGCTGATGAAAAAGGTTTAGCATATTCTTATGAATTACCAGAAACATCTTATGGAAAAGATTTAGGTATTAATCTTAAAAACGGAAATATTAGTCAAAGTTCTTTTGCCTTTACAATTTCAGAGGGTGGTGATGAATGGTCTACTGATGACAATGGAAATGATATAAGAACAATAAACAAGATTGAAAAATTATTTGATATTTCAAGTGTAGTTTATCCAGCATATTCTCAAGCTGAATCAGATTTAGAGGTTGCAGAAAGAAGTCATAAAAAATATAAAGAAACATTAAAGAAGGTTGATGTAATAGAAGAAGTAAAAGAAGAAAAAGATTTAGTTAGCCGTTCATTAGCAAAACTAAAGATTGAATTAAAAAAAAGAAAATAATTAAATAATTAAAATTAAAAAAATGAAAAATTCTAAAGAATTAAAAGAATTACGTTCAGATTTAATTGGTGAGCTTGAATCAATCAAGTTAGTTGCTGAAAATGAAGAACGTGATTTAACTAAAGAAGAGAATGAGAACATGGATTCTATTCTTACAAAAATTGATGACAATGATGTTGCCATCACAAGAGCTGAAAAAGTAGAAAACAATTTGAAATTAGCTGCTGCATCTACTGGAGCAAAAGTTTCTTCTGTAAATACTGACAAAGCAACAAGAGGATGGAGCTTATTTAAGGCTGTTAATGAAATCAGAAATGGTGGACAATTAACTGGTTTAGAAGCTGAGATGCATCAAGAAGCTCAAAATGAAGCAAGAAAAGGTTTACAAGGAATTGGATTACCTTCATTCATGACAGAAAAAAGAGCTATTGACCAAACTAACTCTGCAATTGCTCCAACATCTGTTGGTGCTTACATTGACAGTTTACAAGCATCTGGTCTTTACAATAGAGTAGGATTAAATAATTTAGGAACTGTTGCTGCTGATACTGTTCTTCCAGTTGCTGGAGGCTCAACTGTTGGTTGGAAATCTGAAGTTGCTGCTGCTGCTGATGGTGGTGCTAATTTTGGAAAAGTAACTTTATCTCCAAAAAGATTAACTGGATATGCTAACCTTTCTAATGTTATACTTGCTCAGAATGGTCCAGCTGCTGAGGCATCTGTAATGAGAGATATGGGAAGAAATATGGCAACTCAAATTGATGCTGCTATGTTTGGATCATCTAATGTAACAGATGCTCCAACTGCTATTGTTCAAACTACTGATACTTTAACATTTACTGAATCAACAACAGCTGGTGGTGCTGGTATGGTTGCAGATATGTTGACAGCTATTCAAACTGTTGCAAACAGTCATGGTTTAGATGGAAATTTAGCATTTGTAAACAACTGGAAAATGTATTCAATATTAAAATCTGGCGCTCAAGTTGCTTCTGTTTATCCAGCTTATGTTGATGATAAATTAATGGGATATGATGGTTATTTCTCATCAGCTCCAGCATCTGTTGGGACAACATCAGCTGATGGTTTATTTGGTGATTTCTCAAGAGTTTATTTTGCAACTTTTGGACCATCTAATATTTTAGTTGATCCTTATTCAAGAGCTACTAATAATGAGGTTAGATTAGTGATGAATAATCATGTTGATTTTGGTGTTGCTGATGGAGCATCTTTTGTTAAATATACATCTTTACAATAGTATAATTAATAATTAATTCAAGAAAGGGGTGGTGGAATTACCATCATCCCTTTTTTTATAACTTAATAATATGAGAACATACCAAGTAATAACTCCAGCATCTACTTATCCAGTTTCTTTAACTGAGGCTAAATTGCATTTGAAGGTGGATATAACAACAGATGATACATTAATTACTAATTTAATTGTTGCTGCAACTCAAGTAAGTGAAGAGTACACAAATAGATTTTTTATTGATACAGTTGTTAATCAAACTTGTTCTGATTTTAAAGAGTTAAGTGAATTATTTAAAAGCAAAGTGAGTGCTGTTACTCATATAAAATATTATGATTCTGATAATGCACAACAAACTTGGGCAAGTTCAAATTATGTGGTTAATAAAGAATATGAGCCATGTCAAATTAATTTAGTAGTTGATGGAAGTTTTCCAAATATTGCTGATAGAATTGATGCTATTGAATGTAGATATACTGTTGGTTATGGTGCTGCAAGTGATGTTCCAGATGTTATAAAACAAGCTATTCTTTTGACTCTTGGAAACTGGTATGAGAACAGAATGTCAGTTATTACTGGTCGCACAACAACTGAGATGCCTATGTCAGCAAAGTTTTTATTAGATACTTATAAAGTTCAAGTTGTTAGATGATGCTAATTGGACAATTAGATAGAAGAGTAAGCATTTATTCTGTAAGCACATCAGCTAATAATTATGGTGAACTTACAAGAGCATATAGTTTATTTAGAGAGGTTTGGGCTTATGTAGAATGGAAGGGTGGAAGTGAAGGAACTGATCAAAGTGAAAAAATAACTGGAATGACAAAGCTCCATGTTTATATTAGAAATTTAGATATGGCCAATTTAACTTTACAATCAAGAATTGATTATGAAGGTAAACAATATTTTCCAAAGGTTATAAATCAAATTGATGGAAGAGATGCTTTTTTAGAAATAATTTGTGAGAATAAAGATTAATGGCTAAGTCAAACATAACAGTTTTAGGAACAAAAGAATTAAATGATTTGTTTATGCAATTACCTAAACAAGTTAAGAAAAACTCTATTTGGCAAAAGTTTTGGAGAAAAAACAGTAAGCCATTTATTGAAGGCGCAAAATCAAATCTAAATGGTTTGACAGGACAACAGAATCAAAAGGATGTAAAAAGAACTGAACAATTAAAAAAGAGTATTGGATATTTTACAACAAGAGCAAGTAGAAAATATTTAGGTGGTTTTGTTGGTCCAAGAACAAAAGGAAGATTTAGTGATAAAAAGGGAAAGAGTGGATATTATGGAGCATGGATTGAATATGGTGGTGAAGTTAAATTTGGAGGAAGAGGATTTGGAAAAGATCAGCCATTTATAAAACCAGCCTGGCAAAGTAATTATTTAAAAGTGACACAAAATTCAATGAATGATGCTGAGTTTGTAATGGCTAAAGCAATTAAAAGTCATGAAAGAAAGTTGCAGAAATATGGTAAATTTGGATATTAAATGGAAATAGGAAAAGCAATATATAATATTTTATCAACTAATAGTGATATTAGCACATTGGTAGGGACAAGAATATTTCCAAATGTTGCTCCTCAGACAACAACATTCCCTTTTATTATTTATGATGTTACTGGAGTTCAGCCAAATGATACAAAAGATGGAGCATCAACATTAGATACAAATGATGTGATGATTTCTTGTTATAGTGAAACTTATTCACAAGCCTCTGATTTAGCCAAGAAGATTAGGGTTGCAATGGATAGAATTAATGAGGAAACATATGGAGGGGAACAAATACAATCAAGTCAATTTCAAAGCTATAATGATATTTTTGATGATACAAGTGGTGATGCTGGAATTTATAGAAAGGCTTTAGATTTTGAAATTAGACAAATTAATCCGACAAGTTAAAAGAAAATAATATGAAAATAAAATTAAGTAAAAATTGGAGGTATGCTGGTCAAGTAATAATGGCTGGAACTGAAATGGAAATAAAGAATAAAGAAACTATTGCTTTTTTAAAAGATAATGGTTACTTAAAAGAAAAAAAAGAAAAAAAGGCAAAACAAAAAGTTGCCGAAGAAAATAATTAATTAATATAAAAAAGAAAAAAAATGGCTATTTTAAATGGAACTGATATAAAAGTTTTTAGCTCTGGAACAACTAATCTTGTTGCCTTTGCTCAAAACTGTACGTTGAATGTTAATCATTCACCTCGTGAAATTACAAACAAAGAATCTGGGGGATTTAAAGAAATCTTAGAAGGATTAAGAGATTTTTCAATTGATATTGATGGTGCTTACGCATGGACTGGATCAAGTGGAGCTTTAACTAATGGTGTTGATAAAGTGTTAGAAGATGATATTTTAACCTTAAGACAACCGATTGAATTTATTTTTGGAAATACTGGTGCAGCAACTGACATAAGTTACACTGGAAGTGGTTTTATTACATCTGTAAGTATAACTGGTGGAACAGAAGATACTGCTACATATTCTATTTCAATTGAGGGGACTGGTGTATTAACTCAAGTAATATAATAACTTAGGTGAGGAGCTTTGGTACTTTTGTTTAGTACCATTGCTCCAATCCTTTCTAAACTAAACAAAAAAATGAATTATACTTTTATAGAAATAAATAAAGAAAAACTACCAATTAAGTTTGGTTTTAATGCATTGAGAAAATATTCATCTAAAACAAATACATCATTGCAAGATTTAGATAAACTTGGTGTAGACATGACTTTAGATGATGCATTAATTTTAATATATTGTGGCATTGAGGATGGACATAGAGCTGCAAAGCAAGATTGTGATTTAAGTGTTGATGATTTGGCTGATTTAATTGATGGTGATTTTGATAGTATTGGAAAAGCTATGGAAATATTAGCTGAACAAATGGGGGGTAATACTGGAAAAAAGCTGAAAGCCAAGAAGAAATAGAGGCTCTTACTTGGCAGAGATTAGAGAGGATTGCTTTTGGACAGTTAGGCATGGGTGTAAATGAGTTTTATGATTACTTGCCTAAACATTTTTGGAATAAGTTGGATGGCTTTTATGAGCTTGAGAATATAAGGGAAAGAAGTAAGTGGGAAAGAACAAGATGGCAAACTACTTTATTACTTAACATTCAAATGGCAAAAGGTAAAAAAATAAAACCAACTGATTTGATTGAGTTTGAGTGGGATAAAAAGGATAAGAAAATAGATTACGAGAAATTGAAAGCAAAAGCTGAATATATTAAAAAAATGAGTGAGCATGGCAAATAAGAGTGTTGGTTTATTAACTATTGCATTTGGAGCTGATTTAAGAGGCTTTGACAAAGCAATGAAAAAGGCTCAAAGAAGTATCAAAAAATTTGGTACATCTATGAAAAATACTGGGCAAAATTTAACCAGAAATTTAACTTTACCGTTAGCTGCATTTGCAGCTGCATCTGTTAAGGCATTTGATACACAAGCAAAAGCTGAAATAAAATTACTTACAGCTTTAAAAGGTCGTGAAGATATACAGCAAAGATTAATTGCACAAGCTAAAGAATTACAAACAAAAACTTTATTTGGTGATGAGGAAACAATAGCTGCCCAAGCTATGTTAGCCACAATGGGATTAGAAGAACAAGCTATAAAAGAGTTGATTCCTTTAGTTCAAGATATGGCTACAGCCAAAGGAATGGATTTAGTTGGTGCTGCTGATTTAGTTGCAAAATCTGTAGGTAGTAGCACAAACGCATTAAGTAGATATGGAATAACAATTACTGGTGCTGTTGGTAGTCAAGAAAGATTAAATACAGCAACACAAGCCTTAAACAGAGCTTTTGGAGGTCAAGCTGAGGCAATTGCAAAAGTTGGTGCTGGATCATTAGTTCAATTAAAAAATCAATTTGGTGATTTAATGGAAGATATTGGTGAAAAACTTTTGCCAATGATTATAAAGCTGGGCAATAAATTAAAAAATTTAGTTGAATCATTTACAAGTTTAGATAGTGATACTAAAGATGTTATTATTACAGTTGGAATTTTAGCAGCGTCATTAGGTCCATTATTATTAATTGCTGGACAATTAACCATTGCATTTGCAGCCCTTTTTTCTCCTGGTGGTTTAATTTTAATGGGGATTATTGCTCTTGGAGCTGGTTTAGTTTATATAGTTGACAATTTTGAAGCTTTAAAAGAAAGATTATCAGATTGGACGTGGTGGAAAAACGCTTTAATACAAGCATCTCAATGGGTTGTTGAATATAGTCCATTAAGTTTGTTAATAAAAGGTTTTAATGAATTATTAAAGTTTTTAGGTAGGACAGAAATCACTAATCCTTTTGAAACTTTATCTGATGAATTAGGGGATTTAAAAGATGATACAGTTGAATATAAAACAGAATTTGGGAGTTTTGGAAGAGCAATTGAGAATGCATCTAATAAAGCATTTGAGGCCTTAAAAAAACTTTCTAAAGGTTTTGATTTTGGTGGTGGAAAAAATAAAAATTTAGACAATGGACAAATTCCTTTTTTAAGTGCAATTGATCCACAAAAATTAATTGGACCATTAAACCAAGTTGGTGAAACAATAGCTGAACTTACACAAAAACAAAAAGAGTTTAATGCTGCTATGGGAATGTTTGAAAACATTATGACAAGTGCTATGACAAGTGCAGCTTATAGCACAGAAGGTTTTTTTAAATCTTTTATGAATAACTTAAAAATAGCTATTAAACAATTATTAGTTCAATTGGCTGTTATAATGGCAATCAAACTTTTATTAGGTGATGCAACTACTGTTAAAGCTGCATTTGATTTAGCTAAAGCAAAAATTTTAGACGTTCCAAAAATGGCTAATGGTGGATTATTTACTGGAGCATCATTGGCATTAGTT
>VMHT01176016.1_pt1 | contig 11053 bp, 9 predicted proteins | sample 4693611 | NCBI WGS metagenome assembly VMHT01 (sample SAMN12280063, study PRJNA550983) | marine metagenome | isolation source: seawater sampled from same location over 5 years 0.02-0.2 micron viral filtrate | place: USA: collected off the coast of southern California halfway between the port... ... | reverse complement strand
TCGTTTACATTATACGGCAAACCCAAAAAGTTCTTTCCGTAATAAGTTCCATCAGGGCGTTGATATATAGTCTGCTCTGTATATGGATTGGTGTAGGGTAAATCTACATTGCTAGTGTCATAAGCCATCTGCCCTAGAGTATTAATAGGACTCATAAGATCTATTAGTCCAATTCTCTGGTCTTGCTCCCTTAATGCAGCAACAGAATTAGCATATGGAGTTGTTGGCGAATTAGAAAAATCTGGTTCTCCTTCCAGCCTTTCAATCGCCGCTCTCTCCGCTGGGGTCATATTAAGCATAAAGGTTGGGGTGCTACCTGCGGCTGGCTTATAAGTATTTCCTGAAGCTATGTTTGGCTGGAAATCAGAAGCTATATTATTAGGGTTGTTATCTTGCCCACCACCCTGATCAGCCGCACTTTCATTGGATTGTGTCTCTGCATAAGTCGGCCTACGCTTTGGTTTGATTGATGTCTTGGGGGCTAGACTGCTTCCGCCAAATGTCATTCCGCTAATATTACCACTTGGTACACTATAAGCTGGCATTACTTAGACCCCGCTTCTTTGCTCATCCAGATGCCAAAGCAACCTGTGAGTGCGCCCATGCAGACAGATACCAGACCTGCCGACTGTGTAGTGTGTGCCTCTGGTGGCAAACTCATAAACCAATGCACTGCCTGATAGGTCAACACCGTGACAACAAACATCATCAGGCGGGGAAACACCTTCCAGTCATCTATAATATTCTTAGCCATGTCAGTCTCCTACGTCGATACCGCTGCCCGTGTATCAACACGCAGCCAATTAGATCCATCACCAAATGCAACAACAGGGCTACCTGCTGCCCCATCAGAAACGTATATTAATGTGCCAGTCTCAACGGTTGGTAATGTTGATACTGTATATGTGGGCAGTGGCATACCCACAGTATTTTTTGCTGCTGTAGCAGACTTGAGCCTAAGCACCGTATTGCTTTCGTAGACAGTGCCGACCTCATCACCAGATAAAGAAGATGCTGGGATCTCAATGAGTATAGGCTTTGCTATAGCAGGGTTTGTAATCTGAGTTGCAAACACAGAGAACGCACGAACTACCTCTGCCATATACTGTTGTGTATACTGGGGCGGTGGTACAGGAAAGAATGGTACTGGAGCTATAGACATTATCTTCTCCCGTCCGATCTTATATCAACGCGGGGGATACCCAGACGCCACAATACATCCGCATCTGTTGACTGGACCTTAAATGTAAAGCTACGGCCTCGCAGTCTGGTCTGATATTGGCTCGTATACTGATCTACAGGTACATTAGATGTCTTTGTAATAGTATCAGTATTGGTTGTTTGGGCGACCTGACCGGGTGCATTCTTGGCACTCAAAATAAAATCTACCGTGGTATTATCTACATTGGTATCTCTGAAGTTAAGATCAGGAATAACCCTAGTCACAAAAGAGAATTGGTTGCCATCAGAAACCCCAAGATCACCTGACTCAATAAAGGATGTCATGGCAGCGCCATCTGCTTTTGCGCCCACCTCATGGTTAAATAAATAGTTGTCTGTACCTGTGCCCACAGGAAGCGAGGATATCCCACGATCCAGCCATGCTGTGCGATCTAAAGTGCCTATATACCAAATACCTTCTTGGTAGTTATAGATAACATACTTGTCATTTTCAGTAGAACTTGCAGATGGGTAGAACCACCATATCTCAGAGAATGATATATTTGATCCCGCAACAACCTTATCAGACTGTGCAGAGTTAAAGTCGTCAAACACATGGTCACGAACCGTGCAAGGCAGACGTTGTACCGCACCGTTGTAAGCGTAGAACTCCGCTGCGCCCATCCAGTATACAGCATCATCTACTGCAACCGCTGCCTTTGGAGCAGCGATACTTATGTTGCTAGAAATAAGGTTGATACCAAATGTAAAAGGTGGCCCAATAAACTGCATCGCGTAGATAGCAACATCTGTAAATACAAGGATTTGCTGCCTTGTTTCTACGGCTTGTACAATCTTTGAACCAGAGTCAATCCGCAGATCACCCGCTGTGTTTGTAGTAGTAGGATACCAATCAATAGGATTTTCTTGGCTGGAGAACCTGATCAGCATTGGGTCTTGAGTCTCATCACCTTTTGGAGCAGACGAACTTCCCCCTAAACCATCCGCACCAAAAGCAATCACATGCCTGTCACGATCTGATAAAAGTATTTGCGCTGCTTTCTGGGGCACAGATGTTGGCGTTCCTGTCAACGTAGAAAGCTCTATACCTCTTGTGGTCACACCGTTTGTCTTATCCCAATAGAACACCTGACCGTTGCGCTCGTTAAATATAAGATCTTCGCCAAAGTTATCGTGCGACCAGATACGCAAGTTAGATGCGGCGGTCTGTGTACCTGTGGCGGGTGCCTCTCCCCAACCATTAAAGTTATCTGCACTATCAGTGTTGCCAAAGGTAAGGAATATGTTTGCACCGTTGGAGTGTGTGGCAGCACTACTGCCATTTGTTCCGCGAGTAACTGTCAACGTATCCGTAGCGACTGACCCCACTGTCATAAGTTCACTGCCCACCAAAACAACATCGTTGGTTGCAAAGTTTGAACCTTGGCTTGACGCTACGTCTACCCCTGTCTCAGATGCATCTAGATCCTCTGCTATAGTGGTTTGGAAGGCATTGTTGTTCGTACCGCCCCAAAGTCCAGCGCCCCAACCCGCGCCCTCAACAGAAGAGTTAAGACCTGTACCTATTTGATAGGTTCCGACCACACTGCTACCGCCATTACCTGTGTCGCTGCTATTTGCGTTTACACCTGTAGCGTTAAGGCCACCTGTAACTGTGATACTAGAGATAGTGCTAACAGTACGAGCAGATATCTTGTACTCATTGCCATTTACGACTTCTGTAATTTGATACTCTTGGTTCAGTATCGCTGCTGTTATGTTGCCACCTAACGAAACTGCCCCAGAAAAAGTTACAAAGTCATTAACAACACAGCCGTGGTTCACATCCGTAACCGTGATTACAGGCGATCCGTTTGTGGCAGCGAAAGTAACATCGCCCGCAGATGTGGTTGATCTGATAGGCGTAATGTCGTTATACGCTGTACCTTGCTTAATGTAATACTTTTGCTCTGTTCCTACACCTAGAAACCTTTCTCCGTTGAGAGCGACCCACTCATGCAGCCCACGGCACAGCCCAAGAAAGGCATTGCCTGAGTTCTTTTCCCAGCCGTTTAACTTTTCTGGATATCCAAATCTAAAGCGCACCTTATCACAATCAACCCAACCGTTCTCCTCAGAGTACGGGGTAATCTCTTTGTTTATTCCAGCTTTAAATCTTAGGTCTGTATAAGCCATTAGCTAATTGTTCCATTGGCGTTTACGTCACCCGTGACAGTTAAGTTGCCACTAGAATCAATTCTCATTTTATTAACGCCGTTATAGGCAAAAGTAAGGTTGGTTCCGCTTGCAGTGGCTGTCCAGTTCTGGGTTCCTCCGGAAACAGTTACCCCCGGAATAGTTACAGTGCCTGTAAAAGTGGGTGAAGCGATTGGAGCTTTTGCATTTAACTGCGTCTGGATAGCAGACGTTACACCGTCAACATAATTAAGTTCTGCCGTAGTCGCTGTAACGCCATCCATAATGTTAAGCTCTGCCGTAGAAGCTGTTACACCGTCCATGATGTTCAACTCAGCCGTGCTTGCTGTTACACCATCCATAATGTTGAGTTCCGCTGTAGAAGCAGTAAGTCCGTCTAGGATATTGAGTTCAGTCGTCGTTACACCAGATACTGCAACCTTTCCGCTTGCATTAGATATAACTGCCCTACTCGCTGTAAGATCAGTGTCATCAATCGTAGTGGCCGCACCTGTTATAGTTGCCTGTTTGCTATCAATTTGTGTCTGGATAGCAGAGGTTACGCCATCGACATAATTAAGCTCCGCCGTTGTGGCAGTAAGTCCATCTAGGATATCAAGCTCAGTTGTCGTTACGCCTGATACTGCAATATCTCCACCAGAGTCCGATATTAAGGCACGGCTTGCTGTTAGATCTGACATGCGAACCACAGCCTTGCCACCCATGCCTGAGTGATTGGAGCAATAGTAGTACAACACCGCAGGAGCATCTTGTTCTAGCTTTACTTGCGTGTAAGCACCCGCACTTCCCGGCGTTCCCGCTGTTGTAACCCCTGTTGTAAACGGAGCATTAGGTGAGTTGTTATCATTGGTTGAAAACCGCAACGGATGGCTACTATTAGAAGCATCTGATTGATCAAATCTGTATGTGACAGAAGGCTTTAACTCCACCGTCTGTTGTAAAGATCCATCAATATAGTATCTATTACCTGAACCGGGATTTGCCACTGTTACAATTACAGTCCCAAGAGGTTGCTTTGCGTCAATCTGGGTTTGGATTGCAGACGTAACACCGTCCACATAATTTAGCTCCGCAGCCGTAGCTGTGATAGATGTGCCCGCTATCTGTAGCGTGGTGGCGTTTACCTCGCCAGATGATCCGTAAATTACGGCTTTACTGTTAGCGATGGTGCCCGCACCAGAGCCATCTAGCAAATTTAATTCTGCGCCAGAAGTGGTGACGCTAGTAGCACCAACATTAAATGGGCTAGATAAGTCCGTTACGTTCTGAACCGCAGCGGTAAAATCGGTTACTGCCGCACCAGAGCCTGCACCATCTGCAAGAACAATAGCTCCCTTACCAACCTCAAGAGTAACATTTCCACCAGACCCCTGCGTTATAATCAACGCTTGGTTTGTTGAGTTTAGCAACATATACATTCTGGCTTTATCATTTTGCGCCAAAGTTACCGTACATGTGCCGCCGGGAGATCCCGTAAACTTTATGGCTTTGTAGTGCCCGTTTTCCGCAGAAGAAGGTTGTGCCGATAGGGCAAGAGTGTAACTGGTTGAGCTTAGAGCAATGGACTCAAAACCGTTTGCTGCACGATCTAATATTTGAAGGTTGACGTTAGTACTAGAACCCCACGTTCCAGCCTCATCACCTGTGGTTATTAGTTTAACGCCATTTGCGTCTGTATATGTAGCCATCTGAGCGCCTATCTAAAAAGTTCAATTGCACTTAATATACTTTTTATTCCGTTTTTAAGCAACAAGTGTCCATTGTGGATCTTGTGCGGGTGTAACTGTAGCCCAATTTGGGTCTTGATCGGGTAGTATTAAACCGTAAACAGCAGCGCCCCCAATGAATACGGTTATTGAAACTCCCTCTACGGCCTCTCCTAGCTTCATTGTAACATCCTGTCCAGCAACACTGAACTGCCCAACATCTAAAGCTTCTGTGAATTTAGCGTTTGCATTGAAGCCTGTTAGAGAGAATGAACCTGCATCTAAAGACAGACTAAACGCAATGCCAAGTCCAACATCTTGCCCTGTAACGGCAAAAGATCCAGCATCCGCGTCAATAACTTTATCTACTTTGAAAGTAACGGCTTGACCTGTAAGAGCGATAGACCCTTGATCTAATGCAACGCTGCCCACAAACCTTGTGGAGAGGTCTTGCCCTGTGACTGTAAAACTACCTGCCTCAAGGTTAGCAGTCTTTTTAAAGTTTATCGCTTGACCCGTAAGGGCAAAGGAACCGTGGTCAATAACCTCTGTTATCTTGCGGTTAGCTGTAAATCCTGTAAGAGCGAAGCTACCAGCTTCTGCGTTCATAGATTTCTGGAAGTTTAAGTTTTGTCCGTTTGCAGCAAAGCTTCCATGCGCCAACTCTTCACGCATTGCAATCGGTGTACCTACTGCTTGCCCAGTAACCGCAAATGATCCCCTGTCGGGCTGTTCCCGCAAGGCAATTACCGTTCCCGTATCTTGACCCGTCAGTGCAAAGGAACCAAAGCCCAGAACTCTTGATACCTTGGTATCCACATTCTGCATTGTAAGCGCAAAGGAACCCTGATCCAGTATGGCACTTACCTGCACACCAAAATCTATGGCCTGACCAGAAGCTGCAAAGCTACCGTGATCCGCAGTCAGTCGCATTGCTTTTTTAAGGTCAGATGTTTGCCCTGTTAGGTTGAAACCACCTGTTTCAAAGATTTCACCTACAAGACCAGACGCGGCCTGACCTGTTACAGCAAAGCTGCCCTGATCTAAGATTGCACTTACATCTAGTGCAGGAGAGAATGCTTGACCTGTAAGAGCAAAAGATCCTGTTTCTCCACCACCGGGAAGACCAAAGCCTAAATCAAATGTAACATTCTGCCCTGTTGCGGAGAAGCTGCCGTGATCCAGAACCTCATTAAGTCCAATCCCAACATTTTGCCCAGTTACAGAGAAAGATCCTGCATCCAAGGTTACACGATTAGTAACATCAATGTTTATTGTCTGACCCGTTGTAGCAAAGCTACCCGTCCCAAAGCCATCACTGAGGGCTATTGTAGTTCCAACCGCCTGTCCTGTTGCTGCAAAAGATCCATGATCTAGGCTAACAATAATAATCTCATGTCCAGAAGACGCGAGTGCAGAACCTGCTATGGGGCTGTAACCTAACATAGCAAGAAACTAACATTGTTTTTAGTTTGAGTCACCCTCATATCGACAGGTCCACATGGTCAAGCTATACTTCTTTCCCCCACGCAAAGGCAGAACCTTATGTCCATGTGTTACCATAGACGGAAACAAAATGCACTGTCCAACTTTTACATTCTTGTTTGTAAACTCTTGCCTAGGAAAAACAAGCTCCGCACCAGCGTAATTATCATTAAGCTTTACGCTGCCCGTGAACAACGATGCGTCTGTATGCAGCCCTAGTTCTGTCTGTGTTTCCATAGAATAACGCATAGTAAACGCATCTCGCAATCCAAGGTACGCTTCTGGGTGCCAATGCCTCTCGCATATTTTACTGAGTTTATCGGCCCATTGTTCTGATATCTCGTCCCATAAGCCTAATTCTTTGAGCCTTATCTCTTGCGCTGGGAATTTATCCCCATCAAGCTCACCCCACCGACCAAGACTTTCTGATGCTTCAATGTATCGCTGGCACTGAGCCTCTGACATAAAGTCCGTCACCAGTATTTCTGATGCAACCTCTTCGTACTCAAGATCCTTATGGTACTCTGGAGATAATACCTCTGCCTCTTCTACATACCCAAATTTATCTGCAAGATTTTTAAATCTTACCTTTGCGTCATCTCCACCGTTGCCGTGGTAGATACATGGGCAGCACATGCCGTTTGCTAGTTGACCGTTGATAACCTCAATGTCGTCATCGCATTGAAAGATGTAACCCTCATAATCTAATTTAACGCTAGGAACTTCCTTATTAAGAAACCGTGAATGTGCCCAAAGTTGATCATCCGATTCGTGTGCAACAGACTCGTTGAAAAAGTTTTTAAGAGCGCCAACTCTTCCCATATACAAGCCACTATTTAAATATCTATAAGGAGTGACTGATGGTGGAAAATTGTTGGATATATCAGATACGGGCCAACATTCCTTCTCTGCCGCAAAAAGTATATCGCAATCAAAACCTTTAAACCTATCTAATATAACATCTTGGGTTTCATTAATTAGACAATCATAGCCATCCATAAACAGCACTACATCCCCATCGTGCAGAGATTCAAGATGGTTGCGTACAAGATTAATCTTTTGCCCCCCGCCTTGGGCTTCCATCGTGCCCCCCATCCATTTTACATTACGTCCCAGATTTAAGTACGTTATTCCGTGCGCTTTTGCAGATTGCTCTAAAGCCCACATTTTACTTTGATCTGTTCCAACGGTTAGTACATGTACCTGCATTAATTCCCCCTCAATCGTGCTTGGTCTAACTTCTCTAGGTATCTGCTTAACCACCTCTGGTGTAAAGAAAAAGTTCGATTGAACTTTTAGCTTGGCAGGCACCCACTCATCTACAGGGATGATAGCATCCTTGTAGCCTTCTATCAATCTCTTGGCGGTTTCTGGTCTAATAGCGTAAGCATGACAATTATACCAATAGCCAAGAGTATTAAGACGGTATCCCAACCAAACGCTGTCATGCTCCTTCAATAGGGTGTCTATCGCACTGGGGTCAATGCTATCGTAAACTGCATCTTCTTCAAGGATTATTCCATTGCGATTAGATGCCGCTATCTTTTCCCAAACCTTGAGGTGGCTAACAGCGCAACCAAACTCTGTAACTAACAGAGGCCTGTTAAGTATTGGATCACGCCACTGTGTATCTCGAACATAGCCCGTCTCTTTCTCTACAGTACTCCAGTCTTTTCCCCGCGCATCATAAGCAGACCCATGCAAAGAAATTTGATATACTAGCGCCACCTTGGACCTTCAAACCAAGAAACAAGACTTTTTCTTGTACCTTTAGTCACAGGTTCAACTCTATGTTTAAGGTAGCTTGGAAAAACTAATACGGTTCCTTTTGCGCGAGACTTTAAATCTGGAGAAGGGCATTCCCCAAACATAAAATTACCCCCTAGATATTCTGACGGGTCAGATAGCTGAACAGTTACACTTAACTTTCTATCTCTGGGGGTATCGCCATCCCAGTTTACATCTATATGCCAATCGTAGTGACCACCCTTTGCAGCATGATACTCTGTATATTGAATATCACAAATTTTTTCTACATCACAATAAAAGGCATTTTCGTTTGCTGTTTTGACATATTTCCACAATATGTCTTTAACATCGTTGTTACCAGAAATCCATGCAACCTGACTGGATCTTACAGTTTCATCAGAATTACAAAAAGTTGTGGCTGGAGTGGTTTGGAGGCTATTAACTGCCCCTAAAACCACATTCAACTCATCTCCAGATAAGCCTCCCGACCACATCTGCCAATTTTGTCTAACCATGAATTTATACCCCCATTAATTTATTTATTCTGGTTTAGTCGGCCAAACTACATTGTCTGGAAAACCTTCTTGCTGCGGAACATCCAGTAAATCTTGCCTGTACTGTGTCCATTCCGCTTGTTTTTCTGGCGTAAGGCTATTCCATTTTAAAACGTGGGTTTGCAACGGATCTACAAAATACTCTAAAGAAGCGTCCCTAGAGCGCCTTACATCTTCTGCGGTCAAGGGGGGATCAGAAAAGTTTCCACCCGCATCCACTAATTGACCTATTTTTGCGGAATCACTCTGCACCCAATTGCTGTCAAGGGCGCTTTCAGAAATTACAATATTTGCAACTTTTCCATTTTCAATCACTGCATATTTCATAACAATCTCCTATATTGTAATCACAGAGCAAAATCCCTGCGACCCCGCATAACCGCTTGACAGTAGATAACCCCAACCGCCCCCTGCTCCATATCCCGTTCCTGCGTTCCCTGCACTCCCCGGAACAGCAGAGAGGCCGCTACGCCCATAAACACGTTGCCTGTAGAGATCACCCGTGCCGCTATTTGTACCTCGACCTAATCCAGTTAAAGGAGTGTTAGGACTCTCAGGCCCGTCTATCTTTGAGGTTCCAATCACAAATTCTGTTACTTGAGTATCACTATAACCCGATGTGTAACTGCCGTAAGAATTAGCTGGAAAAGAAGTCCTTGAGTTTAAAGTGGGATCATGGAAGCTGCCATCATAACTCTGACCACCCTTACCCCCTGCTGAGAAAACGTAGTCTCCAAAAAGAGTTTCACCACCCGTGGCTCCTGCGGAGGACTGACTACCCGCTGAACCCCCTGCCCCTACAGTGACGGTAACAGAAGACGGTAACGCAGATAGCAGAATCCATTTAATAGATAGAACACCACCTATTCCACCTACTCCACCCGCATTGGCATTAGCCGCGCCACCACCTCCTCCTCCGCCGATGCATGTGACTATTGCAACAGTTCCAACAGAAGGCTTTGTCCAAGTGCCTGACGATGTAAACGCATCTACGTCAACCAAAGTAACACCCGCGTTTCTTATCGACGTTGCAGATGTTGAATCTAAAGACGCAATGGCCTCTAATCCTAAACTATTATTTATAACGGCGGTTCCGCCGACTTTTATAGCCATCTTCGTGTCCTTTCACTATTAGCTATTAAAATACTAGAACAGAAACAAATCCCTGCGACCCCGCATAACCGCTTGACAGGAGATAACCCCAGCCTCCTCCCGCTCCATACCCTGTCCCTGCGTTCCCTGCGCTCCCCGGAACAGCGGAAAGGCCACTACGCCCATAAGGACGTTGTTGGTAATATTCGCCAGTGCCGCTATTTGTACCTCGACCTACTGCATCCAACACGGTATAACTGTCCGCCCTTCCTTGTATATATTGTTGTCCGATTACATAACTTGTTCTTTGAAGATCCCCATTTCCCGCAGTATAGCTACCATAAGAATTAGCTGGGAAGGAAGTCCTTGTAGAATAACCGGGATAATGGAAGCTGCCATCATAACTTTCACCTCCTCTGCCGCCCGCAGCGAAAACATAATCTCCAAAAAGAGTTTCGCCGCCAAGTGCTCCAGCACTTGATTGACTACCCGCCGATCCCCCTGCTCCTACAGTGACAGAAACAGAAGATGGCAACGCGGACAAAAGAATCCATTTAGTAGTGCAAACACCCCCACTACCCCCCACACCACCAGCGTTTGCGCTTGCGGCTCCCCCACCGCCTCCACCACCAATACAAGTGATCATTGCAATACTACCGCTGCCCGGCTTGCTCCATGTGCTTGAAGAAGTGTAAGAATTTATTGTGCCCGCAGAACCAGAAGGCCCAGTTGGACCCGTTGGGCCTGTCGGACCTGTGCCGCCCGCAGACCCCGTTGGGCCAGTTGGTCCATTTGGTCCATTTGGACCCGTTGGGCCTGTTGGACCCGTACCTCCTACTTCGCCCTTTTGACCCTTTTGACCCTTTTGACCTTTTTGGCCTGTAGGCCCTGTAGGCCCTGTACCACCTGTACCACCTACTTCTCCTTTTTGACCTTTCTGTCCTTGAGGTCCAGTCGGCCCTGTCGGACCCGTTGGTCCCGTGCTTCCCACTTCACCCTTTTGACCCTTCTGACCTGTCGGACCAGTCGGACCCGTACCACCCGTTCCTCCCACTTCGCCCTTTTGACCCTTTTGACCCTGTGGCCCCG
>VMHT01202883.1_pt1 | contig 11054 bp, 6 predicted proteins | sample 4693611 | NCBI WGS metagenome assembly VMHT01 (sample SAMN12280063, study PRJNA550983) | marine metagenome | isolation source: seawater sampled from same location over 5 years 0.02-0.2 micron viral filtrate | place: USA: collected off the coast of southern California halfway between the port... ... | reverse complement strand
TCCCAACGCACCGGCCAGGCACCGGCGCTTTTGCGGCTAACGCGAGTCATGGCGATCTCCTTATGGCTGGCCTCGACCTGCCTGAAAACTGGACGTGTTCATGTAGCCAGTATAGATGTGTCGCCAGTGAAGTCATAGAGTGCTTATGTCACGGATGGAAACCGTCTTGGATAGACACCGGGGCAGGGATGCCACTTTCGAATTACGAGGACGCACGATGTACGACATCATTGGCGATATCCACGGCCACGCCGAACCCCTGAAGCGACTGCTTCACCGGCTGGGCTACACGGAAACCGACGGTGTCTGGCGGCACCCGACCCGCAAGGCCTTGTTTCTGGGCGACTACATCGACCGCGGGCCCGAGCAACTGGAGGTGGTGCGCGTCGTGCGGGCCATGGTTGAGGCCGGCGAAGCGCTGGCGATCATGGGCAACCATGAGTTCAACGCGGTCGCCTGGGCCACGCCGGACCCATTGCAGCCCGGTGAATACCTGTGCCCGCACTCCGCCAAGAACCGCCACCAGCATCAAGCCTTCCTGGAGCAGATCGGCCGCCACCCGGACCTGCACGAAGAGGTGCTGGACTGGTTCCGCACCCTGCCGCTGTACCTGGACCTGCCGGAATTCCGGGCCGTACACGCCTGCTGGCATCCGGCTCATATTGGGACGTTGGAAACCTGGCTGGACGAAGACGCCAAGTTGCCCGCCGACGCCTGGGTACCCGCCGCCACCGAAAGCCACGACCTGTTCGCGGCCGTGGAAACCACCCTCAAGGGCCTCGAGATCGAGCTGCCGGAAGGGGAGGGCTTTCATGACAAGGACGGCCACGCCCGCCGGCACATCCGCACTCGCTGGTGGCAAAGCGCGCCGGCCACCTATCTGGACGTGGCCCTGGTGCCTAAAGCTACGCTGAATGCGATCCCCGACCTGCCCGTGGGGGACGGCGTGCTGCCCGGCTACGCCAACGACAAACCCGTGTTCGTCGGCCACTACTGGTTCCAGGGCACACCCCAGCCTCTGACCGACCACGTCGCCTGCCTGGATTACAGCGTCGCCGCGCGCCACGGCGGGCGACTGGCCGCCTACCGCTGGGACGGCGCCCGGCCGCTCCGCGAGGCGAATTTCGTCTGGGTGGAGGCGACGATATGAAGGTAATCACCTACCCAAGAGGATGTGATAAGGTTCACGAAAAAGCCGGACATCGGCAAAAAGCCGGCATACCGGCAAAACGCCGGAACACCGGCAAAGAGAACCGACGACAGAACCTGTCCGCTAGTAAATGTCGGTCCGCCAAGGTGGGCATTTGGAGGGGGTAATGGGGAGCATTTATAAAGAGCTGAAGGCGCGCCAGCGCGCCGAGAGGGACAGCTACCCGGAGAATCTGAGCCTGCGCTTACACCGCGCCCTGAGCTGGCTCGACCGCGCCGAACAGGACGACGACCCGGACAGCCGCTTCATCTTCCTGTGGATCGCTCGCGAACTGGAAGGGATCGAGGCTGACCTGGAAAGCGATACGTCCAAACTGGCACGAGCGCGGGAGTTACATCCTGTTCTTCTGGAAAACTGTCAGAAGCAGCAATCTCTGGATATTGATTCGGAATCGGTTGAGCGCCTGAAAGACATGACGTCAGAGCTAGACCGCCTGGCTATCCAGCAGGATGCAGTAGCGACCCGACTGCAATTCGATTTGACCGATGATCAGAGCGCCACCCTGAATTGTGAGAGGGTGATTGGGCGGAGCGAGCGTCTTCTGATTAAGCCAGCTGAGTTCGCCATCAAAGGCGCGGGGAGCGTTCTCCAGATGCTGGGTCAGAGCTTCGCCCATGACGCCATAGTCTCCGCGCCTCAGGTTTCTTCTACCGCGACAGTGGATATTGCACTGGCACAAGTGTGCCGGCGGTGCCCAAGGCTGGCGTGATTATGAATACCGCGATTCTTCAACAAGCAGAGCAACTATTCCGGGCAGGTCGCCGGCAAACCGCTGTGGAAATGCTCGAAGAGCATATGCATGCCTGCCCCGCGGATCGCCAGGCGGCAACTGTGCTGGGTCGCATATACGTGAACCTCCATCAGCCTGAGAGGGCGGCACACTGGTTGCGGCTTTCGCTTCAGATGGACCGGCAGGGTGCGTTGCGCGCGCGCGGCCCGGAACAGACGCTGGATGAGCCTCTGGGGGTCGACGAGCTCGACCATATCCATGCCAGCATGGACGACCCTGCCGAATTCGACTTCGCTCACGAGTATGGTTTCGATCCCAGCCCATCGGCTCCGCAAGATCAGGTTGATACCCCCGAGGAGCCCAGGAGAGAGACAGATCCGGCGCCCGGTGGGCTACCCGTAATTATCGCTGACGATGATGAGGCAGCGTCAGAAGACGAAGCGGGCTTTACCGAGGAAGACCTGGCTTTTTTCGCCGCCGCCGAGCAGAGCCAGGGTGGTGATCAGGAGATGCTACCCAAAGCCACTGCAGATCCGCTGGGAGGTAATTACGATTCATACCCCTCGAGTGAAAAGGTCGCGACGCTCGATGAGGAGGACGTCGACGAGCTCCTTCCCTCTCTTGATGATGCTGCTCAGGCGGAGGAAGACACGGACTGGGTAATACACACTCTCAATTTCGATCCGCTGGATACCTCTGAAGAGGACACACTCGAAGAGCTTCCGGTGAGTGGCACAATGGTCAGCGACTACCGTAAGGCGCGGCAGGTCGCTGCCGAGCTTGCCGCAGAGGCTGGCTGGCCGCTCGATGATTTGGCGAAGCTGGTTGAGGTTTTGCTCCATCATCGCAGCCATGGCAAGACCCGCGTGGCCTTGCGTCAGTTGCTGCAGGATGAAGAAGTCACCCCGGATGAGCTGACCATAATGCATGACTTGCGGCTTCAGTGGGGTGGAGGGGGGTACAACCGTTGTTTTCGCAGCGGAAAGGCAGAGGATGGCTGGCCGAACGTCTCTTGGCAGCTCGCTCTGCGTCTTTTGCGTGAGCTGCAGGCGGGCTCTGCCGAGGAAATCCTGCTGTTTGTGGAAGATTGCTTCCAGCAATGGAATGACTCGCCCCGGATGCTGAACGCGTTTCCTATATTTGCTTATTACCTGAACAATGTTGTCGAGCACATGCGTCGTGTTGCCGAGCACTGTGGTCAGCGGATGCCGCCCTACGTTGATTTCGACCTGTTCCCTGACCATGAGGGCTATTACGGCAGTTGGCGCCTGGGAGGCTCTCGTTTTCCATTTGGCTACAGCATTGACTCAGTTATTCCGGAAAGTGAGTGGTTGTGATCATGATTACACCAGTTCTCGATGCCTTTGTTCGGCTGAAAACGGATACTGCGGGTCAGTCGCCGGGTTTGGTGCGGTCTGTTGGTGAGCAGGGAAGTGAAAAAGTCAAGGTATACTGGCCAAGAAAGAAAAACACCAGCTGGCACCGGACTGACGAATTGACCTCCGGTTTCCTCGCCAAAATGGAAGTGTTGCATGAGCCAGCGACCCGAGCCCAGCAGTCGTTGGGCTGGGGCGTTGTGGTGGCCACCCGCGACGTGGCCGGATTCGCTCAGGTCCTTGTTGAGTTCCCGGACGCAGGCGAGCGACGCTGGCTACCTTGGCAGCGCCTGCGCATGGTGCGAGGCATCGCTCACGCATTCAATACCGTCCGTTTCGAGCAGGGTGATGCCGCCGAGCGCCAGCGGTTGCGGCTGCTGGCCTGGGCAATCCGACTTTGGAATGAAAATACAGGCGCGCTTGCCACCTTCGACATCGACCCTTTGCCGCACCAGATACACCTGGTTCATCACATCCTGGCCTCCGGGCAATATAACTGGCTGATCGCTGATGACGTTGGCCTCGGCAAGACCATTGAAGTTGGCCTGCTGCTGTCCGCACTCCGACAACGGGGTGATGCTCGCCGCATACTGTTGATTACCCCGGCTGGGCTTACCCGTCAGTGGCAGGAGGAAATGTCCGGAAAATTCGGCCTGGATGAGTTTCGCATTTACGGCGATGACTTTCTTATCAATGAACCCCGTCACTGGAAAATGTACGACAACGTGATTGGCTCCATAGACCGCCTCAAGCAGGAAAATCACCTCGAATCCCTCCTGCAGGCAGAGCCTTGGGATCTGGTCATCGTCGATGAAGCCCATCGCCTCTCGCGCCGTCAATATGGTAACAAGCTCGATGCTAGCCAGCGCTATGACATGCTGGAAAAGCTGCGTCAACGCACCGAATCAGTACTGCTTCTCACAGCGACCCCGCACCAGGGCAAGCAGGATAGTTTTGTCGGCCTGCTGGAATTGCTACACCCGGAACGCAAGGAAGAGTTCGATACCCTGGCCCTCAACCCCGAGATCATCGGCGAAATGGTGTTCCGCAACTACAAGGCGGATGTCACCGACATGGAGGGCAACTTCATCTTCCATGGAAAAACCGTACGGCAGATCGAAGTGCCACTCTCCGAGCAGGCACAGGCCTTTGATGAAAATCTGCGTAACTACCTGCGCCGTGGCTATGCCGCCGAAGCAGCAGATGGCCGAACCACCAGCCGCGCCATTGGCTTCGTGATGACCGTATACCGGAAACTGGCGGCCTCCAGCGTGGCGGCGATCCATACCGCACTGCTGCGACGCCAGGCGCGCCTGCGCGGCGAGCTGCAGGAGCAACGTCGCCGCGAGGAGGACGAGCGTTACCAGGGCGAACTTGAAGAACTGGAAGTCGAGCTGACGCAGGCCACCCCCTTCTTCGACGGCGAGGAGGAGCTTTTGCAGGAGCTCATCGATGAGGCCGGTGCCCTGGCCCAGCATGACATCAAGCTTCAGGCCTTTATGGACGGCCTTGTGAGCACTGTCCTGGCCCAGAACCCGTCGGAAAAGATCCTGATCTTTACCGAGTACCGCAGCACCCAGGCCTGGGTGCAACAGGCACTGAATCAGCGCTTTGGCGAGCAGGCCAGTGTGCTCATCCACGGCGGCATGCCGATGAACGATCGTCGCGATGCCATTGCCAGTTTTGAGGAAGAAACAGGCGCCCAGTTCCTGGTTTCCACCGAAGCCGGCGGTGAGGGCATCAACCTCCAGGAACGCTGCCACATCATGGTCAATTATGACCTGCCCTGGAATCCGATGCGTCTGGTACAGCGTATCGGCCGCTTGTACCGCTATGGGCAGAAGAAACGCGTCGTGGTATTCAACGTGCACCAGTCTGACAGTGCGGATGAACAGATTCTCGATATTCTCTACCAGCGGCTAGACCAGGTGGCCGAAGACATGGCAACCGTCCAGCGCCACGAATACAACGAAGCCATGAAGGAAGACATTCTGGGCGAGCTCGCCGACCTGGTCGATATTGAAGAGGTACTGGCCGCCGCCAGTCACGCGCGTGTTGAGCGCACCGCCGAGCGTATTGATGAAGCACTGGATCGTGCCCGCGATGCCGCCGGCAAGCAGCAGGAACTGTTCGAGCATGCCGCGGGCTTTGATCCTGAGGAAACCCGTGGTGAGCTGGCCATCACCGTTGTTCACCTGCAGGCCTTTGTCGAAGGCATGGCGAACCTGTTGGGCATCGACATCGTCGAGCGCACACACGAGAACCTGTTATGGGACCTGCGCTTGCCCGACGCATTGCGCGAAAGCTTCGGTGTCAGCAAGACCCGCTGGAAAATCACCTTCGACCGCATGCTGGCGGCGCGCAACCAGGACTGGATGCCGATCAACATGGATAACTGGTTCTTCCGCCATTTGCTGGACATCGCTGTGCGCTACGACTTTGGCGGCACGGCGGCACTTACCGACGGCCTGCACGGCCAGGCGCTGTTTGCCGGCGTGGCCCGGTGGCAAAATGATCGCGGACGCCGTGCGCGCCAGGAGCTGGCCCTGATCAGCATTGACAGCGAGAGGGCACGTCTTAATCCCGCCTGGGCGAGCGAGTGGCTGGCGACCCCACGCAGCCCGGTGAACGGCCAGCTCCCCGACAGGCAGGGGGCGGTTACCGTTTTCGAGCTTGCCGCTGCCCGCCTTGAAAGAATGCTGGCCGACCAGGCCGGCAGAACACTTTTGCCGGACCAGCCTCAGTGGCTGGCCGGCGGCTGGCAAACAACTGCCCAGAAAAACCCACAGACAAACGCATCACAGGAAACACCAGATGAGCAATATTGAGCATATCAAGGCCGCCATCCTTGCCAGGCTGCCCGAGGACGGCAGCCAGATCGGCAACCAGAAGATGAAGACTCAGTTGGCGATGGTGGATGAGCTGAAGCTCAGCGAAGAGGACTATCGTCGGGCCTGTGAAGAACTGGTGGCAGAAGGGCAGATAGCCAGAGGACGCGGCCGTGGTGGTGCCATTCGTCTGGCGGAAGAAAAAGCAGAGGGCGGCAGCGGGACAGGGGCTGCTCCGGCAGGTAGTCGCGGCAAGAAGAAAAAGCAGCGTGACGCTGCTGGCGCTGCCAGCGCCGGCACCCCGGGCATCGGCGACGCAGCGGGCCCCTATGGCAATTACCGTCACGATGCCGCCGCTATCAGCCGCCCAGACGTGGGCGTTCAGGCGCAGTTCAACGCACGGCGCGAGCCAAAGACCTACCGCTATGATTCTAGCCTGGCGCCGGAGCTGTGCTGGGACGAAAACGCCGAGCGCGAGTTTGCCGAATGGTTGCTGAACCTGGTGGCAGAAGCCGCCGAGAAAGGCGAGGCCGAGGTGTTTGCCAAAGAGCAGGTCTGGAAGGGCACCGGTGATCGCTTTGCCAGCCTCAGCCAGTGCATCGCGCGGCTAAAAAGCCTTGCTCAGCCGTTTCTGAACTGGGCCGGTAAGGCGGAGCGGCAACAGATCAGCGTGCCCACGGTGCCACTGTTTGTGCACGAGCGCCATTCCACCGAGACCATCCTAAAGACCCTCGAATCCCATCGTGCCACTGGCACCAACCTGGACCTGTTTGGCGATGAAACCGAAAAGGATATTGCCGACCGGCTGGATGCCTACTCCCATACCGAGGAGTGGCAGAACCGACTGGTCCTTGGCGACTCGTTGCAGGTGATGAACTCGCTGCTTGAGTATGAAGGTCTCGGTGGCCAGGTACAGATGATCTATATGGATCCGCCGTATGGGGTAAAGTTTGGCTCGAACTTTCAGCCCTTCGTGCGCAAGCGTGACGTCAAGCACGGCCGGGACGACGAGATGATCCGAGAACCGGAGATGGTCAAAGCTTATCGCGATACATGGCAGCTAGGGTTGCACTCCTATCTTTCTTACCTTAGAGATCGTTTTTTGATTGCGAGAGAGCTGCTGCGCGAGAGTGGGAGTATTTTTGTGCAGATTTCGGATGAGAACCTAGCGCTTGTTAGAGGAGTATCTGATGAGGTTTTTGGTTCTGAAAATTTTGTAGTCACAATCCCAGTAAAAAAGACGGGAAGCCAAAAAGGAAATTTGCTTCAGTCCGTTAATGACTATCTACTTTGGTATGCAAAGGACAAAGATAAAGCCTCTGGGTATTGTAAGAATCTGTATGAGCTCGCACCCGTTTCGTCGGATCTTGTAGATGATGGGTTTTCAAATTTAGAGTTTGCCGACGGAAAGATAGTTTCATTAACCCAACTTGAAAGGAGGGAACGAAAAGAAAAGGGCTTCTATAGGAAAAATCCAAGACGCGCATTAGATGATTTTCCTGGGTCTAAGTTGTTTAAGGCAGACCCAAGCACTAGCGGAAATCCTGGCAAGTCACAAGCGAGGATATACGAATACCAAGGCCGCGAATTCGACCCTGGTATATCGCGTGGTCTCGGTTGGAAGCATTCAGCCATATCAGACAATGGACCAAGTGGCATGGATCGGCTTGCGGAAGCTGGCCGTCTATACGTTGGGAAGAACCAAATTGCTTTCAAACGTTATCATGATGATTTCGGCTATCGAGTGCTCACTAACTGGTGGGATCATATCGGTGGTCCAAGTGACCCCATATACGCCGTTCAAACAAACAAAAAAGTGCTCGAGCGATGTGTTCTGATGGCGACAGATCCAGGAGATATTGTTTTAGATCCAACCTGCGGTTCTGGTACAACAGCTTATGTGGCTGAGCAATGGGGTCGTCGCTGGATCACATGTGATGCCTCACGCGTTCCTTTGGCTCTGGCTCGCCAGCGGTTGTTGACCGCCACTTTCCCTTGGTACGAGTTGGAGGAACCGCGGCGCGGCCCGGCTGGCGGCTTCGTCTACCAGCGCAAGCAGAATCGCAAGGGTGAAGAGGTTGGTGGTCTCGTGCCGCGCATCACGGCGGCCAGTATCGCCAACAACGACGAGCCGCAAATGGTCACCCTAGTGGATCGGCCTGAGGATAACAGGGAGACGACCCGTGTCTGCGGGCCTTTTACGGTGGAAGCCACTATTCAAGCCGCTCATTCGCTGGCAGCTCAGGGCGCGAGCCAGAATTCGGAGCAGGCCGCCGGTTATGACGCGCGCACTTATCTGGATCGCATGATCGAGATTGTGCGTCGCAGCAAGAACCTGAATCTGCCTGGGAACCGAATACTCAAACTCGATGGCGTCCGGCCTGTGGACAGTGAGCACCTGCATGCCGAGGCGGTGGATGAGCGCGGCAAGCGTGTGGCGCTGATGTTTGGCCCTGAAGATGGCGCCATCCACTCCCAGCAGGTGTTCGACGCCGCCAGCGAGGCTTATTTCCTCAAGTACGATCAGCTCTATCTGTTTGGGTTCGCCATTCAGGCCAAGGCCCGGGAGCTGGTCGATGACCGCGCTCGGTTGCGACTGCCGTGCACCTATATCAGCGTTAATCCGGACGTAGCCATGGATGACCTGCTCAAGACCAACCAGACAGATCAGTTGTTTTCCATTACCGGTCTGCCCGACGGCAAGCTAAAGAAAGCCGGCAAAGCTGACGACGGTACGCCTCTCTATACGGCAGAAATAACAGGGCTGGATACTTTCCTGCCTGACAGTATGAAAACCGAATCGCTGCCGGCGGAGAACCTGCCCTGCTGGATGCTGGATACCAACTACAACGGAATGGTGTTTTGTGCATCACAGGTGTTCTTCCCGCGTACGCAGGCCTGGGACAATTTGCAGAAGTCGCTCAATGGTCAGTTTAACGAATCGCTATGGGACCATCTGGCCGGCACCGAAAGCGAGCCTTTCGCGGCCGGTAGTAACGGCCAGGTGGCGATCAAGGTGATTGATGATCGCGGCAACGAGCTAATGCGGGTATTCCCGGTTGAGGAGGCAGAGTAATGGCCGATCAGCCGATTACCGAGGTTCCGGAACCGATTATCAACTCCCCCTATTACGAGCCAACTAGCCATTGGCAGGTGGAACATGGGGCACAGCCAGTCAAGGCCAAGGGCCGCCGGCCGGCCTATTACTATTACCGATTGCCCGAAGGTGCGGGTACCGGTCGTGCCGGTCGTCGCCAGACGGACATGCTTAGCGATGTGGATGTCGGTGAGCGCGAGGAGCTGGGCCAGGTCAACCTGATTCGCCAGAAAGTACGCGAGTGGCGTGAGGGTACGCTCACTGGTGTGCCCTACGACGGCACCAGCCGCGTAACCCGCGAGCTGCTGGAACTTTGGCGTTCGGAAGACCGGGGACAGCGGCTGTTCTTTGCCCAGATCGAAGCGGCGGAAACGGTGATCTTTCTGGTGGAGGGCAATGCGCTGTATCACAAGGGGCTGACGAAGGTCCCTCTTGATGAGCCGGGTGCGGCTGCAAAGGAGAAGGGCTACCGCTATTTCCTGCGTTATGCCTGCAAGATGGCCACCGGTACCGGCAAGACTACGGTGATGGGGATGCTGGCGGCCTGGTCCATCCTGAATCGGGTAGCGGCGCCCACTGATGATCGTTTTTCGGATACCGTCCTGATTGTCTGCCCGAACGTGACCATCCGCGAGCGCCTGCAGGAGCTTGATCCCTTGCTCGGCGATCTGTCCCTGTATCGCACCCGACAACTGGTACCGCCGCAGCGTATGGAAGAATTGCGTCGAGGTGAAGTGATGATTGCCAACTGGCACCGGCTGGCCAGGCAGGAAACCAACAGCGTCAACGGTGTTTCTTCAAAGGTGGTGAAGGCTGGCGAGCCGGTGGAAACGGTCAAGAAGAGCGGCAAGGAAAAGGGCAAGGTCGAGGTGCGCTACTTTGAATCGGACAAGGCTTGGTTCCGTCGCATTCGCCAGGAACTGGGTTCTGGCCGTGGCCGCAGCCCGCACTGGCTGGTGTTCAATGACGAGGCACACCACGCCTACCGTCGGGGGGATGCCGACAAGGATGAGTCTTCCCTGGAAGAAGACGCCACCATGGCGAAGAAAAATGCCCGCGAGGCGACCATCTGGATCGAAGGCCTGGACCGGATCAACAAGCTGGCCAACGGCAAAAGTCGCGGCATCAATCTCTGCCTGGATCTGTCGGCGACACCTTTCTACATCCAGGGCTCGGGCAACGAGGTCGGGCGACCATTCCCGTGGATTATCTCGGATTTCGGCCTGCTGGACGCCATTGAATCCGGCCTGGTGAAAATACCTGAACTGCCGACAGCGGATGCGACCGGCGCTGAGGACGCGGCGTATTTCAATATCTGGCGCTGGGTGCAGGCTAAGGCTGAACAGGATGGCCATGGCAGTAATGTTAAACCGCAGATGGTAATGACCTATGCAAGCCGGCCGATTACCTTGCTCGCAGCAGACTGGTATAAACACTTCGAGCGGTGGCAGAGGGTGATGAAAGACCGCCAGCGTTACCCGGTGCCACCGGTGTTTATTGTGGTGTGCCGGGATACCAAAGTCGCCAAAGAGGTATACAGCTGGCTCGCATTGAATGAGGGCGGCTATGGTGAAAGCCCGGAATGGTTTCGCAACGAAGCGGGCAAAGAGCTCACCGTACGGGTCGACTCCAAGGTGTCAGAGGATATGGAGGCCGGTGGCGGTAGCGACGAGGTGAAGCGTATGCGTTTTATCCTCGATACGATCGGTAAGCCCGAATGGCCCGGCGGCAAGGTGCCGGCGGAGTGGTCTGAGCTGGTACGCAAGCACAATGACAAGCTCTCGTCTGATGATGGCGAGGCCGAGGAGCAGGG
>VMHT01071480.1_pt1 | contig 11054 bp, 20 predicted proteins | sample 4693611 | NCBI WGS metagenome assembly VMHT01 (sample SAMN12280063, study PRJNA550983) | marine metagenome | isolation source: seawater sampled from same location over 5 years 0.02-0.2 micron viral filtrate | place: USA: collected off the coast of southern California halfway between the port... ... | reverse complement strand
TTGCAGTAGCTATACATATTAACGCGGGAGTTATCATGGTCTTATCCTAAACGGGTCTGGCAGCACCTTATCCGGTCCTTTGTGTACCTTCGGTACTCTGAACCTGTTACGGACAGGGTTATCTACCATCGGTCTGCCTATCGGGGTCTTTAATTTAACCCCGTGATTAAAGAGTATTGTTCTTACGCTGTTAGGACTTAGCCCTAGCTGCGCAGCTATATCAACACCCTTCATACCTTTCTTTGCCATATCAATAATCGTTGGGTACAAATCCTTATGCCCTTTTTTCGCCATCTCCGTCTTCTTCCTCTATAAATTCTTCTACTCTTTCTAAAACGTCAGTAAGACGTTTGATTAGCAATATGACTTCTTCTACGTCTTGTTCTTCCAACTCTATTCGTACTTTCATAAGCTCCTCAATTCAACGCGTGCCCTCTCAAGGTTGGGCACGACTAGCCTTAGCGCGGCTTCCTCGGCATACACACATCAGAGAAAGAGAACGCCTGTCAAGATATGGTATTGGCACACCATTCTCGACCAAGGGGAGTAGTTCCAATGCTGTATGCTGCGGGTGTTTTCGGGGGAATAGTAAAACCCTGCCCACCGCCCGCTGGGGCCATCAACAAGCTCCATAGGAATCACCATACCCACCCTCGCAGTTGAGAGGCAGGTCTGGCGCCCATCTGGGCCTGATCTTCATAACTTTCTCTACTAGGCGCATACCCTCTTCCACTTCGTCCTCTGGGACAATGCACCCTATGGCATCGTGGACGGTCATTACGACTTTGTACTTCTGGGCTACGCGGAGCAGTTGTTCACCGATAACAATCCGTGCCAGTGCCTGACACACGTTCTCGATTACTTTCCCTCCATATATTCTAGTATCCATAAGCGCTCTACCCTTCCGGGTCTTGTACAATAACTCCGATTTACCCTCTTCGTCAGTCTCTTTTCGCAATTCTGGGTACTTTATATACAGGCCATTGGGCAGACGGATACCGCTATTCCCCTCAACCTCAAGTATATCGGGGCGTCCGAAAGAGCCAGTCTGGTCTTTCATAATAGTATTTAGTGCCCTTCCTGCTTCCCGCCATAACCGTGGTATCTCTGGGTATGTCTCTCTGTATACCTTTATGATGCGGTCACATTCTTCCTGTTCTAGCTCCACCCCAAAGTTTTTAAGCTGGGCCTTAAACTTAAGAGCACCCATACCGTACCCTGCACCTAGTATAGTAGTCTTACCAACGAACCTTTCTTCTTTGTTTATCTGGTCTTCAGGCTTATCGTAGATAGCGGAGGCCATTATCTTATATACATCGTCTCCTCTGTCGAACGCTTCAACTAGGTCGTCCTCCTCGGCCAGCCACGCCAGTGTCCGTGCCTCTATCTGAGACAGGTCACAGTCCACAAACTTGTACCCAGCAGGGGCGCACATAGCCTTCTTGAGCTGCGATCCACGGGGTAGGTTCTGCATATTGATCTTGTCGTCACCTCCCCAGCGCCCTGTGTGGGCCGCGTAATAACGTAACGGGATAGGTAGTGTACCCCTACCAGCTATGTCAATGAACCTCTGGGTGCGTGTCTCCTCTATAGTAGACCTTACCCCTAGTCTAGCAGCCACAATAGCTTGAACCTCTGGGTTCTCGTGTTCTTGAAGTTTTTTAAGACCTTCATCGCTTTTAGCGAATGCGTAAGTCTCCTTGCCTGTTGTGGGGCTTATTTTGAGTGGCGGCTCAATACCATATTCCCGCAACAGTTCGGCAAATTGTGGGTTACTTGTGAGTTGTTTCTTGTCGTGTTTGACTTTCGCCATTAGGGCTTCTTTCTTACCTACAACATCCTCAAGGTGCGCGTTGAGTACACCTAAGTCTAGGCATAGCTTCGGCTCACTAAACATGCGGATTGTCAGGTCTATCAGGGCCAGTTCAAAGTTCGGAAAATCTTTCTTTAGCACGTTGAATAACTTGAAGGTAAGTTCTACGTCCTGAATGCAGTAGCCCCCATAGGCTTTAAGCTCTTCTGTTGTGAAGTCCAGCCGCTTCTTTCCAATAGCACTGTGTACCTCGGTGCCTTTCTTACCCAGTTCGTAGTATTCGGACAATGCAGCCAGACTCCCACCAACTTCAATGGAATGGATAGCCCGTGCCATTGCTAGCGTATCAGCAATCTTTTTAGGTCGGATGTCGAAATGCCAGTTGAGGATCGCCATGTCAAACATAGCGTTGTGTGCAAGAGCAATGGAGTTGTCCCAATCAAACTGGGATAGGAATTTTGCTATTTGCTTTTTGCTGCCGGAAAACCAAAGTGGGACCGAAGCTTGATTACTATCATCGCTCGACCAGACTTTGACAGCCACACCGATAACCTCGAAGCGAGGATCGCGGATGTACTCTTCAGTGGTGAGCTTGTTGAGGCCGTAGTCCTTAGCGTAGTACGTCTCGAAATCTATCGTCAGCATTTCCATTATTTTTTAGATACTCGTCGAGTACCCCTACGTTCTCTTCGTTAATGATAAAGGTTACGCCTTCTGCTTCTCTGATAGCAGCAAGCTCTTTAAGTTGGAGCGCAGTTGCTTTGTTGTCACCAGCCTTACATTCTATGCCGATAAATTTACCGTGGTAACAACAAACTACATCTGGCACCCCACTACGACCCATTCCGTAGCTGGCGGGAAAGAAGTAGTAAGCGCCGTGATCCTTGAGTAGTTTCACGACTTTGTTCTTAACTTTCTTTTCGGGAGTAAGCGCCATTCAGAAAGAATAGCGTAAAGACTTGACTTTGTAAAGGCACAAAAAACCCCGCACTAGGCGGGGCGTTAGCAACATTGAATATTCAATGTTAGTTTATTCATTCTCCTGTATGTCTTTCATAATTTCTCGCCGTAGTCTCTTGCGATCTTCGGGCGAACACTTTGTAGCTATCTTAATATCACTAAGCCTTAGTTTGTAACTCGACGGGTTCCAGTACAGCGCAGCTTCTGGGTCGGTGACAAGCATGTACTGCCACGTCACCCCGTCGATGTCTAGGTAGAAGGATTCACCTGTCATCACCCTTCGCCTCCTTTAATTCAGCTTCCAATCGAGTGCGAGTCTTACGCATTACAGCGGCTAGATACTCGCCATTCTCAGTATCCACTAGGCCGTCGAGAAAAACCTCTTCGCCAAATTTCAAAGCACTGAGACGGCCTTCCATTACTTCTATCCGCTCCCAGTTTAATAATCTTCTCAACCTTGCGGTGTACTTTTTCAGGTCTTCTTCGGTTTCAAAGAAAAGTGTTGAGTATTGATTAACACTTTCTAAATCTACGTCACACCAGTACTCAAGATGCTCCAGAAAAGTCTCTGCATACGGTCTTAGTTCTTTTTCACTTCGTTCCATCATCGTTCTCCAAAGGTCGGAATCCGACCTTGTTATCTACGTGTTCAGTTAAGACCCTTCGTATTTCTTGAGTATAGTTAGGGTCAGCTTTGAAATGGTCTACCACGTATTGTGGTAGACGCAAACTTACTAGTGTCAGAGTAGGCTCTTTCTGCTTACCTCGTCGTCGTCTCTCAGCAGTCGAAATCAAGTTGCACCTCGTTACGAATAAAGAATTTATCATCTGCCAGTTTGAAACCAGCCCCGTCTACAAATGTACCCTTGTCAGCAATCTTCAACAGACCCAATGCCATCCGCATGTCGCTAGGCATCTCGTCACGCTTGAACCGCTTTGGTGTTGTCTCGCCTTGGTGCCACTTGAAGTATTCATCTTCTTTTAGCAAAACGTAGTAGCCGTTTCTTTTATGGACTACGTCTTCGATATTTTTTACTACCTGTAACTCGTTTTGTGTGTGGTGAAAAGCATCAATAAGATCAGCCTTACCCATGTCTTTAAGAAACTTGAGTACCGTTTCATTAGCGCGTGCAACCTCTGTCTTGATGTAGTCAGTAAGCTTGCTGCGTGCAGCATCATGTTCTTTGCGCAGCTGATACGAGCTGTTGTTTACTTCGTAACTTACGTTGGATGCCATTGCTTCCATATGCTCACGTATGGTCATGCCATAAAAGTATTGAGCGAATAAAGACTTTGCTGTACTGAGCTTCGCTGTCTTCTTCGCACTCCCGCGTTTCAATACTCGGTTGATGCGGTTGTTTGTAAATTCCAACCCATTCGCGTTGTTAGAGTACGCCTCTCCTCCACTGATACAACCAACAGGCTCGTCACCATCAAGCACGTATATGTTGCGCATGGTCATGTACTCCTCGTTTTTCTCGTTGTATCTAGTGTGAGTTTTAACGTAGAACGAGTAGTCTGGATAACGATGCCCGAGATGCGATAGCAAAGCAGGGGCAATATCCCGATGATGCTTCTGCTTCAAGGGTCCAGTATCGTTTCGGTTGTGGTAAATATTTCTCGGCATGTTTGAAAAGTTAGACGCATCGCCATTCTTGATGTCGTCTTTGGCGTTTGCCACTGCATAGCTATCTCTACTGTATACTTCTGTAAGCATTCTCTTTCCCCTACCAATCGTATGAATTAATAATTGAGTCCACTTCTTCCTTTACTTCCTCACGGACAGTTGGGGAATCCTTGAACATCTCTTTTGTTTTACCTGCCATAATATCCTCAAGGCGTTGACGCGCCTCTTCTATCTTGGGGTCGTTGGTCAGGTTCATGTGCTTAAGCATACGGCACAAGCCCAAGGGATTAGATACAAAAGTCTCATGCCACCTTTTCTTATCATCCTCTTCCTCGTCCCCAGTATCCGTGCACTTCGCACTTATCGCTTGCAGCTCCTTGAGTAGCCGCTTGTCATTTTCCTTGGCGGCTTCCATTACCTTACGTTCAACTTCCTGATCGCACGTCGCCTTGAGTTCTTCCATCTCCTGCGCGGGTAGGTCGATACATAGGTGACCTGACTCTGGTACAGGGGCAACAACAAAGTTCCATGCAAACTTTTCCATCACCTCATGCACTGGTGGGTAGTCAGCTTCACTGAATATGTCACCCCGGTAGTGCTTGGCAGTCTCACGGTAACTCTCGTACTTCTGCTCAAACTTACTAATCATGTCAGCGAACATGGTCTGCTTCAGATTGTGCTGAGACTTGTAGTCTAAGAATAGGCTAGTAGGGCAAAGCCTGTACCCGCGCTCATCCCAAGGCAACGTCATGGTGTTGTGCCAGAGACGCGCTTGGGCTGCATGTTTCTGTATGTCCTTGTGCCCAGTTGAACCGACCATCAGGTTGTCGTACATACGCATCGCCCTTGGGTCTGCGTTCTTACCAGCAGCGACCTCACTCTCTAAGTCTTTGTTGCGCTTACTTGCGCCCCACACGCTAATGTTTAGACGTACCAATACTGCACTGTTTGCTATACTCATTCTCTTTCTCCTTTGAACATTGATTATTCAATGTTGATTGTTTTACCCACAGGGGCGGTTATGTTTCTGTTGTTTGCGATTGCCCAGAGCACCGGACTAGTCCAGTTACCCCACGAACCGATTTCACCATCAGTCAGTACCACCACACAGTCTGGCTTGATGCTGTTCTTACTCAAGTAGTCAGAGACGCACGTAGGGTCGGTACCTCCACCACCGTGTGCAGTGCGTAGCTCTGGTGCGTTCTTGAAAGAATCACTGGTATACGTCTCGTGGTTCTCAACCGCACCATCCCAGTCGATCATGTGTATCTTGTTAATGTTAAGGTTCTGCGCCAGCCCCACCATCTCACTGGTGACTTTGGTTAGTCGGTCACCGTACATCGAGCCGGACGTGTCCCGCGCAAACACCACCTCGTTGACGCTATTACCTTCTAGCGTAGGCATAACAATGTCTTGATGCAGATACCTGCGATTCGGTCTACGCCATGTCGAGCGTTCCTTCTTCCGGCACGTTGAATTCATAAACATTCGCAGTGCATCGCGCCAGTCCACCTTGGGCGTGATAAGTTCTTCAAGCCCCAGTGCATCACGTAGTCCACCTGCACCTGCTCGTTTACCTGCATGGATACCTTGACGGATAGCCTCGGTCACATCCTTCTTGAGTTCCTTGGCCTGTTCCTTGGTTAGTTCCTTGGCGCCATCCCAGTCGTGTTCATCGAACCCACCACCTCCACCCCCTTCGTTATTCTCTAGCAGGTCGTTGAAGATGCGTTTGATGGTCCAGTCTCGGTACTTGATGTCATGTAAGCCAATGGGCTTCCCGTCCGCATCTTGGGGCATCTCGGTCAACAGATGATTAGGGTCGGCAAGTTCGATCTTGTCATTGTTCCAATAGTCTGCCGCCATGTTGGTTAGCATTGGGTTACGTTCCTTGAGATTTTGGTACGTCACCATGTGCATACCTGCCTTGTGCAACCACTCGTGCACCATGACATAGGCAATGCCCTTATCACCGTTGCTGATCTGATTGAACAGGAAGTCTGGATTGAACCAACAGTCCCGGCCATCTGTAGCCGCTGTGGGTACGTCAGTAGTCAGAATAGTTTTACCGTGCATGGCAACACCACGCAGCAGCCCAAACTGCTCAGACCGCATAAGCCCGATCTTGATTGCTTTGAATTTACGTTCTACTTTCATCTCTTTCTCCCAACATTGAATATTCAATGTTCACAGTAAGTCCTCGTTATCGGCAGCCCACAGTGCAAACTCTCGGTTCGCGAAGGCGATTGCTTTCTTACGCTCGTGTCGGGCCAGTGCCACACAGAACACCACCTGCCACTCTTCTTCCATGCGGCGCAGGTACTTGAGTATGTTGGTCAGGGTGTCCTTCTCTACATGCTCTAGTAGTCCGAACGTCATTACTGCGCGGGCACCGGGGTCATGGGGCACAATAGCCACATCAGGTTGCTCGATCACAGCTTTGATTGGGGGTAATGATTCTTGGAACCGGATGAAAGATACAACGCTGGCCGCAAATGCCGCACCGCCTGCACCTGTTAGCGCAGCCATAAGCGCATCTTCATTGTAGTTTGCTCGGTTTTTGATGATCCCACTGGCAATTTCTAGTACACGTGGGGACACCACATTGTCCTGTGGGCTAGACGGGTGGAAGATAAACTCGTTCTTCACGCCATCGAGGTAGGATGCTAGGCAGTAGGGATACCGGTTTACCCATGCAATAAGTAGCGACTCGATGCCATTATTCACAGCCCAAGGTGTCCATACTTCATGGTCTGGTTTACGCACAATCAGCTCGATGATGCGCTGTCTGGTATGTTGGGCCAGCCCATCGCCCACGCCATCGGTGTCGAGGTTACCGGTCAGATAGATGATGCTGCCCTCGGGTATCGGTAGGTCACCAAGTCTAGGGTTAGATACTTCTAGCGCAGGGTGAAGCATGTTCTTCACTGGCTCCATGCCTTTAGTAAACTCGTCGAGACACCAGACAACGGGCTGTCCCCCGTGAATGCCGAATCGGGCATTGGGGTAATACCTCGTCACCTTGCTTTCGTGGTCGATCACAGGCATACACACATCACCTAGATCAAGGTTGGGCACGTCCACCATGCACAGTGGCAAGCCAGCGATACGTGCAATCTCTTGGGCGATGCTAGTCTTACCGACACCCGGCTCACCCCGCAGGATGAAACGCGTCTGGGGGTTGTTGACGATAAGCTGTACAGCTTGCTGAAGTGTTACTGTTTGAATCTCATTCATTGTTACGTTCTCTTTAGTTGAACATTGAATATTCAATGTTGGTTAGTTGGTATTACAGAAATCAAACTACGAGTATATTGTATCACAATATAACTCAGACTGTCAAGTAGCAGCCGAACACCTGTGGTGCTGCGGTCATGTGCAGATTCCTCCCATCCATTGAAACCACTGCTACTTTATTGTTATGGACGTGCGACACGTAGTAACGCCGTCCCCTGTTATCCCTTACTACTTCTCCAGTATCCACAGGACACTTAGTCTTTGCTCGCACAAGAGTTTTCATAGGTACGTCCCCGCTCCGGTCATATATGTTTCGTTATCATTAGTGCTCGGCTTGTCCACTTCCCGCTGCTCGAACAAATCTTCGGCGTATATATACTTGAGCATATCGTCGAGCATGTTCTTTACGTCCTCTGGTAGTATGGATAAAAACCTGTTTGTCCAATCCCCTCGCATAGTGCAGCACCGGCGTAGCAGGAAGTCAGCAGCGTCATGCCACTCATCATTGCTACGCACCATTTGATAGAGTTCCCCCGCTGTTAGTTGGTACCGGCCTTGGTCGTACTGTTGCGGGTCCACCAGCTTTGCTAGTGCTAGCACGTACTTGGTGAATGGTTCGATCTCCTTGCGGCGCATCCCCATCGGAGCACGCTTCAGGTAGTACGCGTACATTTTGGGCGGGTCGATAAAGTCATAGCGGTATACGTCTGCATTCCACCTGAGTTTGATCGGGTTGTGATCCTCGACTAGCACAGACTTTTTACCGCATTTGATACACGTCTGGTCACGGTGCCCGTGGATGTGCACTAAAGCCCATCCGAGTATTGCTGTGGCAAACTGGTGCGTTGAGTTTGTGGCGTAGCCGCCGTTGGTGAAGTGAATCTCCCCGTCGGGGTAATAAGTCAGCACGTTGGTGTCGTACAGCCTGCACGCTACGCTGCCATCGCGCTGCTTTATTATCTGCATGTGCTTTCGGCGTCTGCCGTTGGGGGTGTTGATGATCGGGCGTAGCCAATCCTTGCCCCTGATAGGCTTGATTGATTCGTAGTGAGCCAGTGCTTTTTCATACGTGTTCAGCGCCGGTATCTCATAAGAGCTTCTAGGTCCATACATTTGACGTTCTCCTCAACATTGAATATTCAATGTTCATTCCTCGTTGGTTTGTGGTTTGTCTGGCAGCTCCTGCTGCTGTTCCTGTTGTCCCTGCTCACATACCCAGCGTCTTAGTACAGCCGGATCGTAGTCTGCTAGCAGGTCGGCTAGCGTTACTTTCTCTACCGCAGGGACGTGGGCGGTTAGCTCCCAGTCCCGTTTAGCTTGTTCGCCCCAGTCCTGCCACGCCTCAAGCGTGGGCTTCTCGTAGGGTTCCTTACTTGGCTTTTTCATTGTTACCCCTCCAGAATCAGCATGATTGTAACTACTGACCAAAAGAATAACGCTACACCTGCGGCAGTAGTCACAAAGCCCAGTACCTGTAGCGGACGCACCCACCACGGCCTCTCGTCTGCCCACGCGTACTGCTCATGCGGGTCGTGTATGTTTGGTGTCTTGTGGTTATTACTTTTCTTCATTGTTGTTCCTCCCTCTCCACGTCTATGATTTCGGTGTCGGCGACACCCGTCTGTTTGTAAGGGAATCCATCCCAATAAATTTCTTCTGCTTCTGCCTCGTCTTGGGCTTCAACGAAATAACAAATGGTAGATTGCTCGCTTACTGTGACAATGAACTTAGGCATCGTTTGGTTCCTCCTCTCAAGGTCGGATTCCGACCTTATGTGGTTCTCTTTGGGTTAGTGCCACGCAACGTGGCAGGGTCGGTAATTAGCTGGTAATTACCTTTGTTGTACTCTTGTGCGACACACCATCCCATGCGTGCCTGCCCTGCCTCATGGTCACCGCATACCAAGCACGTTGTTATGCCTAGCTTGGCACGGGCAGGTGAGTATTGTTTGCCACACTTGATGCAATTAGCCATATCGTTCTCCTTCGTAATGTTACGTTTTGGTTGAACATTGAATATTCAATGTTGGTTTGAGTCGGTTGTAATGTTACACACAACAGGCGAATTCCCATTGTGTAAGTATATTGTATCACAATTTAATAACACTGTCAAGTATGGTACATTCCTTTGTTACATTGTTATAAAAACAGGGTCTAATGTTATGTGGGACGTAACAATAGGTTTTTTTCTGAAGTGCCCAGAAACAGCGGGGTGTAGAGGTGTAGTTGTATGTATTGTTATATTGTTATGAGATTTAGAGAAATATATACACTTTTAGCGTTTATTTTAATCAGCCGATTCACTGCAATAAAGAGGGAAAAGAAGAGAAGAAATATACGTATGTCCTTTTTCTTGCATAACATTACACAAAAGGCTCTTTCTGTAGCTAGATCAACAGCTTAGCGCGTAACATTAAACATAACATTAGGATTAAAACGTAACAATACAATGTTACGTCTAGTACAGCAGCTAGAGCAACTATCATCTGTACCTACTATCATAGGTACTATCACTACTGTCATAACAAAAGCTTTTCTCTAAGCGAAAAAAAGCCCACCGAAGTGGGCTTAGATTCAACATTGAATATTCAATGTTTAGATTTCGTTCATGTCGAGGCCAGCAAGCTTGCAAGCATCCTTCAGCAGATCAATCTCCGCCTGCGTTGCCTGAGATTCTGGCTCGCTAGCTTTGTTATACGCGAGGCGCAGGTAGTTTAGATACAATTCGCGTTCGGATTTCTTGGCTTTTTCTTTTGCCTTTTCATCTTCTACGCGATGCGTTGAAAGGCGCTTCAAGTAATTCCAGCGGTTATTGAATGCTATGTCATCGGCGCCCGGTACTGCTGCGATATACGCGGCTTTGCATTCATCGCGTTCGGCGCGTATAGCTTTTGCTTCATCTGGGGAAAGCTGGCTATTCGCTTTCTGGTCAAACTTACCATCGGCTCGCATTGTCCAATTGAAAGCGAACGCGTGATCCATTGCGGCGGCATATTCAGCGGCGGACTTCGCGCCCCCAGCTTCACCTTCGATGAATGATCCGCGTGCGACTGATAACGCGATGGGCTTGGCTTTTGTATTTACTGTTTTTGGCATGGTTCTAGCTCCTGTTGAACATTGAATATTCAATGTTGGTTTATGGTGTCGGGCGTCTCCCTCAACCTTGTGTATATAATAGCAAATTGTATTACATAGTCAAGCTGGGTCCAGTGACCCCACCCCTCCCCCACCCCCCGCGCACAGCATTTGGTACCATAGCTTGTATATACATAATAATATGCACAACAGACCCCACACTTTGACAAACCTAAAACAACAACTCTAATAAAATCAATAACTTACAACACACTAAATTAATCTAACATTTTCTAACACTTGAGTGTCTTTGACCCCACCCCCTTTTTCCTGTATACGCGCA
>VMHT01001494.1_pt1 | contig 11055 bp, 12 predicted proteins | sample 4693611 | NCBI WGS metagenome assembly VMHT01 (sample SAMN12280063, study PRJNA550983) | marine metagenome | isolation source: seawater sampled from same location over 5 years 0.02-0.2 micron viral filtrate | place: USA: collected off the coast of southern California halfway between the port... ... | reverse complement strand
GCAGAACGACGATCCTTGTCTAAGAATTTAAATGAGTTCATGTCTGCTGCAGATGCAGAGAACCCAGCATATCAGCAGTTGCGTCGAGAAGGATACGACACCCGCATGATGCAGGACCTGAATCAAATCGGATACAAGGATGCTCCTCGGATGCCCCCAGAGCAACTGGAGGATCTGGTGCGGGACAAAACTGCTACCGAGTTGTATGCCCTCCGGTCTGGATTCGTTCAACGGATGAAGGATCAGATGAATGAGGTCAAGGCCACTGCAGGAGATCGTACAAGAGACTGGTCCTCTCCCAACATGCAGAGGAGGATGGAGATCCTGTTTGACTCCCCAGAACAGTTCCAGCAGTTCCAAAGAGAGATGGATGCCGAACGCACGATGAGTGAGACTTCAGGGTATGTGTTAGGGAACAGTCGAACTGCAGAACGATTAGCATCTCAGGATGAACTGGGTGGACTGACTCCCAATGAGTTCAGCAGTGCAATGCAGGCAAACAAGCTGGATCTTCTGGCAAGAGGAGCAACCTTTGCGGATGACCTGCTGAGACGCAGAGAGATGAGACAGATGTCAGAACAACTAGGTCCTCGATTGTCTGGACAGGGATCTGCTGCTGTTGGGCAGAGTCTGGACGACCTGCAAAACTATGCGGCACTGAGAGATTTGATGGCTCAGGAAAATGCCCGTCGAAATATGTTCTTTGGTGGTCTGAGCGGCAGGATTTCTAGTGGGCTTCTGGACTAGGCGCATGGTCAGTGCTGCCCATTCCAACCCTTGCAAATCACTGATATTGCAGAGTAAAACCAGTATTCTATATGACTTCTAATCAGTAGGTTCCAGGTTCAAGTCCTGGTGGGCGCGCGCCTAGCGGGGAATTTTAGCATGGGCACTCATGGTAACCAGGTTCATAGGTTCCTCACCAGATTTTCGATTTCCAGAGCATCAGGGTCCAAGTATCCCATGGTGGTACTCAGGTCCTCGTGTCTGAGCAATCTCTGGACATGCACTGGACTCGCTCCCTGACGTAGTAATTCCGTTGCCACTCCTGCCCTGAATCCATGTAGAGGTTTTGGTCCTCTGCAGTCTGTTTTTGTTTGAACGAACCTCATGCTGGCAGTCAACTCATTCAAGTGTGCCCAGTAACGATCCCCGTTACCTTTGTCCAGCACCCAGACCTCCCCTGATCTGTCCCACTGACTCCATTCTTGCTGGAGTTTGGGCGAAACCGGAACCCAGGCATCTCGTCTGGACTTCACCTTCCAATCTTCTGAGCTGACGATCTTGATTCTGTTCATGGTCACCTGTGCCCATGTTAGATTCAGCAGTTCCCCTCCCCGCATTCCGGTCTGACTCAAGATCCAGATGCAACGATATAATAATGTGTATCTCCTGCCTGGGGTGTCCCTGCAGTATTCCAGCATCGTTTGGATCTGTTCTGCACTATAGAACTGTGGTCTCTTCTTGACCGTCCTCAGTGCCTTGAGATGCACAGGGTGCTTCAGCAGTTCCTTATCTGACAACCACCGCACAAACACACGCACAGAACGAACTGCAGAATTGATGGAAGAATCCGACAAGCCCAGACTGCGGAGATGATCGTAAAAGGGTTCCTGAACTCTGGAACTGAGCTGACCAACTCTGGGGGGAGCAACGTGCAGAAAACGTTGGAGGTCTAGTCGGTAGTGATCCACGGTCTTGGAATCCCGTGCAGAGGCAACCGAGGCAAGCCACTCTTCCAACAGTGGTTCCAGATACTGCCCTTGATCCTCCTCTGCTTGGCACTCCTTCTCAAACCTCTCCAGGTTTTCTGCATATCGTTTGGAGAGGACCAGTTTGACATCTGCTTCAGACTGGCCCCGAAACTCCTCAACGGACCCCAGGACATATCGAGTCCTCTTTTTCCCCTTTCGGTAGTTGCCAACCCAGACCCGTTTTTGTTTATTGAGGCTGATCTCCTGCCGTTTCATGTCTCAAACTTGGGGGGGGGGGTAACAAATCTGTTACATTAAGATGATTCTACGCTATCCCCACTGGTTTCTCTAGGATTGGGCCGTTTAAGAGAGAGGGTGCGATTGTTCTCCCCCCTTTTAATTGATCCTGCAGGATTTCCAAGGTTTTGCGGAGGTCCTGAATGTGTTCGTCCTGACGCTTAATGGTTTCGTCTTTTGACTGAATCATGGACTCTAAAAAAGACAGATCAGATGTTTGAGTTTGTGGCCTAGACACTTGTAATTTAAGTCTTTCCCTTACCTCTGCCCCCAATTTTTCCTCAATCTTTCTCCAAAATTTGTCACTTTGTTGTCCTGCCCGAATTCTTGACAAGTCTGAACGATCAATTTCCAGAAGTTCTGCTAATTTGTAATCTGCCTTAATTGAAAAATTTTCTTTTAAGATTTCAATTACTTGTTTGTTGTCCCCCATATTTCACCAATTTTGTATTTGACTTACCACATTATTGCCAATATTGTGGTGTCTACGGTTAAGAGTTAACAGTTAACAGTTGGAAGTATTAAAGCACAAAATGGACCTTTGCACAACACAAGAAATCTCCCCAATTGTCGGTATTTCCGTGGATCGGTTGCGGAAATTACATCAGGCAGGCAGGACAGAAGGTTTTAGCAAACAACCATCCCCACGTGGACCAATTTTGTGGGATCGAACTGCAATAAAAGAAATCAAAAATTTAAAATGACCGACCAAGAATTCAAGGAAATGAAATCTGATCTACAAGAGGTCAAGGAAATCTTGGCAATCATTGCCAAGACCGTTGCAACAGACACTGAGGTTGCTGCAGTTCGCACTGAGCGCAGAATTGCTGATGAAAAACGTCAAGCAGATGTGCTGAGTGTGATTAACAAGAACCGTCAGTTGTTGGAATTGGCGGACTAGGTCCCTCACCCGTTTCCCAGTACGGAGGTCTGTATGCTGTCGTGGTCCCGCCTGACAGACCTGAAACTGGGCTTCCACTGGGGTGCAGAGCATTGGACTCATTGACAGAGTTCTTTGAAGTGAGATGAAAGCGGTTTTTCTCATTTCATCTGCATCCCATTGGATGACTTCAACCCCACATGGAGAGTGACATGAGTCGAGTAGAGTACCTGTTCGATATGGAAGCACAGTCCCGCAAATCCCACCTCCTCCGACCTTCACAACGATTATGTCTACGCAAAATCTATTGGTGGATTCGTCTTCAATGGATCACCGCAAAGTGGAAAATCCGACAGATGAAGAAGACCAAGTGACCCATGCCGAAAAGATGAATGCCCGATTTGAGGCATTTAAAGAAGAAACGAAACGGATGGGCAGGTCCTACTGGGCCTCAGTTCGTCGTGCAGATCAGCAGGTTCAGGAGATCCGGCAGTCTTACACCCCTGTGTATCAGTGCCCTCAGTGTGGTCTGTTCCGTCCAGCAGATCACAGCAAGGATTGTACGGATCTCCGTCCCTCAGACATCTCGATGATGGAGAAACTGGACAGACGAGATGACCCGATGAGAGACGCAAATTGGAACTACGATGCAGACCCGCACAAGATTGCTGAACTATGAGTTACCCGCATACCGGAAACCGACTCTGTAGGAACTGCAGACACTATAAGACTGCAGGGAACTTCCGAATCCCCTCTTCTTATATCTGGGGTATGTGCGGAATCACAGGAGCAGATGAAGCACCTCTGCATAGCTGTGCGTTTTGGGAGTGGGACGAAAAGATGGAGGAGAAAAAGGATTGAGCGATAAAAAATGGAACGCACCACGGGTCTGTGTTGTTTGCGAGTTAAAGTATATCCCCATTCGGGCACATCAGAAGACGTGTGGAGAGACCTGCAGCAGACTTCACAAGTTAGAGCATGAAAAGGCCAAGTATAGGTCCGTCAATCCCAAGGCTTGTGTGGTCTGTAAGAAGGTCTTCCAGGCAGACAGGAGATCGATTACCTGCAGCAAGGAGTGCAGTGTCCAGCGGAGGAATCAGAGGAATAAACCAAAGAAATATCCTCCCAAGAATTGTGTCATGTGTGGAGTCGAGTTCTTTGGCAGTCAAAGAGCAATCACCTGCAGTCCTGAGTGTTCCTACGAGTCGAAGAAAAAGAGGGCAAGAGAGGGTCTTTACGTTAAGGATCGACCAGAGAAACCTTGCGAAACCTGCGGGACGATGTTCAAGCCCAAGACGTTGTCCCATCGATTCTGTGGTCGCAAATGCTGGGAATCCAATCCCAGAAAACCAACAGAAATTGTGGGGTGTCTGCACTGTGGGACGGAATTTACCAAGATCAAATCCCATCAAAAGTATTGCTCGACTGACTGTTTTGAGGATGCCAGGAAGCAGAGGGCACAGTGGAATAATTGGAAAGTGCGAGGAGAACCAAAGAAGAAGATCGTTAAATGTAAATCCTGCAACTACCACTTTGAACAGAAACACAGCAGACATGTGTACTGTTCCGCCAGTTGTAACTGTGATGCCCAACGAGAACGAGGACGGAAGGCAACAGACAACTCACCCATTCGCCCAAAGACTTGTCTGCACTGCAAGGAGAAGTTCACTCCTCGCACTCGGAAGTCGATGGCAAGATTCTGCAGTGCGAAATGTCGAGGTGGGTATCAGGTTGCGAAACGTCAGGAAAAGATTGATGAACTCAAGAGGGAACAGCAGAACCAGGTTGAGCTGCAACGCAAGTGGGACGACTCCTCGATTCAGGTGAAGGACTGTCCTGTCGAAACGAACTACGCCAAGGAGATTTGGCATTACTTAAAGAAAGGAAAAACCATTACTCGATATGTTCACCCAGTTTGGGCAGCAGGTGCGATTGTCGATGAGGACGAAACAGAAATTTTTGAATTATAGGTGCTGGGCAAAGTGGTCGGAGAATCCTCCCTAAAAAAGTTCTCCTATGTCATGTACCACTAAATCAATACGGGAGTTTTATAGTTTTCTCTCCCTACGATCTCAGCACCATCGAACTGATCTGCATCAGTGGCATTCCGTGCCACTGGTAGAGACCAGTCAAGGAATCAGAATCGAGGGATCAATCCACGCTTATGTCCCTCCGGCATTGTGTCGTCGTGCGCAGGAAACCCGTGAGGCTCCAAAGACGGGTCTTCTTTGAGGTTCTGCCGTCCAAACTGATAATCGGTACTTAGGATCTTCCGAGAAGGTGCTGGTCTCTGTTTCTAACCGATTTGCAAGGAAGCATGGTTTATTTCGCCTATGACGCATTGAAGCAGATCGTCAAGATTGGGTTTACGGATCAACCACTCGGAGATCGAATCACCAATCTGAAAACTGCGAATCCAGACATTCGATTGCTGGGCTGGATTCCAGGCAACCGGAAAAATGAGAAGGCACTGCAGAAACGATTTGAACATCTGAATTATGAACGTGAATGGTTCTATTACCGAGATGAACTGCAAGAGTTTGTGAAGAATGTCGTCAATGCGAGGGTAGCACAGGAACCAGAGTGGATGGTGCGTTTAAATGAAGAATATCAACTGAACAAGGAAGCGGGGACCTTGGAACTGTCCTCGATCCATCAACTGCTAACCCTAGTCAAAGAGATTGAAGACCTAAATGACTGGGAGAAAGGATTTGTTGAAAATTTATACAAGGTCTACTGGGAACCTTTTGCTGTTGAAAACCCAAACTTCCCTCGGTCTCACCGTGGGTTAACACATAAACAACTCAACAAACTCAACCAAATTTTTATTGAGAAACAGAATGTCACTCAGCGAACAACTACAAGAGGCACACTCACAGTCGTTCGGAACAGAAAAAAAGGGTCTGTCGAATTTCAGTGTGGGTAATGCCAGCACTGCAGACAACAAGGTGATTCATAGAACCTTTGAAAAACCCGAAGAACTGAAGGAGGAGCAATTAGAGCCGGAAGAGCAGGAAGAGTCTAAAGAAGATACGACTGCAAGGATACATGACCTAATCCGTGCCAGTGGTAGGGTTTACTTCTCATTTCAAGAACTGGTGGAAATGGACCCTTCGGATCGCAAAAGCCTTTCTGCTGGTAAAGCCTTCCCAACACAGAGGCAACTTTTGGCATTTCTTGCCAAACACAATCTGACCGAACAATTCTGCAGAGATGTCAATCAGCAATTAACGGTCATGGATCTGTGCTGGAGATACCAGACTGCCTATGAACTGATGCGTAATGTTGCCAAGGAACTTCAAACCCCTTTCAAGGCCCCAACTAAAGAGAAACCGAAGAAGAAACTCCCTGACAATTTCCTACTGGCAGAGTTGGTTGGCAAGATCAGCAATCTGGAACAGCAGATCAGGGAACTCCGAGGGGAGCATACTGTGCTGAACAAGATTGTCCGAGATGTCAGTGAGTTGATTGTAATCACTCATGACAAACTTGGGGAGATCCGAGAATACACCGAAGTGGAATGGAACGATGAGGCTACATACTAAACACAAGACCCCCAAACTGCAGACTGCCTGGTCACCGGAAGACGGATGGCTCAAGTGGTCTGCACATTTTCAACGATACATTCCATATGAGGATACATGGATGGAATCAGCTCAGGGAAACTAAGTACCCCACTGAAAGGATTGTTTTACGGAATCCCAGGGGTGGGGAAGTCCACACTGGCCGCATCATTCCCCAACCCCTTGATCCTCGATATCGAGGGCAGCACGGGACGGTTGGATGTGGATCGAGTTGATCTGCGGAAGGAGAAGTTTAGCACCGTGATGGACTGGTTGCGACGACTTGCCAAGGAAGAACACGATTACCAGACTCTGGTCATTGATACGATTGACTGGTTGGAACCGAAGGTCTGGGAAGCCACCTGCGCCCGTCTGGAAGTGCCGAGCATTGAGACTCCAGGGTACGGCAGAGGATATGTGGAGACCAGTTCTCAGGAGTGGCCCCAGTTCCTCGCAGGTTGTACCTATCTCTGCGATCAGCGGGGGATGAATGTGGTGCTACTCGCACATTGTGAACAGAAACGAATCTTTGATCCGATGCTGACCGAGTACGACCGATGGGATGTCAAACTGCACAAACGGGCTGCGGCAAAGTGTGTCGAGTGGGCTGAGTGTGTGGGGTTCCTGATTCTGGAAACGATGGTCCGACGACAGGGACAGAAGGAACTACTTAGCACTGATGGAGAACGGGTGCTGCTGATCAATGAAGGCGCACACTATGTTGCCAAGAATCGGTTTGGCTATAATGGAGAGGGGATCAAACCAGTAAATTATGAACTGCTTGCCAAGGAGTTGGACCTATGAGTAGTCGTGTTATTTTTGATGCCAGTCAGGTCGAACTCCGTTCTGTAGGTGGTTCGGGCAATGGCAATGGGCCGATTCTCGATGAAGGGAATTACCTCGTCAGTGTGGCAGAGATGGAGGTGCTTCCAGAAGAGACGGATGAGCAAGGCAAGTTTCTGCAGCAGCAGATCAAGGTGGAGTTTCAGTGCGGAGAAGGACAGTTCCGCACCTGGTACACCGTTGCCCATAAGGATCAGGACTTCTGGGCAGTTGGATTGGGGCATGATCATTTGAAACAAATCTGTGTCTTCAGTGGTTGCCCGAATCAGAAGATCACTGATGACAAGATCTCATTGACCCCGATTCTGGAAGGCAACCAGTTTGCGATTGGTATCCGCAACCAGATTGATAAGAAGACGGGTGCTGTGATGCACAAGAAATTGGACAACGGGAAAAGTTACCCAAAAAAGATCGTCAAATTCTTTGCCCAGTCAATTACTGATTTGCCTGCTGTTCCAAAGTCTGCGTCCTCTGCACCGGATGCAATGGATATCCTCAACAAGTTCAACAAGACCTTCAAGGGCAGCACTCTGATGACCGATGAGGTTCCAGCCGGTGCGCCAACCGGTGGAACTCCAACTGGAACTGAAAAAGATGTTCCCTTCTGAGGCAGTAATGACAGAGACCTGGAACACGGCAGACCTTCCGGTTTCTGTCTACAATAACTGCTACACCACGGTCAGCACCTACGTCCAGTCGATGGGCAGCATCATAGAGATGATCCAGAGTGATGTCTATCGGGACTTCATTGTGGAACTGGTCACGATTGGCGAGACCTTTGGTTTTAATTCTGAGGAATATCGAGAGCAGAAGCAGGATCTGGTCTGTTTCAGTGTCTATGGGCAGTATCACTCGATCAAACGACAAGCCTATGACCCTGAGACCAAGAAACCGAACATCCAAATCTATAACAAGATTGGACATGGGGATATTGACAAGCTGGAGATTCAGCAGGCCAAGGAGATTCGGGATCTGCTGAAGAAGTCGAAGTACATAGCTTGGTGCTACCTCTCCCCGTCTCAACGAGGGGTCAAGTTTGGGGTCCGCACTAATGCAACCATCCAGAATCATCTGCAAACTTTTGAGCAGATTCAGCAGCACTTTGCCGAGTTTCTGAGTCTGCCTCTGGAGAAGTTTGATCTCAAGGTAAAGGACCTCTCCAGACTCTGCTTCCTTTCGCATGACCCTGATGCGTACCTTAATCCTCATCCTGATCCGTTTCCTTTTGAGGAAGCAGAACAGGCAGAGGTGCAGGGTCGAATCATCTTTGATGCCTCTGCTGTCAAGGAGTCGAAGCAGGACTATCCTGATGATACCGACTGGGAAGAGGTGCTGCAGCATGTCCCAGGTTATGAAGATCATGATACCTGGATTGAAGTCGGTTTGGCACTCAAGGCAGAACTTGGAGATGCAGGGTTTCCTCTCTGGGAGAACTGGTCCAAGCAATCGGCAAAGTGGGCACAGGAAAACAACCCACAACGTCGATGGAATAAGTTTGAACCGTCACGGATCACTGGGGCAACCCTGATCTACCGTGCCAAGGAAAATGGTTGGCAACCTCGACGGGAACGGGCACGGCAGGTGATTCAGGAATCCAAGGGACGAGCTGCACCTGTTGAAGTGCTGCAAGGGAATCTGCACTACCAGATCAACAAGCAGGGTCAGCAGGTGCTGATTCCGAATCTGCACAACTGCCGTGAGTTGATTCAGCAGCAAAAACTGCGAGTCTGGTATGACGAGTTTCTGCGGCAGATTCAGACTGAGGATGTGGATGGGGAGGTCGTGCAGTGGGATGACAGCAGGACCTTGGAACTCACAGCACAGATGCAGTCTTTGGAAGGGATGCGGAGACTCGGCAGAGACATTGTCGATCAGGCTATTCACCTGGTGGCCTATCGGCATACAAGAAACTCTCTGCGGGACTGGCTGACTGCTCTGCAATGGGATGGGACGGAACGACTCAATACCTGGTTGGCACGATACTGCGGGGCAGAGGTCAATGAGTACACGACCGATGTGGGCAAGTGCTGGCTACTGGCTGCTGTCGCACGGGCCTATGAACCTGGAACCAAGTTTGATCATATGCTGGTGCTGGAAGGTCCGCAGGGCATTGGCAAGTCCAGCATCTTTGAAATCCTGGCAGGCGGATACTTTGGTGAGCTGAACAAGTTTGATGGGAAGGAACCTGCCGAAAAACTCGCAGGTCGCTGGATCATTGAGGTCGGTGAACTCGCAGGACTCCGCAAGTCGGATGTCGAGACCGTCAAGTCCTTTCTGACAACCAGAGTGGATCGCTATCGACCTGCTTATGGCAGATATGTGATTGAGGTTCCCAGGACCTGTGTCTTTGGAGGAACCACGAATGCGGATCAGTATCTCAATGATGCCACAGGCAATCGCAGATTCTGGCCTGTGCCCTGTGGACAGGTTGATCTGCAACTGCTGAGAGAGGACAGGGATCAACTGCTTGCCGAAACCGTGCATCGCTATCGGCAGCAGGAAACGTTTCTACTGGGAGAGTCTGCACGGAAGACGGTCTTGCTGCTGCAGGAAGATCGGGATCAGGATGATGCCTGGATGGGGCCTGTCAGTCGATGGCTGGAGAAACGACATGCTGCCACAATGGAAGAACTGTTCAGCGAAGCACTCGACTTTGAACACAAGAACCAATGGAAGCGGCAGGATGAGATTCGGATTGGCAACATCATGAAGAAACTCAAATGGAAACGGTATCGAGTACGGAATGATGGGAGGTTGGTCTATGAATATCGACCAGAAAAGTGAAAAGTGTTCCTATGTGTTCCTATGTTTGAGAGGTAGATAGGAACGCTGGAGGCCGCATAAACACTGGGTTGTTCCTATTGTTCCTATTGTTCCTATTGATTCTATAAGAAAACACTGAAAGGAAAAGGGGAGGGGATAGGGACGTAGGGGAGACAGGATCACCAATTCCCAGTGATTTACCTTAATTTTGATAGGAACATAGGAACAAACTGATTTTTAGACTGTAAGTAACTTAAATTATTAGAGTAATTTTGTTCCTATCTGATTTGGGTAGATGGGAACAGATAGGAACAGATAGGAACAGATAGGAACAGGGGTATGACTGAGCCAAAGAAGAGCAATCGAAAGTATTCCGATGAACAGGTGGAAGTCTTCTGCAATCACATTGCCGATGGCATGTCCATCCAAGAGACTGCTGAGAAGTATGGGATGACTAGGTTTGCACTGTACCAACTGCTGAACCGGAATCATCAGGAACGGTACATGTCTGCTCTCAATCAGAGAGCCATGCGACATGCTGAACATATTGAGCATCTGGCACGAGAGTGTGAACAGGGAAGAATCGATCCACGTGCTGCGGATGTGTCTATCCGTGCAAGACAGTGGATCTGTGCCAAATATCATCCTGAGTTTCTTGCTGAACGAATGAAGAAGGATGTGAGTGTTGAACACAGTATGCGGAAGGAGCATCTCGATACCATGAAGAAGATTGCTAAGCGGAAAGCGGAGATAGAACATAAACCTGAGCAAAAGACCAAGGATTGAGCAGATGCCCGTTAGCATTACGTGCGCCTGATTTGATATAACTTTTATCTGCTCTATGCTGCATAAATACTGGGTTGGTAGTTCGATATCCAATATTATCGAACATATAGATTTTATCAATTTGGGGGGTCAGATCGCAGATTTTTGGAGACCCCCCCCTAGGGTGGTCGAACCGAGGGGGTGGTGCGTGGGCGCACCCCTCTACCTCCCCCCGTACCCCCTGAAATCT
>VMHT01177072.1_pt1 | contig 11057 bp, 15 predicted proteins | sample 4693611 | NCBI WGS metagenome assembly VMHT01 (sample SAMN12280063, study PRJNA550983) | marine metagenome | isolation source: seawater sampled from same location over 5 years 0.02-0.2 micron viral filtrate | place: USA: collected off the coast of southern California halfway between the port... ... | reverse complement strand
TTACAGAATCACACTTGAAAACAAAACAGGCGGCCCAAATCCAATTATTGCCACTTCTCAAGCAACGGTGCAAGGTTTACTAGCCAATGGCGATAACTACAAATGGATACACCGGATAGAGCATCCTGACGTTGAAGATGAAATTGCACCAACAATTGAAATAATAGACCACAGGGCAAACTCAAAATGTACGTTATTCTGGCAAGCGTATGGCTACGACCTTGGTTAAATCATGGCTCTAAATTCTACTTCTGTTATTAATTTTGTTGACCTGCTTTGCGAGGGCCCAATTGCTGGTTTAGTTAAGGCGGAACAGGGTATTTTCCTTGAGGAAACACCAATTAGAACTGGTGGAGACCGCAATTTTTTGAATCAAGATGTCTCGTATGACTTTAAACCTGGTGGTCGCACACAATCGGAGTTGGTTCAAGGTAAAAATGGGCAATCAACTATAACTGACGTAGGCGCAGAGCTTGGTAAAAACTACAGTGAGACGTTAAATGCAGAAAACGAAGTCACTGCCCGCGACTATGGGAGTGGAACAGTTGTAAGGCAAATTACAGATACAGAGGTTGAATCTTTTGAGCTGCTGTTAACTATTCCTCGCATGTTTTCAACAGCGCAGGAGGGGCTGGCAAAGGGGCAATTGTTTAACGGAGAGATTCAGGTTGCTGTTGACGTGCAGGCACGCGGTCGTGCATTTCAAAATGTTTACACCACTACAAAAACTGGCATCGCTGTTAGCAATTATCAATTTAAAACTCCACGCCTCAATCTTCCTGGCGAAGGACCATGGAATATTCGCGTCAGGAAAGTTAACTTAGGGGAAAACCATTTTGAGGTAAAGTTCAATAATTTTAGGGAGGTCGAAAAGAATATCCCGTTAGCCAACAGCAGAGCAAATCAAATTATATGGTCAAGCTTGATTGAAATTCAATCGTTGCGAACAGCTTATCCGTTTTGTGCTGTTGCAGGTCTTTCTTTGTCAACAAGGCAGTTTGGAAGTCTGCCGACTAGGGCCTACAAGATTCGTGGGAGAATTGTTCAAATACCTGCAAACGCTGCGGTTAGAAGCGACGGCAGCTTGACGTTTTCTGGTGCTTTCAACGGCAACCTCAAACAAGCGTGGACAAACTGCCCTGTTTGCTGTTGGTACGACATGGTTACAAACCCACGTTATGGGGCAGGCGATTTTGTGCAAGCTTCAAACCTTAGTTGGGTCGATCTGTATCCGCTTGCCCAATATGCAAATCAGCTTGTTACCAATCCTGATGGCACCACTGAGCCACGTTTTGCGTGCAACACAGTTATTTCATCGCAAGCTGAAGCGTTCAACGTTTTGCAGGATCTTGCCAGTGTGTTTCGCGGAATGCTTTTCTGGCAGTCAAATACAATTCAGGCAACTGCAGACCATGGCCGCTTAGATGGCTCTGGCATGACGCCAGTGCATTTGTACGCTAACAGCAATGTTATTAATGGAGCGTTTAACTATTCAGGTTCGTCACTAAAAACGCGCAGCACAAAGATCCGCGTTCGTTACAACGATCCGCAGAACTTTTATAAATCAAACTATGTTTGTGTTGAAAACTCTAGTTTAATTTCAAAGTACGGTTATCAAGAAAAAGAGATCGTTGCTTTTGGCGCTACGTCTAAGTTTCAAGCGCAACGTCTCGGACGGTGGATGCTTGCATCAGAAGAGCTTGATGGGGAAGTAGTTACCTTTACCACTGGTTTGCAAGGCGCTGTCGTGCAGCCTGGTCAAGTCTTTGCAGTGGCGGACGAGATGCGCCAAGGCGTGCGCCTTGCTGGTCGAGTTAGCAGTGCGACGACAACATCAATCACGGTTGATCAAAACATTGCGTTGCCTGCTGGCGGCGGTTACACCCTGACTTGCACTCTTGCTAATGGAAGCGTTGAGATAAAAACAATTGGCAGCGTTTCTGGCAACGTCATTAATACAGCATCATTTAGCTCTGCACCATTAGCGCAATCAATCTGGTCTCTTCAGGCGACGACCGTTGAGCAACAAGACTACCGTTGCCTAACTGTTTCTGATGGGGGCGACGGTACGTTCGCGATTGTAGGCGTCCAGTTTAATGACAGCATCTACAAAACAGCTGACGAGGGAACTGAGCTTGTTTTTGACGATGTCACGCTATTTAATGACGCGCCAGCAAAGCCGATATTGGTTACACTTGCATTCAAAGAAGTCACGATTAGTCAAACAAAGACCAATCGGATGACGGTATCTTGGAGCCGTGGCCTTGATGGTGCGACATTTGGCTTTGAGATTCGATACAAGATAGGCAAAGGAAATTTCATCAGAGCTAATACTACAGACACAATTTTTGAGGTTGACGGATTACTTCCAGAGAAAGCAATTACTTTCCAGATTCGATCAGTTGGCGCACCATCTGTTAATAAAAAATCTGCTTGGGTTACTGTTACTGGGGTTGTGCCCGTACCGGATATTGATACTGATGGTGGTCCTGAAGATGATCCAGCTGTAGTCAGGCCGCCGACGCCTGCAGATGTCACGATCCAAGCGATTGAAGGCGATCAAGTGATTTTACGATGGAAAATCCCACCTACTGGGCAAAATACGGCTAATTTCTTAGCGATTATTCGTCATGCGCCGCAAATTGATGGCACGGGAGTATGGCCGAACAGCACATTGCTGCGTGATGTAAAAGCGCAAACCAACTCAGCCACACTGCCTTTAATTGAAGGCGAATATCTAATCAAGTTTCAAGGCGAGAACGGACAGCGCAGTTTGACTGCTGCTAGCGCAGTCATTGATTTGCCTAACAAGCTTCCACGGCTCAACCTTCAAGTGCGTCGTGAAGATACAGACTCACCGCCGTTTCAAGGCGACAGAGTTGATGTGTTTTTCAGCGATGAATACGATGGCTTAGTGCTAGATGGTAATGCGAAGGTTGACGATTTTGTTGACGTTGATTCACTGGCCCAAATTGATTTTGTCGGCACGCGTTTAGCGTCTGGCGAATATGTCTTTAAAGACGTGTTAGACCTTGGCGGTGTCTTTAGCGTTCTATTTACGCGAAAACTTACAACGCGTGGCCTGTATCCAGCAGACACGATTGATGACCGCGCAGAGTTGATTGACCGCTGGTCTGACTTCGACGGTACCCTTCCAGATGACACGTCTGCTGAGGTGTACTTCCGCACAAGCAATCAAGTGACGACAAATGAGGAGCTTTTGCTGGAAGATGGCGACTTTTTCTTGCTTGAAGATAATGACAAAATTCAAATGGAATCTGACATCGACTTTGGCCCGTGGATTCCGATGGAGTCAGGTCGCTTCACTGCCAGACAGTTTCAGTTCAAGTGCGAGCTGCTTTCTGACCACATTGACCAGACGCCTGTGGTTGATGAACTGGGCTTCACCATGCAGTTGGAGTTGCGAACAGAGAGCAGTCCAACCATCGCCTCAGGAGCTGGAGCGAAAGCAGTCACGTTCACAAATGGTTTCTACCAAGAGCCCAACATTGGCATTACGGCTTTCAATCTTGCTTCAGGGGATTACTATGTGGTGACATCCGCCTCTAGAACTGGATTCACGATTACGTTCTTTAACAGTAGTAACGCTGCTATTGACCGTAATTTCCAGTATCAAGCAGTCGGCTACGGCACTGAACAGACCTAAAAATGGCTCCCACTCACGACTATATTATTTCGAATCAAAGCGGTGCAAGCTTTAGATCCGACCTCAACAACGCACTAGCGGCAATCGTCAGTAATAACAGCAATTCAACGGCACCTGCCACGACTTATGCCTATCAGTGGTGGGCAGACACGACAGCAAATCAGTTGAAGCTGAGGAATTCAGCGAATAGCGACTGGATCGTAATCCAAGAGCTTGACGGCACGATGCTGATGCAAAACGGCACTGCTGCCGCTCCTGGTCTGGCATTTGCAGGCGATGTAGATACTGGTTTGTTTCGTCCTGCAGCAAATAAGTTAGGCATTGCCACAGGTGGTACTGAGCGGATCCACGTCGATGCAAGTGGCAACGTCGGCATTAACACGGGTAGTCCAGGGCAACTTCTTGACGTAGCTGGTGATAGCAACCCCCAAATCAAACTAAGTGCAACTAACACCGGAACCAATAGCCCCGGTCTATACTTCGATAATCAAGGGCAGCGTAACTGGCAAGTCTGGACGGATAGAGCTTCAGATCAGTTTAGAATTGGCAATAACGCTAGAGCAGCTACAAATTTAGCAATCACCTCCACCGGCAGAATCGGCATCGGATCGATTAATCCGGCAGAAAAGCTTGTTTTAGCAGACGTAGCTGCTAGTTCAGGATTTTCTGATACTGCTATCAGTATGATCCGTAGTAATTACGGTGGACGTATTGCTGGTTATCTAGATCAAGGCGTTGGTGGTGGAATTAAAATTGACACCATTGATAACGCTACCCCTACAGAGCGTATGCGTATCAACGGACAGGGCGATATTCTTATCCACCAAAATACAGTTTCAGATCCTGGGAGTGGCAATACCACAATTGGTGCTTGCTTTGACAAATCTAATACTGGAACAACACTATTGATTTCGCATGGTGATTCCGAACCTTTAAAGATCAATAGAAACAGCACTGGCGGTATCTTGTCTTTCAGAAGAGATGGCACTGAACGTGGTCAAGTCGTAGTGAACACCTCGTCTGTTTCATACAATACAAGTTCTGATTATCGTTTGAAAGAAAATGTTGTTGTTTTAGATGGAGCAATTAGTCGTGTTAAACAATTACTGCCTAAGCGTTTTAACTTTATTGAAGACTCTGATGTAACTGTTGATGGATTTATAGCTCACGAAGCTCAAACTGTTGTACCAGAAAGTGTTTCTGGAACGCAGGACGAGACGGAAGACATCGGCACACTTACTGAATGGGATGGAACCGTACTTAAAACTGATGTTGTTAAGCCTGCCGAATTAACTTGGGAAGATACGGTTACTGACGAGGACGGCAACGAAACTACTGAAACTCGAACTCGTACTTGGACGAAGACTAGCAACCAGCCTGTATATCAAGGTATCGACCAAGCTAAACTTGTTCCTTTGCTTACTGCTGCATTGCAAGAGGCAATCACTAAGATTGAAACTCTAGAAACTAAAGTTGCTGCCCTGGAGGCTGCCTAATGGCTGATCGCAAAATTTCAGCTCTCTCAGCGTTGACATCACCTGCAACGGGTGATCTGTTGCCAATTGTTGACGTTTCAGAGGCTGCAAACGTCAACAAGAACAAGTCAATCACGCTGTCTACGTTATTCCGCACGCTCCCTGACGGTAGTGTTGGCTCCCCTTCTATCGGTTTCTTAAGTGATAATGGCACCGCAGGTATTTTCCGAACCGCCGCCAACGAGGTTGCATTCAGCAACAACTCAACTTTTACGGGCAAGTTCACTGCGGCGGGATTTCAGCTAGGCACTGGAACGGCTGCAGCGCAATTTCATCTGTTTAGCGGTGACACTACTGATCAAGTCATTATTGAAAACAGCGATGCGGGTTTAGATACTGCGCCTGATTTGGTGCTGTATCGCAAATCAGCATCACCTGCTGCTGACGACAACCTCGGCAATATTGAGTTTCGCGGCCAGTCTGATGCAGGCAACGCTCACGTTTACGGGCAGATCCTTTCTCAGATCAGCAATGCAGGCGACGGCAATGAGGATGGCATTCTTGATCTGATGTCGTCTGCTAGTGGAACCGTTGCAAGCCGCATCAGGTTGCGCGGTACCAATGTTGGCATCGGTGAGACAGCTCCAATTTTTCCGCTGCATCTGACCACGAGCCTGACCGGCACAGGAATACGTTCAGAATGCACTGCCAATGATTCTGCGTCTGGTGGAGACATCACCTTGTTTCACCGGCGTGGTGCATCCGGTGCAGGTCAAGACAATGACTTGCTAGGGACTGTTTTCTTCCGTGGCAAAAACGACGCCAGCACCCCAGAGGAAATTGATTATGCCTCTGTTGAGAGCAGCATCGTCGACGCAAGCGACGCCACTGAAGACGGGCGCTTGCGCTTAAAGGCTCGAACTGCTGGCACGTTGACGACCCAGCTTGAGATCAACGCCAACACTATCGGCTTCTTTGGTGCGACAGCTGCTATTCAGTCCACGCACGTTGCAGACATTACAACAACAGCAACGACTGGAACGTTGCCTACAGCTAGTGACACCAACACAATTGCGAATGCTGCCGCGCCAACCAATGCTGAGCTGTTGCAGTATTGCGTGACGCTTGAGGCAAAGGTTGAGGCGCTTCTAGCATTTGCTAGTGCTCATGGCCTGATGGCTTCTAGCTGATGCAAAAACCTGATCCAATGATCCCCTGTAAGCCAGGGGCAGAAGACACTGAGGCCATGGCGAATCGGGTGTCGTGGCTTGAGATGCTCTTCATGCTCGAAGGTCGTGACAAAGTAGACCATCCAAAGCGTGGTCTTTATACAGGGCTGCATAAAAAGCACTACTCAACGTTCCCTGGAACGGATGAAAACTGAGGAACAGATTGAAAACCGTCCATTGACTGGCTCAGTTAATGTACTTATGGAACACGTTTTCCCTTCCAAACATGATCAAGTCTTTAATTGCGATTGGTGCAGCCGCTACGGCAGTTGCATTGGCACCAGTGTCTGCCCTCGCTGGCCCTTACCTAAACATTGAAAGCAACGCCGGTTTCGCTGGCGGTGACGGTGTAGACATGGATTACATCGGTTCTACAACTGATTTCCACATTGGCGTTGAAGGCGCTGGTGAAGACACTTCTTGGTATCTGCAAGCGGGACCGGCGCTGGTCCAGCCCGACAATGGCGAGGCTGATGTTGAGTTCTCCGGCAAAATTGGCGGCGCTGTTGCCATCACTGCTGATAAGAACCTCAACCTTTACGGCGAAGTCAGCTTCATCACTGTTGACGACTTTGACGCCGCTAACGTTGGCACCAAAATTGGTGTGAAGTATCTTTTCTGAGCTAGTCTCCAATAGGGAGACACACTGCCCCTTTCCTGTCCTCACACCAGGGAAGGGGATTTTCTTTGCAAATCTGATCGTGCAAAAGCTATTTAACGTAATGTCTGTCGCATCATTCACGATGTCAGCGGGCATATTGATTGGAACGGTGACGCTCTACACCCGCATTCCATCAATCACAAAGCACTATATGAGTGAGCTAAAGCTAGAGCTGACTCAGTTGGTGACTGACATGATTCCTGGTCAGATTGATGATGTGTTGCCTGAGCTTCCGACATCGACAGGGCCAGCAATCCCAGGCGGCATCAAGTCGCCATTCTGATTGAGTGCCTGAAATAAACGACATTGGTGTCAATGATGTAGGCGTGCCAGAGGTTCGCACTTGGTTAAATGACCCACCATCAGTGCCTAATGCTCCGCCGGTAACGCTTGAAATCGGCGTGCCAGTTATTGATTTGCCTGCTTTTAATCCTTTGGACTTTGAACCAGAGGTTCAGCCGCCAAAGATTACACCGCCAAAACCAAAGCAACCAAAGCCACCATCAACACCAGAAGTAAAACTTCCAAGGGTGCAGCTTGAAGAAAAAGAGCCGGTTGAAGCTGAAGAGGTGAAGCCCTTGATTCAACAGGTCGTCGAAGCAATACCAACAATCCCTCAAGCAACGACAGTGGCTGTGTCGTCTGTGATTGGTGTGTCAGCCGCGTTGGCGACACCATTTTTGCTGAAGTTGATCAAGCCAATCGTCAAAAAGGTAATGGTCAAGATTCAAAAAGCCTTAGGCCGCAAGGTCAAGGTTGAATCGGTTTGGCAGCGGAGGAGGCTGCAGCGGGCACTACGGAAATAGGATGTGTATGGGGCGTTGGATAGTTAATGACCACATCAGCGCAGACTTTTGCAAAAGGTGATTTAGGTGCAAAGCGAATCCCTTTAAGCATCAACTCGCCGCAATGCTTTAGGCGTGAAACCTCAAAGTCAAGCCTTCTGTTGGCTAGCGCCTGTTCTTGCAATTTAAGCTGCGTATCTACTGCGGCTTTACAACGTTCTTGCAATCCACCATCAAGTGGGATTGTCGCTTGTATTGATATGCCAGCGTTCCAGTTGTGATTGTCCTTTTGCCCTGTTCTTGTATTTTTAAAAAACAGCACGTCGCCGGGATTATCTAGCCTGCCGTCTTCGTCTAGATCGCTGATGTCATAAACGGGGTCCATATAAAAAGGTTCATACGGTAGGCCGAATGACTTGGTGCGGTTGGCGTAAGGCGTAATTGTTAGTGTTGGCCCTTGGCATTGAATGTTGCTGCCGTAACTATTAGTTATTGCCGAGCCTTGCAAGATCTGCACAGCCTGGTTGCTAACCGACCCAGATGATGTGGCAGTTGGAGATGCAGTTGCAGAAATGCCACCAATACCCTCAGCTTGGACTGGGGCGCAAAGGATTATTCCGAGAAGGTAGAGACTGTATCTGTAATGCTTGTAATTTCGGTGAGGCGTTGAATGGTCGTTTTTGTTTGAAGCCCTGGCCCATGCAGAGTCTGAACGAATTGAAACGGCTCTCCTTGATTGACGATTGACCAATTTGGCCCTTGTCCTAAAGAAGTCCATCCGTTAATCGTGGTGTTGGCAATAGGGTTGATAGGGCCATCAGGTTTGATGTTGTTGCCACTCGTGCTGTATTCATAGCCAGTGGCAAAGTCTTCACTGACGATCGTTTCAGTAACTTTGCTGGTGGTTTCTGTGTGGGAAGTAAGGCTTCCTTGCTTAAACGACGGCACGATTGGTACGGCGTTTGCCGCTGGAGCAAAAGCAAGCAACAGCAAAATCCAACGCATCAGTGTGCAGTGATAGAGAGAATCACTTGTCCTGTTGCACTGGTGCCAGCACTACCAGGAGTTAACTCAAGAACTCCAGCGTTTGTAATTGTTCCGGCTAGATCACCAGCGACCCCGCCCGCTTGCGTCAATGTGCTGCCAAGGGACGGCAAATTAGGTACAACGCCGTCTGTCACTGTGGTGGCGTCTTGGGTCGCATCTCCTTCGATATACGCTTCTGAATAACTAAAGCTAGCCCCATCATCAGTAAGGCTGTAAGCGGCAGGAGTAAAACCAACAGCTGAACCGGCAGTGAGGCTGCCAAGACCACCAACAGTGTCCAAAGTGATGCCAGAGCCAGAAACGCTGTAGTTTGAGCCAATTCTCGTTGCTTGGGATGCTGCTCCATCAACAGTCAGTTGAATTGATGATTGAATTTTGTGCGTAATGTCTGCCGAAGCAGGACTTACCGCAAAAAATGTTAGACACGATACAAAAAGGAAACGTCTCATTTTGGCTTGGACGTAGTGGTTTCTTGCTTGATTGTAGGGTCTTCTTTTTTCTTGCCACCGCCATTAGTTTTTCGCTCAATACCGAACGAAGCCATAGATCCTGTAAGTAGCGAAGCTACGAAGGTGTTGTCCATTTTCATTTGAGGGAAAAATCCCAAATAAGAAACGGTGAGCAGCGTGGCGCTCCACAGCAAAACCATGCACTTAACAAAGTCAGCAATGGAGACCCCTTCCTTTTCGTTTTCTTCGTTGACTGAATCTGCCATGATGAGTACAAGCTAGAGGTCGAATGGTGGTAGAAATCTGGGCTGCTGTTGCTGGTGCGTCAATAGGCGTAGCCGCTTCTGGGATCAAAGGTGCCAACCGTGACAACCAGCATGGAAGGGATTCGTTGGTGCGTCTCACTTCAGCTGTCGATAATTTAGCGTCAAGAATGGATGTGCTCCATGCCGACCTGCGAGTAAGGGATCAAGAGCTATTCGCTCGAATCTCAGACTTAGAGCAGAATGTTGCAAGGCTTGAGGGTCACCAAAACCGCGTTTAGAATTTTTAAAACTGCAGGCTTCCGATGCTTCTGCTAATTCGACCAATCTTGTTCCGCTTTTTGCAGTCAAACGGCGTCAAGAAGTTGGTGGTTGATCTTTTGACCGCATACTGCAAAACCACTGACAATACCGTTGACGACAAGGTGGTGGATTTTGTCAAAGTCAACCTATTTCCAGGGACTCGCGTTGAGAAGTAAATGTGGCTGTGGGTTGTAGTTGTGGCTTTATCGTTGCTCCCCTTCTTTCAGTTTTTCAAAAAAGGCGATCCTTACCAGCTAGCTGCAATCGCAGAGCTGGAGAAGTCTATTGATCAAGAGTTGCTTGACGACGAGGCTGAATGGTTCCAGACCTGGAAGACCACCGGCATTACACAAGAGGTTTATGGGGTTCCGTATTACAGTCAGTTAGACAGCCTCACGGGTTACGGCTTTAGAGAATGCTTTGATGCGTCGGCGGCAATGGTTGCTGCGTTTTATCGAGCTGTAAACAGTCAAGATGCCTACAGGCAATTTCGCAGGAAGCATGGCGACACAACCGAAATCCATTCTCAAGTCGCTGCATTAAGGGCTCTTGGTTTGGATGCCGACTTTCGCAAGAATGTAAGGGTGGAGGATATTGAGATTGAAATTGATGCTGGCAGGCCGTTAATGGTCGGCTGGTTGCATAAAGGCGATTTTACTAAGGGCAAGCCTGCTGTTTGCGACACCGAAGGCTGTGGGCACTGGAGCGTAATCGTGGGATATAACAAAGACGAATTTATTGCCATGGACCCGATGGGATTGCCAGACATGGAGCGTGGCGGGCATAACACCAAGAGATCAGGCGAGCTGATCAGAATGTCACGTCCTGCTTTTTACCAACGCTTTTTGATTGAGGGTGAAGCAAGTGGCTGGGCTGTGTTTGTGGATCGATGAACTGGGGCTATATCAGTGCGTTCTGGACGACAGTCGTGATGAACTGCGTTCAACCTGTGAATTGGGAAGCTTGCCTGCCAGTGCATGAGTGGCTTTTCCCGGCTATAGGTGATTACATACGGTTCAAGACGGAGGAACCTTATGCTTCCGAAAAACGAGCCTTACGATCCATTCAAATGGATGATCGTTGAACAGAGTCTTGAAGAAGAGCTAACGCGTGAACGCAGTATTAGGGAGATAGAGGACTGCTGAGACATCAGCACGATGGCTCAGTTGTGCGCCGCC
>VMHT01211276.1_pt1 | contig 11059 bp, 17 predicted proteins | sample 4693611 | NCBI WGS metagenome assembly VMHT01 (sample SAMN12280063, study PRJNA550983) | marine metagenome | isolation source: seawater sampled from same location over 5 years 0.02-0.2 micron viral filtrate | place: USA: collected off the coast of southern California halfway between the port... ... | reverse complement strand
GCTTGCTCAATGTGTCTAAAATTTCCCTGTTATCAAAACTAAATTGTATAAGAGCAATTTCAAAAACATCCTTTTGAGAATCTTTGATTTTGTTTATTACATCCATTGCTTCTTCAAATCCACCCATCTTGTCAATCAATCGAATCACTTGCTTCCATTCAGCATCAAGAATCATATCCTCAAGCTCTTTCTCAAGGTCACCCATATTGCGGATACCTTTCAAGTCAGGATGCTGAACGTCTTGGAAGCGTCCTTCATAAAGAGCAATCATATCTTCCACCATCTTGAATCCTTCAGAATCAATTCCACCTTGTAGAAGGAATCGCTCATCAGAACCCATCAATGCAAAGGCCTCTTTCAGACAACCAACATTAGTTCGACAAAGGATTGCTTTTGAACCATCACCACCGGCACTACCAAAACCTTCAAGGCGTAAGTCAGTCATATGACGCAGCAACTTGTTGACTTTCTCTGCAATCTCAGGAGTAAATCGAAATGATTGAGTCAGAGTCAAAACATTCTCCGCAGCCATGTCTTTCAGAAAGTCTCTTGCACCACGGAACTGATAGATTGCTTGGTTTGAATCTCCAACAGCAATCACTCTTGCTTGCATCTTTTCAACAATGTCAGAGAAAACAGGATTAATATCTTGAGCCTCATCAAGAAGAACAACATCTTCAGCAACAGGAATTGAATTGTAATGCAAACCAACCAGCTTGACGTATACATCATGCATCATAATGTCACTGCCGAAGTCAAAACTTCTGAACAATTCTTTTGCAAGTTTGAATGCAGTATTGATGCGTTTTGCAGTCTCCTGCTCAACATTAGTATTATGTCGAGCATATCGTCTGACATTCTGCTCGATTCTGGTTTTTACAGCAGAAGGAATATGGTGCTCCATGATTTCCGTATCTCTGGAAGTCAAGAAACGTGACATGATTTGTCCAGCAGGATAAACCATGAAACGGTCAGGAGAGCTCCACAATCGAAGGCGAGAAATGATAGACTTGACAGAAAGGTATCCCTTAATATCTCGAGCAGTCATACCTGCACCACGTGCTAGTGACAGACAAAAAGAATTTTGAGTTTGAGCTTTGAGATTAGTAATACCTTCAGCCTTTGCCTTACGGTCTACCTCATCTTTGATTGACTTGTTGAATGCAAGGTAAAGGAATGAAGTCTCAGGATTAGCCTTGACCAATTCCATCAAACTATGAGTTTTACCAGTACCGGCAAGAGCAAGAACTTTCATATTCTCACTAGTGGATTGAAATGTATCAAGTATCGACTGCTGTTCTTTGGTAGGTGTCATAACAAGCCTTTGCAATGTAGTGGGGGAAAATCTCTCTAATCAATCAATCAGACTATAGTATATATGAATAAGATTCGATTGTCAAGACTTTTTTTAAAAAAAATCAATCATCCATTTCAAGTTCTTCTCCTTTCGCAAGTTTCTCTTGATTTTCTTTTTCAATGCGAGCCATCTTATCTCGCAACTTTTGAACAGATGGGTACAAAATCTCAGGAGGAACAAATCTTTCTGGATTAGAATCATAACTGACTTTATCCCAATTTATCTCAGGCACTTTGTATTTAGGATATGCTCTTGGCTCCAAATACTCAATTGCAAAAATTAAATCTTCATTCTTAGATCTTTTGCACAGTTCTTGCAATTTGCTCTGAAGATGTACTCTTTTCCACCATAATTTGCAATCTCTAGATTGGTCAACAGACATTAATTAATCCAATGAGAACCAGTAACACTGGTATGTTTCTTGCAGAATGTTTCAGCCTCCTCTAATGTTTCAAAAGGAGGTTGTCCACACCCATATGTTACTGAACCACTAGGAGAAGTAAACTTGACTGTCCAGCCACGTTCTACTACTTCCCAATCCATCTTCTCATTGAAAGTCTGCCATGGGACTGCACCGTAAAGTGATGCAGTTCTGTGAGTCAGTTTATTCTTCCAAATTTTTCTTTTTACAATTTCAATTTGCATAGGTTACGTTCCATGAAGTATCATATACTGTTTCAAAGACTTCATTAGTCATCATGAAGTCTTCATTATACTTTCTTTTCAAGAAATTACATTTGTTTTTTGCAAACCCCAAAGTAGGGTAAAGAGTAGAAACTTCAAATGAAATTGTTCTGTTCTTACTTTTGCAAAACCAAATAGATGATGATTCTTTCATTTTACTCCAACAATGTAAACTGCCATATAGTTTGATTTGTTAAGAGGAAGATAGCTGCGATAGCATTCTCCCCATCCCTTGCGAATACCACGGCCACGTCTGCGAATATGGTATCTCTTTCCTGTCAGTTCTTTCATTTCTCTGATGGTTTCTTTCACATCATCAAGCTCATCCCAAAGGTGGCGATGGTCAACAAATACTGATGCTTCTTTGTTCAGACGTTCAGTAAGTTTTGCAATATATTTTATCTTGAGTTCACCAACTGTTAGATTCGACATAACAAAATTTCTCAAAGGAGTTGTTTCAAAATCAATCAATCAGACTATAGTATAGAAGAATTATTCTTGAATGTCAAGACTTTTTTTCAAGTTTTCTTGTTCAATCTCAATTTCAAAAATACGATCTCTCCACCTCATAATCTGGAATTCGTCAGCCCATTGATCATTGTCAATAGCATCTTTGAGCATCATGGATTCTTCTTCAAGGGCAAGGATTTCTTGATTTGCGTTTCTCATTTCTCAAACTCACATAAAAAATTATTTCAAAACCAATCAATCAGACTATAGTATAAGTGATATGCAAATGATTGTCAAGACTTTTTTTTACTTTTTTCAAAAAAACTTTGGGCCGAGTGACCATCCAACCAAACTTTTTCTTACTCCAGAAGTCACAGGCCGAACTCTGTGAAACCAAAGTGCTACTTCAATTGTTTCATCTGGAGTTTCAGTACAAATAGTTCCATCTATGTCTACAAATATAATCATGTTTGTTGTTTATCACGGTAGTTTTTAATTGCGGCTTTGATTGCATCTTCTGCAAGAACAGAACAATGAATCTTTACTGGAGGAAGTGCTAGTTCTTCAACGATGTTAGTGTTTTTAATCTCAAGAGCTTCATCAACAGTTTTACCTTTAACCCATTCAGTTGCAAGACTAGAACTAGCAATTGCAGACCCACAACCAAATGTCTTAAACTTTGCATCAACTATTTTATCATCTTCCACTTTGATTTGAAGTTTCATCACATCACCACACTCAGGAGCACCAACCAATCCTGTTCCTACATCATCATCTTCTTTTGGAAGACTTCCAACATTTTGTGGATTATTATAATGATTTAATACTTCTTTGCTGTATGCCATGTTATCCTTATGTGTTTAAAATATTGCATATTTTTTGTGCTAATTCAGCAAACCATCTTTTATCATGACCCTTTGTTGTTTCTGCAGCTGTACCTATTCTAATGCCACTTGTTTCTATAAAAGATTTTGGGTCATTTGGAACACCATTTTTGTTCACAGTAATACCATGAGATTCTAATAAGTCTGCTGCTTCTCTTCCACTATATTTTTTACCAATCAAATTGACTACTACAAGATGACTATCTGTTCCATCTGTCTGCACTTTAAAATTATTGTCTTTAAAAACATGACACATTTCTTTTGCATTTGTAATTACATCATGTGCATATCTTTTAAAGTCTTCAGTAGTTGCTTCCATGAATGCTTGTGCTTTTGCAGCAATTATGTTCATTAATGGGCCACCTTGAGTGCCTGGAAATATTGCAGAATTTATTCTTTTAGTATAATCTGGATTATTCCATAAAATAAATCCTCCCCTCGGGCCCCGTAAAGTTTTATGTGTAGTGCTTGTCACTACGTCTGCATACTCTACGGGACTTGGATACACTCCCCCAGCAATTAATCCACTATAATGTGCAATATCTGTTAATAATTTTGCACCATAGTGGTCTGCAATATCTTTTATTATTGCCCAATTTATTCTTCTAGGATAAGAACTAGCTCCTGCAACAATTATTTTAGGTCTAATTTTTTCTGTTATTTTTGCCATTGCTTCATAATCTAACCATCCATCTGAATCTACACCATAACTAAATGATTCATATACTTTACCAGAAATATTTACTTTTGCTCCATGACTCAAATGACCACCACTTGCTAAATCCATTCCAAGTATACGGTCATGAGGTTTTAGAAATGCTTGATATACTGCTGTGTTTGCATTTGCACCACAATGAGGCTGAACATTTGCAAACGTAGAACCGTATATACCTTTAAGAACCTCAATTGCAAAATTTTCAATTTCGTCCATATTTGAGCATCCGTTATAATATCTTTTGCCTGGATACCCCTCAGCATATTTGTTTGTAAATATACTTCCACAAAGATTCATTACTGCTTCACTTGCAAAGTTTTCACTTGCAATCAACTCAATTGTGGTATTTTGACGTTCACTTTCTTGGTCTAAAATACGTTTAATGATTGGATACATTATTAATCTCCCACATGAAATGGTGCAATGCAATATTCTATATCATGGTCTACATTATATTTAACTCTGTTCATGTATTTTTTTGCTGCTTCTTTTGTTGAAAAAATAGCAGAAACACCACTTGATTTTTTATATTCCCAAATAACAACATAAACTTTCATTTAAAACCTATATAAAAAACGTGCAATATGATGTATCCAAGGAAGTATTGCTAATCCCATGAATAAATTAAATCCTGTGTGTGCAATAGCTATCTGTCTAGTTACACCTGTTGGAATTCCATCTGAAACTAATAATCCAGCAATCCAAATAGTTCCTGTTGTTCCTATATTAGCTCCAAGAACTGCTGCAATTGCTGATGGAAGTGGCAATGCACCAGATGCAACTAGTGCAATAATAGCAGTAGTAGACAAACTTGATGATTGCCATAAAAGTGTCATTATTATTCCTCCTAAGAACATGTAATAAGGATTTGCTGTAAAATACTTCATTTGCTCAATGTCACCCATTGATTTCATTCCACCAGCAAACATTTTTAATCCAACATAAAAAATTATTAATCCTAACAATACATGAATAATTGGATTATTAAGTTCCATTTCTTTTACCTTTTTAAAAATCTTTTTTGTTCTTTTCATAGTTATCCATAGTGTCCATCCATAAATTCATCTTTTACATTATGTAAAAATGGCTTTGTTTCTATCTCTTCAATAACTACAGTTACTGAACCACCTAATAAAACTTCTAAATGTTTGCTTTCTACTAAAGCTGTTTGTGCATCTAAACAAATAATGGGCTTAATGTCTGGTTTTCCTTTTGCATATGTAACATATAACATTTTATTGAATTTCTCCTATGATTGTATATTCTTTTGAATCTAAGGGCAACCCCATATCTACTGGACTAACAATTACTACAAAACCTATTCCACAATTAAATACGTTTCTCATCTCTTCAAGAGATAATTTACTTTTTGATTGTATCCATTCATAAGTTAGCTGAAACCAAGGAAACTCTTTTCCAATTGGAGGAACTTCAAACTCTGGATACAAAACTAAACTTTTATTTTTAGGCAATATTCTATCTACATTTTTTAATCCTCCCCCTGTGATATGAGCCATACCTTTAATCCATATACCTTTATCTCTAATTTTTTCAATTGACTCATGATACAGCTTTGTAGGACGTAATAAATCTTCAATTAAAAACCAATGATTTTCTATATAGAAGTCTAAACCATAATCTGGATTATCCTCAAATAATTTACGAATTAAACTAAATCCATTACTATGCAATCCACTGCTTTTTAAACCTATAACTACATCACCATATTGTATTTCTGGAATATAATCATACTCATTTTTCTTACCTAATCCAAATCCACAAACATCAAAATAGCTATCATCTTTAAACATGCCAGGCATTTCTGCTGTTTCACCACCAACTATTTGAACACCTAATTCTTTACAAGCATCTCGCATTCCTGAGAGAACTTGTAAATAATCAGTTCTATTTAATTTACTAGTGGAAAAATAATCCATAAAAAATAATGGGTCACCGTTTTCACATAGTATATCATTAAAAACCATTGCAACACAATCTTTTCCTAATCCATTCAAAGGATAATTGCATATTTTTTTAACTTCAGAAGCTAAAATAGTCTTAGTTCCTACACCATCACAGCTAGATACAAATGTATCCTTTTTATTAATAAAAATGTTTGCCGCAAACTTACCTATCTGATTAGAAAAGCCTGACAAATCTTCAACTAATAAATCTGATAATTTAGTGTTTACACCGGAATCTTTATAATTCATTTTTACCATGAAGAAGTGTAATAAATTAATGAACCTTTTTTAAGAGCATAAAGAATTTTATCAATCTCTTCAAGGTCGGCATATTTTTGACTTACATCTGATTCACCAAAAAAGAAACCAGAAGTGTGTGGCAATTTTTCTTCAGTAATTGCTATTCTTAGATTCTCAACATCTTCAACAGAAAGAAAAACAATATCATTGTTAAATGATGTTTCTGACTTTCCACCTTTATCATAAAATAAATCTCTCATCCAACCATGTAAATCTGGATGCTTACGCCAATAACATAATTCTTCACCAATTTGATAAGGTATTGCAATTGTAGGATTTCTGAGGATAAATGAATCTAAATCAAATTCTTCATTTACATTTGGATTGTTGACATTATAAATTGATTTTAAAACAGATTGAACAAAATTTGCTAATTCTCTTTTTTCCCATGTACGAATTTCACGCACCATCATATCTAAGCCCATAATACCTCATATTTGTTAATTTAGGGTTACATCAGAATTTTTACAATTCATTATATTTCTATAAATTCTTTCACAATTTTTACTCCATCTTCGCTGTTGTGGTATTTTTTAAATGCTCTCTCTGGATGAGGCATCATTCCTAAAACATTTCCTTCATCATTATATATACCTGCAATATTTTCAACACTTCCATTTATATCACAACCATATCTATATGCTACATTCACTTCAGAAGGATTTGAGTGATAATAGTTTCCCTCACCATGAGCTATAGGGAGAACATATTGTCTCTCTGAATTTTCTTTTACTATTCTAACAATATCGCAGATGAATGTCAAGTTTTTATTTTTCCTAAGAGTGCCTGGTAGCATTTTTCTCTCACATAGAATCTGAAATCCATTACAAATCCCAAGAACTTTACTTCCTTGTCTTGCATGTTTTTCAATTTCATTCATCACAGGACTTTTGCTTGAAAGCATTCCTGTTCTGATGTAATCACCATAACTAAAACCACCAGGCAATACATATAAATCTAATTTAGATACATTAGTATGTTTATGAAAAATAGTTGTAACATCACAATCTAAAAACTTAAAAAAATCTATAGTTTCTTGAATACAATTAGAGCCTGGAAAAATTACTACTCCAACATTATAGCCCATAGTTTTTTCCTTTATACAATCCTACAAGACCAACAACAGGAGTTGGCATAATATTATCATAATATATTCCCTCAGTAGAATTATAAAAACTTACATTTCCACTAACAACTGGCAAATCTAATGATTCACACACATTTTTCATACCTTGAATTGTTTGTGAAAATTCATACATTATTTCTGGAATTTCTGGATTACCAAAATTTAAACAATTAGTCATTGCAATCGGCTGAACATCATAATCCATTAATTCGTCATATGCATCATTTATACATCTTCTTATACCTTCATACGGATTTTCATAACAACCAAATGGATTGTTACGAATAGACATCCCTATTGCTTTATTTTTATTTGGAATTTGAACTATAGCAACATTCTCATGTATTCCTTCACAAGTATTTCCTTGTACATCTTCATCAAACATTTGCTTGTATTTATAACGGTCTATTTTTAATTCATTTTCTAGATATGGAACATGAGCTTTTTTTGTTTTTCTTTTATCGGAATATACAACATTCTCAATACTCAAGCTATACAATGGTATATCACAATAAGATTTTGCATTTTTAATAACTTCAAATCTTTTAGAATTTGTTAGATTTCCTATTTTAACAAATTCTAAATCCCATTTTTTAAAAATATTTAAAACATCCTCATTCACTTTAGTATCATCAAGAACAAACAACATTCTTTCTTGACTTTCACTTATTAGTATTTCCCAAGGCTCCATATTTTCTTCACGCAAAGGAATCTTTGAAATGAATATCTGAACACCTACATTTCCTTTGATTGCAATTTCAGTTGTAGAACTAGTAAGTCCAGCTGCACCCATATCTTGTGCTGCAATTACTGCACCTGTTTCAAACAACTCTAATGATGCTTCAATTAATAGTTTTTCAAGGTATGGGTCGCCAACTTGCACTGTAGGGCGCTTAATTCCTTCATCACCAGTAAATTGTTCACTAGCCATCATTGCACCACCAATACCATCTCTACCAGTTTTTGCCCCTACATAATACAATGAACCTTTATAATAAGATGAACCAAGATTTGAAGGTTTGCTGGTAAATACTTTTTTATCAGTATGCCCTACAGCCATTGCATTGACTATTGGATTTTTTTCATAACAATCAGCAAAAATCATTTCACTTGCAACTGTTGGAACACCAACACAATTTCCATAGTAACTTAAACCAGAAATTACACCGTCTAAAATTTTACGATTGCAAGTAAGATTTGGTGAGCCAAAATGTAAACTATTTAAACATGCAATAGGACGAAATCCCATTGTAAAAACATCTCTCAAGATTCCACCAACACCTGTTGCTGCACCTTGAAATGGTTCTATATAACTTGGATGATTATGTGATTCAACTTTAAATGCAATTTTATCACCATCACCAATATCAATTACTCCTGCATTTTCACCAGGCCCATGTATCACATGTTTGTTTTTAGTATATAAATGTTTTAGAAGTGGCTTACTAGATTTATAACTACAATGCTCTGACCACATCGCATCATAAACAGCAAGTTCTTCTCTGGTAGGTTTACGGTCAAGAATTAATTTTATATTATTTTGTTGTTTGTTTGATAGCATATTTAAATATAAGCAACATATTCATCAGAATTATAATCAACAACTTCATCCTCAACTATTTGATATTCGTCAAGTTGTTCACTAATTAAATATTCCTTTACAAATTGTTCAACGTCTGTGATACTTCTAGCTTCAATATAATAAATTGAACCTGTTTTAATATTTCCAATACCCTCACTTTCTTTAATAAAAGTTATTAAAGTTTCTGCTGCAATATCTTTTATTCCTTCTTTAAGTTTTATTCTAACTTGATATTTTTTCATTTAAAAAACTCCTATATCTGTTCTATATATCATGCCCTCAAAAGATATTTTTTTAATAGCATTATATACAACATGTCTTGCATCAGAAATAGTATTACCTTTTCCAGTTACATACATTACTCTTCCCGATTCAGTAGTGTCATGTTTTAATCCTACATGATTAATAGTAACATTTGGGTCATTAATAGGTAAAATTGTTATTTTTTTACCTATTCTATATTCATTCGGATAACCTTTTGAACATAATGCAACAGTCACTGAAAATCCATCATCAAATTCTGGGTCTGGAAGTTCATTAAGTTTGTGTGGCCACACAAGATTTTGTGTAGCTATTGCTTCAAGATATGGAAATAAATCACTTTTCATATGATGCATTAAAACTTGGCATTCTGGATCACCAAATCTAACATTATATTCTAAAACATATGGTTCATTAAATGCATCTATTATTAAACCAATATACAATATTCCTTTGTATGGTATTCCTTCTTCTTGCATTCCATTTAAAGTAGGTTTTATAATAGTCTGCTCAATTTTATTTTTAAGTTCACTGTTTGTATTGTGCATTAAAGGATGTGGAACTACTGCACCCATTCCGCCAGTATTAGGGCCCTTATCTCCTTCTTTAAGTTTTTTATAATCTTTACAATATGGTAATATTTTATAATTTACACCATCACAAAGAACAAAACAACTTGCTTCTGTTCCTTCAATAAAATCTTCAATTAAAACTTTTTTTGATTGTTCTTGGAATTTATTTAAAAGAAAGGTTTGAGGTATTTGTTTCCAAGCTTCTTCTTTAGATTTTGCTATAAAAACACCTTTACCCCCACAAAGACCATCTTCTTTAATTACAACAGGATAATATGGATTTTCTAAATCTAATGGAGAAACACTTATAATCTTATGTGGTCTATCATTGCGATAAATATCAAGATCAAGAAGTGCTTGAGTCATTCCATCTGGATTTTTATCATAAACAAACCATCTTGGAGTGGGTATATTATTTCTTTGCATAAATTGTTTTGCCCACAACTTACTGGTTTCTAATCTTGCAGCAAGTTTCGTTGGGCCCACAATTTTAACATTAGGATATTTCTCTGTATATTCATCAACTATACCAAAATGTAGTGGCTCCTCAGGCCCAACTACCACAAAATCAGCTATCTTATGTTCTGGAAGGTCAAACTCAGTATAACTTCTTTTATATGTAACATGTCCTTCTGAAGATAATTTTCTACAAATAGCATCTTCTCTTCCACCATGTCCTATAACGTCAATATATTTCATGTTTAATATGCCTTTTATTATCCACCCAAAGAATAAGGTTCAAAAACTTTATTAAAACTAGAAGCACTTTTTTCTCTTTTTTCTAAATTATTTCCAAACCATTCATGAGTGAACATTTGAGATTCCTGTTCCTTTTTCTCCCTTTCAATAATTATCCTTTCTTTTAAATCCTCATCACTTAACGCAAGCATTTGAAGTGCAAGGAGTGCTGCATTTGTTGAATTATTTACTCCAACTGTTGCAACTGAAACACCTTTCGGCATTTGCACAATTGATAACATAGAATCTAAACCACCAGCCAATGATGTTTTGATAGGAACCCCTATTACTGGAAGAACTGTTGATGCTGCAATTACTCCAGGCAAATGTGCTGCACCTCCTGCCCCTGCAATGATAACTTTTACACCTCTTTTATCTGCATTTACTGCATACTCATGAGTTGCAATTGGATTACGATGAGCAGAT
>VMHT01163958.1_pt1 | contig 11059 bp, 13 predicted proteins | sample 4693611 | NCBI WGS metagenome assembly VMHT01 (sample SAMN12280063, study PRJNA550983) | marine metagenome | isolation source: seawater sampled from same location over 5 years 0.02-0.2 micron viral filtrate | place: USA: collected off the coast of southern California halfway between the port... ... | reverse complement strand
TTTTCCAATCATGTCTAATATGAATGATTTACCCACACCTTCTATGGAATGAAGAACTAAACAGATGTTATTCTTTTTCCATGGTTGTTGAAGTATACGAGCGAACCAATTTAAGATATACTCGTATGTTGCTTCGTTATCATCCGCCCATATAGATTTAATATGGTCTAACCATTTCTGTATTTTAGAGACATCACATTCTCCCGTCTGTTTATATGAAAAACCCTTCCATATATTGAACTCATTTTCTAGACAATCATTCTTCGGATTAAAAACAATTCTATCCACATTTTTTCTATCAATGCTTTCCAACCATACATCGAAAGGATTGATTTTTTTCGTTGTTTTTCCTGATTCTATTTCGAAACTGAAAGATTTATAATATTGCTTGGCGATTGCTGGTTTATTACGAATGAATATATCATTAGAAAAATACAAGATATCACCCGTACACGTATAATACATACATTCTTTATTCATTTCTTCCATAAATGTATTCGTCTTATACCATGATTCATACTTGTTCCTTGGTGGGAAATCAATGATAGACCAACGAATGAATTGTTTATAAGATAGTTTATTACCATCACTATTGAATGTCATGTATTTTTCACGCAATTTCTTTTTTCCTTCATATCCTTCTTCATCATCTTTAGAATAGTTATTCCATAGATTCAATCCAACATTCGAACCATCGAAGTTGTTGTAACATATCATACCCACTTTCAACCAACTATCATAATCGTACCTTGGTTTAAAACTATTAAGATGTTCCTTGAATTGTTCTAATTCACATTTTGGTAAGGGTATACCCTGTAATTCAACTTCATCGTCGTCAGAATCATCATTGTTTTCTTCTTCAACAGACGGGGTATCGTCGTCAGATTGTGGTGGTGAAATTGGTGGTGAAGAAGTTTTAGAAAAACCCATTTTAGATAAATCGAAAAATTGACTTAGACTATCCCATTGATACGTCTTGATAGAACCCGTGATTTTTCTAGTTTTCGTTTCCCATATATTATTCTTTTTAATTAAATCCATATCATATCGATTACCTTTGTAAACCTTTTGTTGATTACTAAATTGTGTAATACCTTTGATATATATGTAAAAATGGAATCCTTTCGTTGTTTCAGTTCTTGCAACTCCATCTTTTAATAACATGTAATATAAGTCACAACCGCTCAATTGTTTCGTATCGAAATCAATCACATATAAGTCCGGTACGTGTTTCACATATAAACTTAATGTGTTTCTTGAAGGTTGACCGATATTCTTCTTAATATCTTCGATACTCATGTTATTTTTTTCATCGAATGGATACTTCTTTCCATTTTTCAGAGTAACTTGTATATGTCGGTAAATGGGTTGGTTCAATTTCTTTACAATCTCGTCGTAGAAACGCTGAACTTCCATTGTGTATGACTTATCGGATATTTTAGTTTCACTCATTATATTCTATACCAAGATTTTTATTTTAAGTAAATTAACGCATATTTAAGATTTCAGTTCTGATATTTCAAGTTAAAATACTTAAATTATTATCTTTAGTATATTATAAATAAGATGAAATCTAAATCGTGTATTTACAATTGTAAGATTACCATGGGAGACCATATACTTCATCAGAACAATTATCAGTCATTAAATGATATTGCGAAAGAACTTGGAATCTCATATCATATTGTTTCGAATATTCATATTGGAAGGAAACCCGATAAGAAATGGTCGAATTATAAGTATAAGCAGAATATCGAAATAACAAGATTGAACCAAGAAAATAAAATATAATATAGATTATATGGATTTAGAAAATATAATTAAGACTTACCACGAGACATTTCCGAAATATTCTAAATTATTAATCAATAGTAATTGTATAGAAGGAATATGGGTAATAACTATACTACGAAAACAGATTTATATGGAGCATATCCGTACGGATATCTAGATAGAATCTATAGTATGTTTCCCATAATACCCAAGAAATCACTTCATATTTTTAGTGGTTCGTTACCAGAGAGTGATGACTATGATAAAGTAGACTTTAATGTTGGAATCGATGTAGAATCTATGAGTGAGATAATACCCAATAATTACTATGAAAGAATATATGCTGACCCGCCATATTCAGTTGAAGATTGCGACCATTATGGTTGTTGCATGGTAAAACGAAATAAAGTATTTCAATAATGTTTTAAAGTAATGAAACAAGGTGGAATATTAGTATGGTTAGACCAAGTATTACCCCAATATAGAAAAACAGAATGGGATATAATTGGAAGGATTGGAATGGTAAAATCAACTAATCACAGATTTCGAGTTGTAACCATATTCGTCCGAAAGTAAGAAAAATAAAATATATTCTAGATTATAGAATGAGTTTTAATTATGAAGAACGGGTGATTCAATTCGTAGAAGAACACTTACCAAGCGAGATTGATACAGACACTTATAGATTCATAAAAGAACTCTATGAATATGTAAGTTTTTTATATGATGGTAAAGTTTCAGAAGGCGATATAACATCTGAAAGTTCAAGTGAAGACATGGATGATGGTGTAAAAGAAACCTTTACTTATTCTGTAGACCAATCGGGATTCTATTCCTTGAATTGATTTTTCAAGATTTTTTTCTAATTTTAAGATTTTACAATTTCGATTTCAGAACTGAAATCAGAACTTAAAGATTATTTTCTATGTTATAGTATAGAACAATGAACGCTCAACTTGAAATTACGATGAACCAATTTCTAGAACAATATTACGGCGATGACAAGAAACAATTAGCAGTACAGAAATGTCGATGGAAAAAGAGAATGGTTAAAGACCCCAAGGAACTCAAGGGTTCTGATTTAACCATGTATAACTTAATGATGTTCGCATCGGGTCGTAAGGAACAACAACAAGAATCTATTCAAGAAAAGAAAATCATGGAACTATCTATGGAAGAACGAATTGAGAAAGGAATTGTACCGAAATCAGAAACATCCAAGGATGTTGAAATTAACTTTAAGAAACTCATAGATGATTATATTCCCAAGATGAAAGATTGGGCGAAATCCATTCGTAAGGTAAACACTTATGAAGAATTGTCAGAAGAAAAGAAAACAACAAGAAAAAAATACAATACTCTTGTAAATGAATATCTCTCTGTATATCAAGACCTTATCGATGATGATAAGTATGAAGAACTAGACAACTATTCAGATGAAAAGGAAATCAAGTATATAGATAAGATATATGATAAGATTTACGAAAAACTTCCCCTTGTTGCTATCAGAAATCCAATGACTAACCGAATCATTAAACGAGCATATACGAATGAAGAAGTAAGTAAATGTATGAAAGAAGTTGTCGATAAGGCGAAACCCGGATATGAAGAATTAAGACTTCATAACTGGAAACGACAAGAAGAAGCAGAATATATATCGAAACTTCATGACAATATTGATAAGCACAAGCGTTACATCAAATCCCTTTAATTTTTTTTCTTTTCTAATATATATGTCTTTTACTATCCACAAATCATTCACAAAAAATGATTTAATTGAAATATGTAGTGACCTTAAACTACCCATAGTCTATTCTAAGAGCGATACGAAACATGATATACAATCCAAGATTTATGATTTTTTCAAGGAATGGATGCAGTATTCATTCGCTACGAATCACTATAACATTGAAGTATTAATGGATTTAAGATTGTATCTAACCAATGAAAATCCGAATAAACGATTAACTAGTAAGGAGAAAGATAAGATTATTTTCTTGTCGAAAAAGATAATTCATTATGGAGCAAATGATTATAACTTAAAATATAGTGATTATGATTCAGAACAAGAAATCATGGATGACTTATATTATATAGCGAAATATGGGGATATTTTATCGGTACGTAAGGCGGTAGATTGTTGGAATAAACAACATGGATTAAAAACTAAAATAACTCCTTATATTTCACATAAGAAAAAACTTGAATTAGAGAAAAAGAAAAAGTATAAAATGAAAGACCAAGGATTAAAAGTTTCAACGGGAGCATTCGTAGTTAAGTTCGCATGAATTGAAAATCATCGAACTTGATAGTTTCATCGGCGAATACGTTAACAACTTGTCTATGTTGTTTATATCCTTTTCCGAAATCTCTATGTTGGGGTTCTATGTACCATTTACAAGTTTCTCCGTCTTCGTGTAACTGATTTAAATCCACTTCCCATATTTTTCTAGTATCTTTAAAAGTCCATACAATAAAACCACGAATACTTGGATTTTCTTGTTTAAGTTGTCTAAATCGGTTCAATTTAACTTCATCGAAATAGTATGTATTTAAACCAGTTGAATTGTATCTATACCTTTCTTTATGTTCTATCCATAAATCTCGTGTTTCATTTCTGAAATCGAAGTTGGCGAACTTGTCTTCATCATTGTTATTCACAATGGTTGTATTGAACTTAGATTCCAAGAATGGATGAACTTTCTTTTCACCGATTTCGCCGATTTTTAAATCTCTTTTTAAATCTGCTTTATGTTTCATATACTCTAGCATATATTTTTTTTTTAAGTATTTTAACGCAATATTAAAAATAGATTGGATAAATACTTGAAAATATAATCTTCTCCATTGTATAATAATGACCGAACCATACACGGAAACTATTCTATTGACTTGTGATAGAGAAAGTGCGAAAACTAAATCAACGGATGGATTGAACTCAACATGGACGAATGACTTTAATAATACAATCCAATTGAATCCGGGTGATAGAGTTTCAGTGTATAATTCATTCGTTTCTGAAAGGGGTTCTGCAACACCCGATTCTGTAGAGTTTAAAGGAGTGAAACTTGATAAACAGAAAAAATTAAAGTTTACAACTATATCACCCACAACATTCTTTAAAGAAGAGAATGAAGAATATAAAGATGTAGTTTATCAAGAACAATTAACAACGAATGAATCAACTATAGACTTACAAGACAACAAGGCATCTATCATCATCAATTATTATAAAGCGATGGATTGTCTATCTTACTATCATCTTCCAAGACGATTTATATTCGACCCCAATGATGTTGATTTCGTCCATTACGTACAACATGATTCAATTGATGTGGGTCGGGTAAATCGTGAACCCGCACCTGTATTTACAACTAGTGGTTTAGTTGATACACATTTTCCGAATAATAAAAAATGGGAAGTCGTTCAAGATGATTATTTCGGTATGGTAGATGACCGCGGGAATTCAACGAATGTAGTTAGTCAAGGACGAGTGTACCAATGGAAACTAAAAAATGATAATTCAAGATATACCATCATGTGTAAAACTAACACGATTCTTGAAGCACCTGAAACCTTACCCCCTGACTGGGATGATAATTTTCCACCCATATATGCTCGAGACCCAGAATATTACGATTATAAAATAGTGAGAGAAAAATTAGACTTGGAAGTTGAACCCGGGTTCACGAGTTCAGAATATGTTGCAGAAGAAATATCTAGACAACTTCAACAATCCGAAGAATTACCCGATGAAACTTATATTGAAGAATGGACGGATATATACAACGCCAGAACAACCTTAAAACAGAAAGTGAGTAAAACACTTCAATCGAAAACTTATAAACCATTCAATTCAAGTAACGACTACTATCAGACGGAAGAGAATTATTTGAGATGTTTAGCGAATAGTAATGACCCTGTGTATGCGGGAGACCCTGTTGGAACGAACGGACCGATAGAAGTCATTCGTCGTTTTGATGGAACGGGAAATTATTATATTCCCGATAATAGCGGTTATAGAGATGAGATAGTTGGTTATTATAGAAGTTATCAATATATCGGTGTGAAACGACCAGAAATCTATGAAGCGGGTTCAGAGTTAAATGATATTTTCGGTCTCCCTGTTAGTACACACAGACCCGAAGGAGATATTGACTTGGATTATTCTAAATCATTCGGAATACCCATTCATGGATTAACATATAATAAAGAAAACTTGTTGAAATTGAAAAACTATATAGACGCACAAGGTAAGTATCCTGAATTGTTTAGTAAAGAAAATATTCGTTGGTTGATAAATGAAAACGGACAAGGAGCAGGTACGAATAATGTATATGTGGATGATTTTTATACAACTATATATGTAAATGAGAATAATGCGAGATATATGCATATTAATTCGGGTGAGTTAAAAAAATACAATAACCTTATTGGAGACGACTATAGAACGAGTTATTATCATACAGATAAATTAACATTCTCTACTTTCATACAACTTGGAAATAGTTATTATGACTTGATTGGTGTAGATGTAGATGATAATACGTTACGCTCCAGAAATTATTTCACAGATAAAGTGGGTGTGGGTTCTAAACCTTTCTTCTTCAAGTATGACCCTGATTATAAAGATACATTCTTCGAAAATCCGTATGGTTCACATCTAGATAGTGGAAACTTTAACAATTGGACGCCGTTCGATATCAATGAAACACCGAAACCGAAATTGACTTATGGTTGTTTCGGAGTTGACCCAATTACGAATTATATCATGATATTCCCGTGTATGTTACAAGGGAAATTAACACAACTTACGGATGGTACACCCACCCACAATATCGGATTCCCACCCAGAACATTCAATTATACGAATAATGCGGGAGAATCCGTATATGAAGAGTTCAATAAAATTGGTTTCGATAGACATTGGAACGCTTGGGGGAATGCTGTAATCAATCTAACCACGGGAATACCACAATATAGTTATAAAGACCCGTTTAGTCAGAGCAATCAAGACCCAGTATTATTCAATAATACTCTCACGCAATATGGTATGACGATACCAGATGTTGCTCCACCTGTAACAACTGGAGACCCGACTAGTATATTCAATTATGAAAGTGCGGGTGGTTCTACTATTAATGTAGATAATGGGAATATTCAGAAATATATAGCGAAACAATATTTGGGTGCAGATAATCCAAGATTGTTATTCGATGGAAATCATTTCGTATTCGATGGTTTACATACACCATTGAATAAGGGTAATTTAGATGATACAGATGATAACCCCGATGGACGAGAAGTAGATATAGTGTATAAAATCAATCCATCACAGAAATACGATAATTGGTCGCCAGTTCAATATCCGTATGAAACACCAGTAAGAATGGATTATGTCTATAAAGCACAACAAGAAGATAAACAATCAGACATCTATATTCGTATGAATAAAAACATGGAAGAGAATACTATATATGATGGAACAACGGGAATCTTTATTGAAGATTTCGGTTTCAATGAAGATAGTTGGGAAAATGGATTCTGGGGAAGACTTGGTTTTTCATATAGTCAATTCAATAGTGGTGTTTTAAAATCAGATAGAAATACACGTATATCTAGTGTTATTGAAAAAACGAATATATTGACAACGAATGCAGAAATAGATATGAGAGATACGAAAGGGTGGAACCAATCCAAGTTCGGAAATCCAAGATATGATGGAAAGATATTACACCCATATCAATTTTACGCATATAACATGTCTCTACAGAAGAATATAGATGGATATCTAAAGTTTCTACCAGAAATCGTTGTCGGACAGACGGGAGTTCAGATTATAGCAGATGATTACCCAGTACAACTCAACAATGGGTATTATGGTATTCGAAGTGATATAATATCTAACTCGGTGAATGGTCTTGGAGATGGTAATGTTTCATATCCATTAGTCGCTATTTCAGACAAGATTAATAGTGTAAAGGATTTCTATATTTCAAGTCCAAGCATGGTGGAACACACAATAACGAAACCAACCATTCTATCTAGTATAACTACGAAGATTACAGACCCCGATGGTACACTTGCTCGTTGCAGTAAAAGGTCTGTAGTTATTTACAGAATACAGAAAACAAGAGTCATCAAGGATTTATTGACAGAGATGAGATTGAAGTTCGAGAAAGAAGAAAATGAGAAAAAATGATTATAAAAAAATATATATTAGATTTATAAGAATGACATCCAAGAAAGTTCCCCGAGAGTTCCAAGTAAATACAACGAAACGATTAGATGAGATTTCTTCACTCATGGAAGAACTGGTATCTGATGTTAAAGAATTATCATTAGAAGCGAAAGAACTAAAACAGATGCTTTTAGAGATTATGGAACGAACGAATCCGAATAAACCAATTGAAGTACAACCACCAACTGATTCGGATGAATTGTCAGATAATCCAGAAAGTAAGGGATGGTTCTGGTGATTTCAGTTCTGAAATGTTTTAACAATTAATTTTATAAAGTTATTTTACTTAGAGTAATTCTCAATCATGATACTTTTAATCGAGAATTAGTATAAATATTTCAGTTCTGAAATAATCTATTGTATAGAATATATGAAGGTGTTGATACAACCCAGTCAATCGAAAACTAAAAAATATAAAGCAATATTCTATGATGATGATGGTAAGAAAGTAAAGACCACTCAATTCGGAGCGAAGGGTTATAGTGACTTCCCCAGTCATAAAGACCCGAAAAGAAAACAGAGATATCTAGATAGACATAGAGATAGAGAAGATTGGAATGATTATAAGTCAGCGGGTGCGTTAAGTCGATGGATACTATGGAATAAACCAAGCATTAAAGCATCTATCAGTGATTATAAGAAAAGATTCAAGTTGAAAACTTATGTACCGAAAAACATGAAACAGAAATAATTTCACTACTGAAATTAATGGAAGGTGAATGGATAAACATACTTGGTTGGGTATTATGTATAGTCTATTTCCTTGTGTGGATGAAAGTATTCATTGTATTTCAGTTCTGAAATAATCTATGCTAATATAAAATGAATTATTTTCGAATTGTGAATATTATACTTATCTTGGAAAATCTAGAAATCATGCGACAGATTTACAAGTATAACTAATTTCTATGTTATGAAAAAATCTTTTTTTAGTTTTATTATTTATATATTTTAAGTAATATAAATATGAGTATGTCTGTTGGTAAACCGATTGTCCCCGACTTGATAGACCTTAAAAAAGTCCCTGTTGATTATAGTCAGTCAGTAGAGACTGATTTACTTGAAACTAGTACGTTCCAAGAAGCGACTGCTACTCAGACTGGTTTCGCATCTTTCAATTTAGCACAGAAGGGTTTCCTTCACTCTCATTCTAAATTGTTCGTGGGTCTTGTTCCTGATGCAGCACATACGAACGCTTTCCTTCCACAGAATGTCGGAATCGCATCGGTTCTAGACCGAGCAGTTCTAAAGGTTCGTAAATCCGGTCAAGTTATCAATGATATTCAAGATTTCGGTCATTTCTATTCTATTCAGTCTGCTATGGTTTCTAATGAAACTATGCTTGAACGAGAACAATATACATCGGGGCGTTGTTTCGCTAAGGAGTTCCGTAATATTCGTTATATTGAAGCGGGTGGCGGACAACCCGCTCAAGTAGTTAACGATGGTAATCTATCACATGGATACGGATTGTCGAATGGTCGTGAATATGGTCCTGGGAGAATTGATGCTGCTGATAGAGAAGGTTGCGAACTTCTTCAACAACCTTTCGCCAAGATGGATGGTACGGATGATGGAACTATTTCTCAATCTCCCGTATACCAGATAGACCTTGCTGAATTGTTCCCCTTCCTGAAAACAACCCAACTTCCACTTTACATGATAGACCAAGGTCTAACGATTGAATTGTTCTGGTCGAAAACTAGTCTAGACCGAGTCTGTTTCGGTCAAAGAGACGCAACTGGCGGTGAGTTCAAGATTGATAAAAATGAATTGAAGTTCTGTGCTGATTACATCACGTATCTCCAAGATGACGCCATGAACCGATGGAGAGATTCTCATCCAGTGATTCGTCTACCTTTCTCTGATTATCGTTTATCTAAACTTACATCAACCAAGGCGAATATCACATCTGGTATAGTAAGACAACTTGGTATGCAGAATCGTCTTGTAAGTCGTGCAGTAACTATTCTATCCAAGACGGGTGCTGCTAATAGTCCTGATTCTGATAATAGTATTGTCAATAAATATAATATGTATTCTCCACAGATGGGAGAAATAAGTAATGCGGGTGTGGAACAAGGTAAGATTTCGTACAATCTAAAATATAAATCTCGTTTCGAGTTTTCACAATCTCTTACGAATAAAGCACAAGCATTTACTCAATTGACTATGAGCGAAGGATTGCCCTTCGTATCTCGCCAAGATTATTCCAATGAAGGATTGGGATATTTAGAATCAATCCTTTTCGAAGGACACACTCAGTTCCAAGCACTAGAAGGAAGGTTCTTCATGTTGGGTACACGTTTAACTAATGGACGAGTTGAATCGGATGGTCTCGAACTTCACTTGAGCGTTGACTTACCGAATGGTGATTATCAAGTAAGAACTTATCTCGAATATGGTCGTGAAGCAGTTCTTGAAGATGGAGAGTTTTTAGTATACAATCTCTAAATATTTCAGTAGTGAAATAATCAGACAATAAAAAAAGTAAAAGTCATAGAAGAATAAATTAGTTTTTTAAAAATACTTTTCATGAGTGAAATACAATAATATTTCAGTTCTGTAATCTCTTACGTTTCTTTTTTTTCAGAAACATATATTCAGTTGGTTTTATCTTATTAAACTTACATAACGCAACATAACATGAAAAGAATAGTAGAAAATCACTTGCTCTAATTTTTTCACATCTATCTTTCTGTCGATATATTTTATCACATAATATCTTGTATCTCTGAATCTGTTGTACGATAGTGAATCCACTCTTGAATCCTTCTAATATAATTTTTTCAGATATTTCTTTATAAACAAGATTGATATCGTCTGTACGAACTTGAAACTTAGCAATGTAAAGGTCATTGTAATCGAGATGAAGATAATAAGTTGTCATGGGTCTATATGTATAGCATAGAAAATAAACTTTAAATACGGACGGATTATAGAAAATTAAGAAATTGAAGAAAAGTTAAAAAAGACGAAAAATGGATTTTTATTAAGGGTGGGGGTCGTAAAATATTTTTTCTCGTCATAAAACTTACAGAAACT
>VMHT01008033.1_pt1 | contig 11061 bp, 3 predicted proteins | sample 4693611 | NCBI WGS metagenome assembly VMHT01 (sample SAMN12280063, study PRJNA550983) | marine metagenome | isolation source: seawater sampled from same location over 5 years 0.02-0.2 micron viral filtrate | place: USA: collected off the coast of southern California halfway between the port... ... | reverse complement strand
GCTATTAATAATCTTCTAACATTTATTCTATCTAAAGCTGATGCTTGAGATTGTAATGTTTTCTGACCAAATACTACAACTCCTTTTCCAGGGAATGTAGCTATTGGATTTACTTTTCCTGTATATAAAGTATCTCTATTAGTTTGAGTTAATTTTCTTTGTGCTTGTACTACCGTACTTAAACCACCTCTATTAATTCCAGCGGGAGCGAACCAAGCTTCACTTGTTCTGTCATTATACGCGTACACACCCGGAATCATCGATGAAGGCACCGTCCATACTAACTGTCTTGAATCTGGATCCATTATTTGTACCCATGGCCAATAAGCAGCTGCATATGAATTATCAATTGAAGCAGCTTGTGCATTTGCTGTTGTTACTGTTCCTCCTGAGTAACTAACTAAATCTACAATTGCTATAGCATCTCCTCTTGTTTGAGTATTTTGTATTAAAGTATTCATTGGAGTTGCCATCATTGAAGCTGCATAATATAAACCTGGAGCTGAAATGATATTATATGAATAATCATCTTTATTTGCTAATAGGTTAAATGCATCTGTATAAACTGACATTTCTGTTGAAGTCATACCTTGTGTATTACCATCTGCTATTGCATCATAATATTTAGCTTGTGTATAAACAGGGAATCCTGTTTTAGAGAATAATTCTCCTTCAGCACCACTAAATGATCCACTTGCTACATCTGGTAAGTAATCTGCATATGCTGTTTTTGCTTGACCATTATTATCAAAATAATTTGGTGTTTTATATTGTACTTCTTTTACTCTAACATATCTTGAAGCATTTGGATAAGATCCAACTGTACTAATATATGGATCTGATGTTCCTGCTCCATTAAGTACTTTTGTTTGGTTTCCTATTACTCTTTCAATATAATTAGATGCTTGTGAATCTAATGATACATTAGGGAATATTTCAAGTACTCTTTTAGCTGTTGCTGTATCATCTCCTTGTCTAATTATTACACTAAATGTTCCAGTTGCTGTATCTGTACCTTGTATTTCCCATCTAATATTATCTGATGTTCCATTTGTTAATGTTCCATTATTTCCTGTTGCAGTTCCACTATTCATTATAGTACCATCAGTTAATGTTTCTAATGTAAATGTTTCTGCATCCTTTATATCTGCATCTACTAATGTTACTTGTAAATCTGCAGAACCTACTGAAGGTGGTAATGTTGGAGTACCTATATTAGCTGCTGCTACTGATAATACATTACCTAATGCAAATTCATCCGCTGCATCTTGAGCTACTAATACAATTGAAGTTGGTTCAATTATTAAGTTATTATTTGTATTTTGAGAATTTCCAGCAGTTGTTGTTACTTGAAGTGCATTTGCTGTTGCTCCACTTGAATTTTCTAAATCACCACTTGCTAAAGTAAATACTGTATCACCTGTTAATGATGCAACATCACCACTTGTAATTGTAATAGTATTTCCTACTTGGAATCCTTGTGCTGCTGTAGCATTTGTTGGTGTTATACTTGTAATTGTTGTTATTATATTTGCATTTCCTAATGATGCAGTTGCACCATCATTTGTAGCACCACTATATCCTGAAATTGAATTTATTGAAGCTGCTGAGAATGTAATTACTGAGGATGTTGTGTAACCTGTACCACCTGATACTAAATTAACTGCTGTTAATTCACCACCTAATGTTGTTATCGTAATAACACCTCCTACTCCACCACCTGCTATTGTAGCACCTGCTGCTACTAAATCAGCTACATTTAAGTTTGTTGATGTTGCTGCTGCTGGAGTAATACCTGTAATTGTTACACCACCTGTAGAAATTGTACTTGCACTAAATGCTCCACTTTTACCATATGCTACTGTAAATGTAGCACCTGATCCTTTAGATGAAGCTGTTCCATTAGCAACTTGATATTTATTTGCTCCAGATGCACCTTCTGTAATTGTTGCTGTACCTGCTGCTGTTGTTCCTCCTGTATTTACTGTTGATGGAGTTTTAGCAGCTACTTTAATCATTCCTGATCCTAATGAACCTGCTCCAATTGTTAATACATCACCTGCTTTATATCCTGTTCCTGGAGTAGTTATTTCTATTGTAGATATATTTCCTCTTTGTGTTGAAGCTATTTCTGCACTAGTTACTACTGTTGCTTTTGCTCCTGTTCCTGATCCACCACCAATACTTACATCTGTAAAAGATGTAGCTACCATACAATCTACTGGATTAGTACCAGCATTAAATCTAAATGCTATTGAAGATGCGTCTGCAACAGCTGTAGAAGCTCCAGTATATAATTTCCCAATAGCTGTGTCTCTTACTACAGTAAATGTAGTTCCAGTAGTAGCAACTCCATCTTTAAGAACTGCAACTCCTGTGTAAGTTCCAGATTCACCTCCTCTAGCAGTTGAAGCTGCTGAGCCAGTAAAGTTGTAAGGACTTACTTGTAATAATGTGCTTTCTACTTCATTTCTAATAGGATCAGCTGTTGTTGTTGCAGGCGTCCATGACCCTGAAGCTACTCTGTTTACTATTAATGACGTACCACCATTATTAAAATAATTATACGCTGAAATTGATGTAAAATATGTGTAAGTGTCCGAACCACTTATAAACGTACTACCAAAATTTGCTAAATACTCTGAGTAACTTGTTACTAATTTAGGAATGTTTACACTACCTAAAACAGTTGGACCAACGATAGCCGCACCGGCTTGTACTAGTTGAGAAGTTACTTGAGATTGATCATTTTCTCTTGCTAATACTCCTGGGGAAATTAATGTTTCTGCCATTTTATGTTATTTTTATGATAAATATACTAAATTTTTTCAAAATTTTATTTATTTGGTAAGAATTCACCTGTTTCTAAAGAAATGGTACCTGGACCATACTTTTCTTCTAATTCTTTAGCTAAAGCAGCTTCTTCTTGTTGTAAACCTTGTAAACTTAATTTTAATTGTTCTTTTTTTAATTGTATGTTATAATTTTGTACTTCTATAACTCCTGAAACTTCTGTAATTCTTTTTAATCTATCTTTTAATTCTTGAATTTTGCTAATTTCTTCTTTTTCTAAAACTTTTTCTTTTTTAATCATTCGATTTATTTTGTTATACATATTAGAAAATTTCTAATAATATACCTTTATAATACTAGTTTTGGAATATAATATATATTTTCAAGATGATATTTATGTTTCATTTCTTTAATAGGAGGATTAACATTAATTTTTTTTAAAGTTAAAGTACCCCATTTAAGATTACTACAATTATGTTTTAATGTTTCTTCTTTATCAGTATTAAAATATGTAACTATTCCTTTAGGATTTAAATTATTTTCTATATTAGGTAAAAAATGATGCCAATTTTTTTCTTCCCAAGTATCATGCATAATACCATCATACTTCTTATCTTTAGGAATACTATTAAACCAATCACCTTTAATAGGTATTACATTAGGTTTATCTTTAGCCCACTCTAATAATCGCTCAAAAATTTGATCATTAATTTCAATTATAGTATGAGTATTAATATTTGCTTCTTGTATAAAATTAGAACAAATACCCATTCCAAATCCTATTTCTAATATATCACCCCCATTTTCTGTAACTACTTTAGCATGTTCTTGCATTAGATCAGTTTCCCAATCCATCATTATTTCTTGTCCTTGCTCATCTAAAATTTTATCATCTAAAAATGTATACATTTATACTTCTTTAAATCTTACATCAATGTTATCGTAACTTAACCACAATTCACCATTTTCAAATTCTGTTGTATGTTCTGGTAGTTCTTGTGACATTGCTCCTTCAAATCTACCTACACCATGTTTTTCATCAATGTATTCAAATTGATAAATGTTAATTCCTGAAGGTGAAGTACCTACTTTTTTGATATTCTTTTTAAGTCTTCTATCTGAACATGAAAATGTTGTAGTTACCCTTCCATTTGCATAATCACCAAATAATATAGCTGTCGTTGTTCTACTTAGATTAAGACGAGCCCATCCTCCTTCTGCTGGGTCTTTACCAGTAAATTCTAAAAATGGATTTTGAAAACTAGCACCTGTAAATAATACCATTCCTGCTGTTATATATGAAACTGGGCTGTATACTGTTTGACTAATTGCTTCAGCTGGGCTACATGCATTATTTGAAGTTGTTGATAAACCCGAAGCGGTTGCATCATCACCATAAATAACAAAATTAGAAAAAGTAAAACCATCCATAACCTCTCCTATTTGTAAAATTGTTTCATCATCGTCTGAGGAATCTGTATCATACCAAGCTAACATAGGACCAGTACATACATAAACATTTCCAGCTCCTAAACCATCAGTAAAACGACAAGATGTATAAGGATAATCTGTTGTATTAGTAAATCCAGTAGTTGTATTTCCTAATGCTTGAGAAGAATCAAAATTTCTACTTGAGTTAAATTGTATAACTACATATTGTTCTATTGTAGCACCTGGGGATAAAAAAGCAACCCAGTCAGCAGTACCAGGAGTACAAGTAAAAGTATGGTGTCCCATTTTTGTTGCCATTTCAGACACATGAGGAGTCATTTCAGTACCATTACCATCACCTTGTGATTCACACGTAAATGCAGGACCTGCTCCTGTTGTAGAATCTGGACCATTACCTATATAAGTTGCTGCTGGAGAACCTGCAAAATATGTCCCAGTATTTGCTCCTGTATTAGAATCATTTCTTACCCAAGAAGCTCCACTTGTATTTTGTGTAAATTCTGTTGTGGTAGTAGTAGAAGTACGTGTTTTTACTTGATATCCAGTACTTGAACCATCAATATTTTGTTGAGGTCCTGCTGCAGCTAATAAATGGCCCCCACTTGAATACCAACCGTATTTTGCTTCAGTAGTCATAGGAAACATTTGAACTGTATCATATATAGCTGTACTAGTAGCTCTACCTCTCCAAGCACACATTAATCTATTAGATGCAGCAAAATAACAATTACCATTGATCATACTTGTATCATAATTCTCACCAAAAGTTCCACCCCATTCATCGTCAAATACATCAGAAGTACTTGTATAAGTAGTTCCTGTATTTAAGACAGATCTTACTTCAACAAAACCTCCTCCTCCTCCATCAGATTCATGATGTGTACAAAATAATTCTAATTTATTTCCGTTTGTAGATGATTCTCTATCATTTCTTGTTGCAAAAGCATACCCACTATAACCAGCATATGCTCCTATTAAACCTGGAAGTGTGGGATAATATAATGAAAAGGGATTATCTGATTCTATTCTATCTCCTTTTGCAAATATAGTAGTTGCTCCTGTAGTTACTGTTCCAGAATTTGTTACTGTTGTAATGGATGAACCATTTTTATAAAATGTTTGATTATCACACCAATTTATTAAAGCATAAGTACCTGCATATACAATAAAAAACATATTACTAAGAGCACCTAAAGTCCAAACTTCATCATTGACCATATATCTTTTAAAGTGGTCATAATCTAAAGTACCTGATCCATCGTATTGAAATCCTGAAAAATTATATACTGCTAAATTATTAGGACCTGCTACATCACTACTCATATTAGGTATTCCTGTAAATAATGAAGTACAATTTCTCATTGCGGCTACACCTTGTGTATCTTTTAATACACCATTTGATCCTGAATATGCTGCAGGAATACTAGTTGTACCAATATTATTTAGTGATATATTAGTTGTTGACATTTACTTCTTTTTTAACTCGTTAATCTCAGCTTTTAATTCTTTAACGGCTTCAATTAACACGGCTACTAATCTATCATATTTAACCGCTTTGTAACCATTTTCTCTTGTTTGAACTATATCTGGGAATATAGCTTCTATTTCTTGTGCTATAACACCTACATCTGTTCCTTCATTAGCATGTATTTCTTGATTTTTATTTTCATCAAATTTTTTCCAATTATAAGTAACACCATTTAACATACTTACTTTATCTAAAGCATTTGGTATATTTACAATATTTTCTTTTAATCTTCTATCTGATGAATAAAATGCTATTACATCATTTGTAGCTCTAATTAAACCTGTAGTTGTTGGAGTAGTTGTTCCAACTCCTAAAGCACCATTAATATATAATCTTGTTCCATTATATTGTAACTCAGATTCACCATTTATACTAGTTCCACCTGTTGCTGTTAATACATAATTATTAACATTATTTGTTATTGATGGAGCACCATCATCTCCTGATGATCCTGACGATCCTGATGATCCTGATGATCCTGAAGTACCACTGTTTCCGTCATCACCTGAAGATCCTGAAGTACCTGAATTTCCTGATGAACCTGATGTACCATTATTACCATCATCTCCACTTGAACCTGATGTACCTGAGTTTCCTGAAGAACCTGAAGTTCCGTTATTACCATCATCTCCTGATGAACCTGAAGATCCTGATGTACCATTATTACCATCATCTCCACTTGAACCTGAAGATCCTGATGTACCATTGTTTCCGTCATCACCTGAAGAACCTGAAGAACCTGAAGTACCATTGTTTCCATCATCTCCTGATGAACCTGAAGATCCTGATGTACCATTATTACCATCATCACCACTTGAACCTGATGTACCTGAGTTTCCTGAAGAACCTGAAGTTCCGTTATTACCATCATCTCCTGATGAGCCACTTGTACCTGAGTTTCCACTTGATCCTGAAGTACCATTGTTTCCATCATCTCCACTTGAACCTGAAGATCCTGATGTACCTGAGTTTCCACTTGATCCTGAAGTTCCATTGTTTCCGTCATCACCTGAAGAACCTGAAGAACCTGACGTTCCGTTGTTTCCATCATCTCCTGAAGATCCTGATGTGCCTGAATTTCCTGAAGAACCTGAAGTTCCGTTATTTCCGTCATCACCTGATGAACCTGAAGAACCTGAAGTTCCATTGTTTCCATCATCTCCACTTGATCCTGATGAACCTGAAGTACCTGAATTTCCTGATGAACCTGAAGTTCCATTGTTTCCGTCATCACCTGAAGATCCTGAAGAACCTGATGAACCACTTGAACCTGATGTACCGTTATTACCATCATCTCCTGATGAACCACTAGATCCACTTGAACCTGAAGATCCTGATGTACCTGAGTTTCCACTTGATCCTGAAGTACCATTGTTTCCGTCATCACCTGAAGATCCTGAAGAACCTGATGAACCACTTGAACCTGAGCTACCTGATGTACCTGAATTTCCTGATGAACCTGAAGAACCACTTGATCCTGATGAACCTGAAGTACCTGAAGCCCCATCTACTCCTGAAGAACCTGATGATCCTGAAGAACCTGATGTACCATCATCACCTGATGAACCTGAAGTACCATTATTACCTGATGAACCTGAAGTTCCATTATTTCCATCATCTCCTGATGAACCACTTGATCCTGAAGTTCCTGAGTCACCTGAGGAACCAGAAGTACCACTATTTCCTGATGATCCACTTGAACCTGAAGATCCACTAGACCCTGATGAACCTGAAGTACCTGAAGTTCCATTGTTACCATCATCACCACTTGATCCTGAAGAACCTGAAGATCCTGAAGATCCTGAAGTACCATTGTTTCCATCATCTCCTGATGAACCTGATGAACCTGAAGAACCTGATGAACCTGAAGTTCCTGAATTTCCTGATGAACCTGATGTTCCATTATTACCATCATCACCTGAAGAACCTGATGAACCACTAGATCCTGAAGAACCACTTGATCCTGAAGTACCACTTGTACCATCATCACCTGATGAACCACTTGAACCTGAAGATCCTGAGGATCCTGAAGATCCTGAAGTTCCATTATTTCCATCATCTCCTGATGAACCACTTGTACCTGAATTTCCTGAAGATCCACTTGAACCTGAGCTACCTGATGTACCTGATGTACCATTGTTACCATCATCACCTGAGGATCCACTTGATCCTGATGAACCACTTGAACCTGAAGTTCCATTATTTCCATCATCACCACTTGAACCACTTGAACCTGATGAACCTGATGATCCTGAAGAACCACTTGTACCTGAGTTACCAAATTGTGCAAATGATACTACAACTTGTTCATTTAATTGGAAAGCATCATATGTTAATTCTGTAACAGTAGCTTGAAAGTAATTTGGAATTGAATTAGTTATAGCTGTTACTACAGCAATTAATATATTATTTCCATTAGTAGCACTTTGAACAGTAAGTACACCAAATCCATTTGTACTATCACCTGTGTCATTCCATGAATTTAACCAAGTTGTTTGTGTTACACCATTTATGTCATCTCTATTAAATTGAACAGTATTTGAACCATTATAATTAAATTGTCCATCTACAGCTCCCATAGTTGAAACAAATTGATATCTTACTCCTCCTCTATCACCTGATGAACCAGATGAACCACTAGATCCTGAAGAACCTGATGATCCTGAAGAACCTGAAGAACCTGAAGTTCCATTGTTTCCATCATCTCCTGATGAACCCGAAGAACCTGAAGATCCTGAAGATCCACTTGAACCTGAAGTACCATCATCTCCACTTGAACCTGATGAACCACTTGATCCTGAAGAACCTGATGAACCTGAAGTTCCTGAAGTACCTGAAGTACCATTATTTCCATCATCACCTGAAGAACCTGAGCTACCTGATGAACCTGAAGAACCTGATGAACCTGAAGTTCCTGAAGTACCTGAAGTACCGTTATTACCATCATCACCTGAACTTCCTGATGAACCTGAAGATCCACTAGATCCTGATGAACCTGAAGTACCTGAAGTACCTGAAGTTCCATTATTACCATCGTCACCTGAACTTCCTGATGAACCACTAGATCCTGAAGAACCACTTGATCCACTTGTACCTGAAGTACCATCATCACCACTTGAACCTGATGAACCACTAGATCCACTTGAACCTGAAGATCCTGAAGTACCTGATGTACCATCATCTCCTGAAGAACCTGATGAACCACTTGAACCACTAGATCCACTAGATCCTGATGAACCTGAAGTACCTGATGTACCTGCTTCACCTGTTGCTGAAAATAGTATACTTATTTTATCAGCATTACTAAATGGTGGATTACCTGATCCAGAATTTGTTGCTGCTACTGGAGTAACATTAAATACATGCTGACTATTTGCTGTACTATTAATACTTTTTATTATAAATGTTGCAAAAGCTTGAGCACCTGCTCCACCACCATCTGCTTCTTGTATTACTAAATAACCTCTATTATTAGTAAATCCTGCATCATCAAAAGTTCCTAAATATGATGCTTGTTCACCCGTTTCCCCATCTTCATTATTAATAGAAACTAAAGTTGTAGATTCAGCGTCTGCATTGTTAAATCTTATTGATCCTATTGATGTATTACCACCTACTGTAGTACTAAAACTATATGGAATACCACCGTTTAATCCGCTTGAACCACTTGATCCTGATGAACCACTTGATCCTGATGAACCACTTGATCCACTTGTACCATCATCTCCTGATGAACCTGAAGAACCTGAAGAACCTGAAGATCCACTTGAACCTGAAGTACCATCATCACCTGAAGAACCTGATGAACCTGATGAACCTGATGAACCTGATGAACCTGAAGTTCCTGAAGTACCTGAAGTACCTGATGTACCATTATTTCCATCGTCACCTGAAGATCCACTTGATCCTGAACTACCTGATGAACCTGAAGAACCTGAAGTTCCTGAAGTACCTGAAGTACCTGAAGTACCATCATCTCCTGATGAACCTGATGAGCCACTTGAACCACTAGAACCTGAAGATCCTGATGTACCATTGTTACCATCATCTCCTGATGAACCTGAAGAACCTGATGAACCACTTGATCCTGATGAACCTGAAGTACCACTTGTACCTGAAGTACCATCATCTCCTGATGAACCTGATGAACCACTTGAACCACTTGAACCTGAAGATCCTGATGTACCTGAATTACCTGTTGCTGAGAAACTTATTACACATTTATCATTAGTACTAAAAGTATCGTATACTATTGAAGTAATATTATATTGATAATAATTTGTAAAATTAGTTTTAGATGTAACAGTTGCAACTAATATTTGACCAGTTCCATCTGCTTTTTGAATAGTTACAGTACCATGTCCTGTTGTTGAATTTCCTGAAGCATCCCAATTATTTAACCAATTAACTTGACTTACACCAGCTCCACTTGCATCCGTTTTATTAATTTGAAGTGTAGAGGTACCATTTGTAAAAAAGAATCCATCTGAATTAATTGCTGAAGAATTAAATGTATAAGGAACTCCTCCTCTATCACCTGATGAACCACTTGATCCTGAAGAACCTGAAGTACCACTTGTACCATCATCACCTGATGAACCTGATGAACCACTTGAACCTGAAGATCCTGAAGATCCTGATGAACCTGATGTACCACTTGTACCATCATCTCCTGATGAACCTGATGAGCCACTTGAACCACTAGAACCTGAAGATCCTGAAGTTCCTGAAGTACCACTTGTACCTGAAGTACCATCATCTCCTGATGAACCTGAAGAACCTGAAGAACCACTTGAACCTGAAGAACCTGAAGATCCTGAAGTACCTGAAGTTCCTGAAGTACCACTTGTACCATCATCACCTGATGAACCACTTGAACCTGATGAACCTGAAGAACCTGATGAGCCTGAGCTACCTGAAGTTCCTGAAGTACCACTTGTACCTGAAGTACCATCATCACCTGATGAACCTGAAGAACCTGAAGAACCACTTGATCCTGAAGAACCTGATGATCCTGAAGAACCTGAAGATCCACTTGAACCTGAAGTACCTGCTTCACCTGTTGCTGAGAAATATATATTTACTTTTTGTGTATTAAGAAACGGTGGATTAGCTGAGGCCGTTACTGGGGTAACATTATATGTAACTTGATTATTAGTTGTACTAGCTATTGACTTAATAATAAATGTACAAAATTCTTGACCAGTATTTGCACCTTGTATCATTAAGTAACCTCTATTATCAGTAAATCCAGCATCATCAAATGATTCTAAATACTCTGCTATGTT
>VMHT01223829.1_pt1 | contig 11062 bp, 8 predicted proteins | sample 4693611 | NCBI WGS metagenome assembly VMHT01 (sample SAMN12280063, study PRJNA550983) | marine metagenome | isolation source: seawater sampled from same location over 5 years 0.02-0.2 micron viral filtrate | place: USA: collected off the coast of southern California halfway between the port... ... | reverse complement strand
CGCTTAAACAATAAAGATATAATATAATTATGGCTAAAGAAACTTTCGATCGGTCGAAACCCCACTTAAATATTGGAACAATAGGCCACGTTGACCACGGTAAAACGACGCTTACTGCAGCGATTACAAAAGTCCTTGCAGACGCAGGTTTTTCAGAGGCGAGAAGCTTTGATCAAATTGATAACGCACCTGAGGAAAAGGAACGTGGTATCACCATCAACACTTCTCACGTAGAATATCAAACATCTAACAGACACTATGCCCATGTGGATTGTCCAGGTCACGCCGACTATGTGAAAAACATGGTTACGGGAGCTGCGCAAATGGATGGTGCAATTTTAGTTGTTGCTGCTACAGACGGACCTATGCCACAAACCCGAGAGCACATCCTTTTGGGAAGACAAGTAGGTGTTCCGAGAATTGTAGTGTTTTTGAACAAAGCCGACATGGTTGACGATGAAGAGCTTTTGGAATTAGTAGAAATGGAAGTGAGAGAATTGCTTTCTTTCTATGATTACAATGGCGACGATACTCCTGTGGTATTAGGATCAGCGCTTGGTGCACTCAACGGAGAGCAGAAGTGGGTTGATACAGTACTTAAATTGATGGAGGAAGTCGATGCTTGGATTGAGTTACCAAAACGAGATGTAGATAAAGATTTCTTAATGCCTGTTGAAGATGTATTTTCTATTACAGGTCGTGGAACTGTTGCTACTGGTCGTATCGAGACTGGTGTTGCCAATACCGCTGACGAAGTAGATATTATTGGTATGGGGGCTGAGAAAATGAAGTCCACCATTACTGGTGTTGAGATGTTTAGAAAAATATTGGATCGAGGAGAAGCTGGAGATAATGTAGGAATTCTTTTGAGAGGTATTGAAAAAACCGATATCAAAAGAGGGATGGTTATCTGTAAGCCTGGTTCTGTAACGCCACACGCTAAATTCAAAGCAGAGGTTTACATATTAAAGAAAGAAGAAGGAGGGCGTCACACCCCATTCCACAACAACTACCGTCCACAGTTCTATGTAAGAACTACTGACGTAACCGGTAATATTGTATTGCCTGATGGTGTTGAAATGGTAATGCCCGGTGATAACCTCACCATCACCGTAGATTTGCTACAGCCTATTGCATTGAATGTAGGCCTCAGATTTGCGATTCGTGAAGGAGGAAGAACTGTTGGAGCAGGCCAGGTAACTGAGATCTTAGACTAACAAAAAAGTTTTTACTGACACGTCAAGGTGTCCGCCTCTGGTGGATGCCTTTTGTGTCAAATAAAAACGGGTTTAGCTCAGTTGGTAGAGCACTGGTCTCCAAAACCAGGTGTCGGGAGTTCGAGCCTCTCAACCCGTGCAAATAAAAAAAAGAATGTCAGCCATAATTGACTACATAAAGGATTCGTTTGAAGAGCTCAAGAACAATGTCTCTTGGACTCCTCGTTTGGAGCTTCAACGCTTGGTTGTTATCGTATTGGTATTTTCAGTCATTTTCTCACTGGCCATATGGGGAGCAGATACTGTTCTCTCTGAGGTTGTAGGATTCTATTTTCAATTGATAAACGGGTAAGCATGGCAGAGGTTGCTACAAAAAATTGGTATGTGATAAGGGCCGTCAGTGGACAAGAGGCCAAGATTAAAGACTACATCATGTCTGAGATCACCCGATTGGGTTATGCTGCTCAAGTAGAAGACATCCTGGTGCCTATGGAAAAGGTGGTCCAGATCCGAAATGGAAAAAAAATAAACAAAGAGAAGGTCTATTTTCCTGGCTATATCATGATCAAGGCCAACTTGAGTGGAGAGATTCCTCACATTATAAAATCGGTGACCAACGTAATAGGTTTCCTCGGAGAAACCAAAGGAGGGGATCCTGTTCCACTGCGAATAGCAGAGGTAAACAGAATGCTCGGTAAAGTCGATGAGTTGACCATGACCACGGAACATATCGCCATTCCTTTTACTCAAGGGGAGAGCGTCAAGGTAATAGATGGTCCTTTTAACGGATTCAATGGAACCATTGAAAAAGTAAACGAGGAAAAAAGAAAGTTGGAGGTAATGGTTAAGATTTTTGGTCGTAAGACGCCTCTGGAATTGAGTTATATGCAAGTAGAAAAATTATAAATGTTACAGATATAAGAAGTTTTAGCTTCCAATTGAAACTTCTGAAATGTTAATTATTAAATAATGGCAAAAGAAATAGGTAAAGTTCTTAAACTTCAAGTTCGGGGAGGTGCTGCGAATCCATCGCCACCGGTTGGACCCGCGCTGGGTGCCGCAGGAGTTAATATCATGGAGTTTTGTAAGCAGTTCAATGCGCGAACCCAAGATAAACCTGGTAAAGTATTACCAGTAGTAATTTCTGTTTACAAAGACAAATCGTTTGAATTTGTAATTAAAACACCACCAGCGGCCGTTCAATTGATGGAAGCAGCCAAAGCTAAAAAAGGGTCCGGTGAACCCAACATAACCAAGGTAGCGTCGGTTACCTGGGATCAGGTCAGAACCATCGCTGAAGACAAAATGCAAGATTTAAATGCATTTTCTATTGAGTCTGCGATGAAGATGATTGCCGGTACGGCCCGTTCGATGGGATTCACTGTTAAAGGAGAATTCCCTTCTAACTCTTAAAAATTAGTTATGGCAAAATTATCAAAAAAACAAAAAGAAGCCAGGGCCAAAGTGGACAGCAATGCTGCTTACACTGTGGCCGATGCTGCTGCTTTGGTCAAGGATGTGACCACCACAAAATTTGATGCGTCGGTTGATTTGGCTGTCCGCTTGGGAGTTGATCCCAAAAAAGCTAACCAAATGGTCAGAGGCGTAGTGACCCTTCCTCACGGGACGGGAAAAGTACTCAAGGTTTTGGCGTTGGTGACTCCAGATAAAGAGGCAGAAGCCCAAGAGGCTGGTGCCGATTTTGTAGGTTTGGATGAATACCTCCAAAAAATCAAAGACGGCTGGACAGATGTCGATGTTATTGTAACCATGCCCAGTGTGATGGGTAAATTAGGTCCATTGGGACGCGTTTTAGGTCCGAGAGGGCTAATGCCCAACCCTAAAACTGGTACAGTAACCATGGATATTAAGAAAGCAGTTACTGATGTTAAAGGAGGTAAAATTGACTTTAAAGTGGACAAAAATGGTATCATTCATGCGTCCGTTGCAAAAGTCTCTTTCGAGTCGAAAAAGATCGAGGAGAACGCCAACGAATTGTTGAAAACGATTCAAAAGCTGAAACCTACTACGGTCAAAGGAACTTATGTAAAAAGCATTACCATGTCCAGTACCATGAGTCCTGGAATTGGTATTGAAACCAAAATAGCTTAGCCTTTAAATTTAAGCAATGACAAAAGCGCAAAAAGCACAAGAAATAAAAGATTTAACGGAGGACTTGTCCTCGGTTAAAAATCTCTACTTGACCGATATCGCGGGCTTGGACGCCGTCCAAACCACCGCTTTACGACGGGCATGTTACAGAGCAAACATCAAATTGTCTATGGTGAAGAATACCCTATTGGCGAAAGCCATGGAGGCTTCTGAAACTGACTTTGGAGAATTGCAGGGGGTGTTGAAAGGAAATACCTCTTTGATGTTTTCTGAGGCGGGTAGTGCACCGGCCAAATTGATCAAAAATTTTCGTAAGAAATCGGATAAACCCATTCTTAAAGGAGCGTTTATTGAAGAAGCGATATACATTGGCGACGACCAGATTGACTTGTTGGAATCTATCAAGTCTAAAGAGGAGTTGATCGGTGATGTGATTGCAATTCTACAATCTCCCGCAAAGAATGTTATTTCGGCACTTCAGTCGGGTGGAACGAATCTTTCCGGGATCATCAAAACATTGTCCGAACGTTGATCGTTCAAAAAACAAACAGTATTATAACAACAAATTAAAACAGGAATTTCAAATTAATAAAAATGGCAGATTTAAAAGAATTCGCAGAACAATTAGTCAACCTGACTGTAAAAGAAGTCAATGAGTTGGCCGATATTTTAAAAGAGGAGTATGGTATCGAGCCTGCTGCAGCAGCGGTAGCTGTTGCTGGCGGTGCTGCTGCAGGTGGTGGAGACGCTGCAGCAGAAGAGAAATCAGAATTCGATGTAGTACTCACTGCTGCTGGAGGTTCAAAACTTGCAGTGGTTAAATTGGTAAAAGAACTTACTGGTCTTGGGCTCAAAGAAGCCAAAGAATTGGTAGACAATGCACCGAGCAATGTTAAGGAAGCCGTTTCCAAAGACGAAGCGGAAGGACTTAAAAAGTCCCTTGAAGAAGCAGGAGCTGAGGTCGAACTGAAATAGTTCTTGCTCCACAACAATTAAGGTTTAGGCTTTTGGACAGCTGTCCATGGGCCTAAACCATTTTGTGTTTCATTGCCCCTGGGGTTTTATACCCAATTATTATTTATTAATAAAAATTTGTAGATGCCGAATACACAGTCCACACGAGTCAATTTTGCAGCAGCAAAAGACTCTCCTAATTACCCCGATTTTTTAGACATTCAAATCAAATCATTTCAAGATTTCTTTCAGTTGGAAACTAAATCCAACGACAGAATTGAAGAAGGTCTCTTTAACACATTCAAAGAAAACTTCCCGATTACCGATACCCGGAACCAGTTTGTCTTAGAATTTATAGACTACTTTGTAGATCCGCCAAGGTACAGCATACAAGAATGTATTGAGCGAGGATTGACCTATTCTGTTCCCCTCAAGGCACGCTTGAAATTGTTTTGCACCGATCCCGAACACGAGGACTTTGAAACCATAGTTCAGGATGTTTTCTTGGGCACTATTCCTTACATGACCCCCAGTGGTACTTTTGTAATCAATGGCGCTGAGCGAATTGTAGTATCTCAATTGCACCGTTCCCCTGGTGTATTTTTTGGACAATCATTCCACGCTAACGGAACCAAACTCTATTCGGCAAGAGTAATTCCTTTTAAAGGCTCATGGATTGAATTTGCCACCGACATTAACAGTGTGATGTATGCCTACATCGATCGTAAGAAAAAATTACCCGTAACCACGCTATTTAGAGCCATTGGATACGAGAGTGATAAAGACATTTTGGAGATTTTTGATTTAGCAGAAGAAGTGAAAGTTTCTAAAACTGGACTGAAAAAAACCTTAAACCGCAAACTCGCAGCACGCGTGTTAAAAACATGGCACGAGGATTTTGTAGATGAAGATACAGGAGAGGTAATTTCTATTGAACGAAATGAAATTCTCATCGACCGGGATACCCTTTTAGAAAAAGAGCACATTGATGTCATTTTGGAAGCAGATGTCAAAACCATTCTCTTACACAAAAAAGATGCCCATATGGCCGACTACGCCATCATTCACAACACACTGCAAAAAGATCCTACAAACTCTGAAAAAGAAGCGGTAGAACATATTTATCGCCAATTGAGAAATGCCGAGCCGCCCGATGAGGACACGGCCCGGGGTATTATTGACAAGTTATTTTTCTCCGACCAACGATACAACCTCGGCGAGGTGGGTCGCTACCGGATGAATAAAAAACTCAATCTCGAGGTAGAGATGGACAAGCAGGTATTGACAAAATTGGACATCATCACCATCATCAAATACCTGATTGAGTTGATCAACTCTAAAGCAGAAATCGATGATATTGATCACCTTTCAAACCGAAGGGTAAGAACAGTAGGGGAGCAGCTTTCTTCTCAATTTGGTGTAGGATTGGCCAGAATGGCCAGAACCATCAGAGAAAGAATGAACGTGAGAGACAATGAAGTATTTACTCCCATTGACTTGATCAATGCCAAGACACTCTCTTCGGTGATCAACACATTTTTTGGTACCAACCAGTTGTCCCAGTTTATGGATCAAACCAACCCATTGGCTGAGATTACTCATAAAAGAAGATTATCGGCATTGGGCCCAGGCGGTCTCTCCAGAGAGCGTGCAGGGTTTGAAGTACGTGATGTTCACTATACCCACTATGGAAGGCTTTGCCCCATAGAAACACCAGAGGGACCCAATATTGGATTGATTTCTTCACTCGGTGTCTATGCCAAAGTGAATAATTTAGGATTTATTGAGACGCCCTACCGAAAGGTAAACGACGGAAAAATTGATCTTTCCGAGACGATTTACCTCAGTGCTGAGGAAGAAGAAAATCAGTTGATTTCTCAGGCCAATATCCCTTATGATAAAAATGGAAAAATTACCTCTGAGAAAGTAATTGCCAGAGACCAGGCAGACTTTCCGGTGGTGACGCCCAATGAAATTAACTACACGGATGTGGCCCCCAACCAAATAGCATCGATCTCAGCCTCCTTGATTCCATTCTTGGAGCACGATGATGCCAACAGAGCCCTTATGGGATCCAATATGATGCGACAGGCTGTGCCGCTCTTGCGTCCCGAGTCCCCCATTGTGGGAACCGGTTTGGAGCAACAAGTAGCTTCTGATTCTAGGGTGTTGATCAATGCCGAAGGTGATGGTGTTGTTGAATATGTCGATGCCAATAAAATCACCATCAAGTATGACATGGATGAAAATAAAAAACTAGTCACATTTGATGGAGATACAAAAAATTACGAACTGATTAAATTCAGGAAAACCAATCAGGGTACGTGTATCAACCTAAAGCCTATCGTTAAGAAAGGCGACCGGGTTACCAAAGGACAGGTACTTTCCGAGGGCTATGCTACACAAAAAGGAGAATTGGCCTTGGGGAGGAATATGAAAGTGGCTTTTATGCCTTGGAAAGGATACAACTTCGAGGATGCCATTGTGATTTCTGAAAAAGTAGTTCGTCAGGATATCTTCACATCTATTCACATCGATGAATACTCCATTGATGTAAGAGACACCAAGTTGGGAACTGAGGAATTGACCGACGATATCCCCAACATCAGCGAGGAGGCCACCAAAGATCTGGATGAGAACGGAATGATTCGCATTGGCGCTGAGGTGAATCCTGGTGATATCCTTATCGGAAAAATCACCCCAAAGGGAGAATCGGATCCTTCGCCTGAGGAGAAATTATTAAGGGCGATTTTTGGAGATAAAGCAGGAGATGTAAAAGACGCATCACTCAAAGCACCACCATCGCTAAGAGGGGTGGTCATCGACAAAAAGTTGTTTACCCGTTCTGTCAAGGACAAAAGAAAAAGAAATCAAGACAAGCAAGAACTCGAGCTCTTAGAAGAAAGATACGAGACCAAATTCGAGGACCTCAAAGGAGTTTTGATCGAAAAGCTGTTCGCGATTGTCAACGGTAAAACCTGTCAAGGGGTGCAAAACGACCTGGGAGAAGAAATACTTCCAAAAGGAAAAAAGTACACCTTGAAAATGTTGACGGCTGTAGAAGATTACACCCACTTGACCAAAGGTACCTGGACCACCATCGGTGACACCAATAAGCTTATTGCCGACTTGATCCACAATTATAAGATCAAAGAAAATGACCTTCAAGGTTCCCTCAGAAGAGAGAAGTTTACCATCAGTGTAGGAGACGAATTACCTGCCGGGGTCAAGAAACTTGCCAAAGTGTACATCGCCAAAAAGCGAAAGCTAAAAGTTGGTGATAAGATGGCAGGGCGTCACGGAAACAAAGGAATTGTCGCCCGTATTGTTCGGGAAGAAGAGATGCCTTTCTTAGAAGACGGAACACCGGTTGATATCGTTCTCAATCCACTTGGAGTCCCCTCGCGGATGAATATTGGACAGATTTATGAAACCGTACTTGGATGGGCAGGATTGAATTTGGGTGAAAAATACGCTACACCGATTTTCGATGGGGCTACCATTGATCAAATCAATGCCTTGACCGATAAGGCCAATGTACCCCAATACGGTCATACCTATCTGTATGATGGCGGGACGGGAGAACGATTCGATCAACCCGCGACTGTTGGAGTCATTTACATGTTGAAACTGGGTCATATGGTCGACGACAAAATGCACTCCAGATCCATTGGACCTTACTCCCTGATCACACAACAACCACTGGGAGGAAAAGCCCAGTTTGGAGGTCAGCGTTTTGGTGAAATGGAAGTATGGGCTCTCGAGGCCTATGGCGCTTCGAGCACCTTGCAGGAAATATTAACCGTGAAATCAGACGATGTCATTGGTCGTGCCAAGACCTATGAATCCATCGTGAAAGGGGAAACCCTTCCAGAACCTGGATTACCAGAATCCTTCAACGTGTTAATGCATGAGCTGAAGGGATTAGGATTAGACATTAGATTAGAAGAATAATTAAAATATTGCTATTGAATTATGCCTAGAAATAACGAAATCATTACCCAAAAAAAATTCAATAAAATCACCATCGGTTTGTCCTCACCAGAGGTTATCCTCGGGAGTTCCAGAGGAGAAGTTCTCAAGCCAGAGACCATCAACTACAGAACACACAAGCCAGAACGCGACGGTTTGTTTTGTGAGCGAATTTTTGGTCCAGTAAAGGACTTTGAGTGCGCCTGTGGAAAATACAAACGAATTCGCTACAAGGGAATCGTTTGTGACCGCTGTGGTGTTGAGGTGACCGAGAAAAAAGTAAGACGCGACCGCGTGGGACACATCAATTTGGTGGTTCCTGTAGCACACATTTGGTATTTTAGATCCCTGCCCAACAAAATTGGATACCTGTTAGGATTGCCTTCCAAGAAATTGGACATGATCATTTACTACGAGCGCTATGTGGTCATCCAACCGGGGAATACCAAAAATGAAGAAGGAGAGCCGGTACAGAAAATGGATTTCCTAACGGAAGAGGAGTACCTCAATATCATGGAGCAACTGCCGCCAGAAAACCAGTTCCTTGAAGACAGCGATCCCGAGAAATTTATCGCCAAGATGGGAGCAGAGTGCTTGATAGAATTGCTCTCTAGAATTGATTTAGAGGCCCTTTCCTACGAACTGCGGCATAAGGCCAATAACGAAACTTCTAAGCAAAGAAAAACAGAAGCCCTAAAAAGACTTCAGGTGGTAGAGGCGTTTAAGGACGCCAACGAAAACAGAGAGAACCTCCCCGAGTGGATGATCATGAAAGTGATTCCTGTGATTCCCCCAGAGTTAAGGCCTCTTGTTCCCCTTGATGGAGGTCGTTTTGCTACCTCCGATCTGAACGATTTATACCGAAGGGTAATCATCAGAAACAACCGACTAAAGCGTTTGGTGGAAATCAAAGCGCCGGAAGTGATCTTAAGAAATGAGAAGCGAATGCTTCAAGAATCTGTAGATTCCTTATTTGACAATACCCGAAAATCATCGGCAGTAAAAACAGATTCCAATCGCCCATTGAAGTCATTGTCCGATTCCCTAAAAGGAAAGCAAGGACGTTTTCGTCAAAACCTATTGGGAAAAAGGGTCGACTATTCGGCCAGATCAGTAATCGTTGTTGGTCCTGAGTTAAAACTATTTGAATGTGGTTTGCCCAAAGGTATGGCTGCCGAGCTCTATAAGCCATTTATCATCAGAAAACTGATTGAACGCGGGATTGTAAAAACAGTAAAATCTGCGAAAAAGATCATCGACAAAAAAGAACCCGTTGTATGGGATATTTTGGAAAATGTGCTCAAGGGCCATCCCGTTTTATTGAACCGGGCCCCCACATTGCACCGTTTGGGTATCCAAGCCTTTCAGCCCAAACTGATTGAAGGTAAAGCCATTCAATTGCACCCCCTTGTATGTACTGCGTTTAACGCAGATTTCGACGGGGATCAAATGGCGGTTCACTTGCCACTGGGGCCAGAGGCCATTTTAGAGGCGCAGCTGTTAATGCTGGCATCTCACAATATCCTCAACCCCGCCAATGGATCTCCCATCACCGTTCCTTCACAGGATATGGTATTGGGTCTTTACTATATGACCAAAGCCAGGAAATCTACCAAAGAAGTTCCTGTTAAAGGGGAAGGATTAACCTTTTACAACGTGGAAGAAGTACACATCGCCTACAACGAAAAGCGCGTGGACCTCAATGCCATGATCAAAATTAAAACCAAAGACTTTAATGATGAAGGCGTGCTGGTAGATCAGGTCATCGATTCTACAGTAGGCCGAGTATTGTTCAATGAGGTGGTTCCCGAAAAAGCAGGTTATTTCAATGAAGTGTTGACCAAGAAGAACTTACGAGAAATCATCGGTCAAATACTCAAGGTTACCAGTGTTCCGGAAACTGCTGAATTTTTGGATAAGATAAAAGACATGGGATATGGATTTGCATTCAAAGGAGGGCTTTCCTTCAGCTTGGGTGATATCATTATTCCAAAAGAAAAAATCCAAATGATTGATGATGCAAATACGCAAGTAGATGGTATTTCTGGCAACTACAACATGGGATTGATTACCAACAACGAACGTTATAATCAGGTGATTGACGTTTGGACCTCTACCAATGCCAAGCTAACAGAAATGGCCATGAAACGCATCAGCGAAGACCAGCAAGGCTTTAATTCTGTCTTTATGATGCTGGATTCTGGCGCCCGAGGGTCTAAAGAACAGATCCGTCAGTTGACAGGAATGCGAGGATTGATGGCCAAGCCAAAAAAATCTAATGTAGGCGGGGGAGAAATTATTGAAAACCCTATCCTTTCTAACTTTAAAGAAGGGCTTTCTATTTTAGAATATTTTATCTCTACCCACGGGGCGAGAAAAGGACTGGCCGATACCGCCTTAAAAACGGCTGATGCCGGGTACCTAACCCGTCGATTGGTAGACGTTTCACAAGATGTGATTGTCAACATCGAGGACTGCGGAACCCTAAGAGGAATTGACGTAGCGCCTTTAAAGAAAAATGAAGAAATCGTTGAATCACTAGGAGAGCGTATCCTGGGAAGGGTTTCTCTAAAAGACGTTATAGATCCGAGTACCGATGAGGTTCTGATTGAGGCAGGACATCAGATTACTGAGGAGGTAGTAAAACGAATCGAAGCTGCCCCGATTACCAGTGTCGAGGTGCGTTCCCCACTTACCTGTGAGGCGCTCAAGGGCATCTGTGCCAAGTGCTATGGAAGAAACCTTTCCACAGGGAAAATGGTTCAAAAAGGGGAAGCCGTAGGGGTTGTCGCCGCACAGTCTATTGG
>VMHT01202204.1_pt1 | contig 11062 bp, 4 predicted proteins | sample 4693611 | NCBI WGS metagenome assembly VMHT01 (sample SAMN12280063, study PRJNA550983) | marine metagenome | isolation source: seawater sampled from same location over 5 years 0.02-0.2 micron viral filtrate | place: USA: collected off the coast of southern California halfway between the port... ... | reverse complement strand
ATTCTGGGTCATCGTCCGCACCATATATAACTCTACCCTCAGCATTTACATTAAAATCTTTCAATCCCTCTATACTCCTTAAAAATTCTGGGTCTCTCTGTAATTCTCTTATTCCTTCTGGTGTTTGTAATTTTCTCCTTAAAGCATCTAATTTATATTTATTTTTAATGTAAAAGTTGGATACTGCTCTCGCCATTGTTTTAATTACATATTTGTTTATATCTCTATTGCTTCTCGTTGCTCCATCATTATCACCTCTACCACCCATACTTGCTCTTATCATTGATACTGGGACTGATACACTATTAACTACTCTCTGTATTACTGCCTTTTCAAATGCTTCCATGAAACCCTCTGTATCTGCGGTTAATGGTTCTGCTGGTGTATCTGGTTCTTGTATATCTTCTAATATGTTATTTTCAATTGTTTCAATTGTATTAGATGTATCTGTTTTTTTATTTAATTCTTTTAATTGTTCTTCTATATCTTTTAATTCTTCTACTTGTGGGTCTGGTTCTGGATTAGATAATGGTATGGTTCTAACTATCTTGTAGAAAACTGAACTACGCCCATCTATACCCTTTACAAGTTGCCCTAAATCATTTCTCAGTTCTGTTTTAATATTTGTAATAAAACAATTTCTCGTGATAGTAGCACCGAAATCCATACCATACGAGAAGAAGAATGAACTACTACTATAATTTTTTAAAGCATATCCTATACACGATAAAGATGAACCCATAGCATTCCACTCTAACGTATCACATGGTAGGTCTGTCATGACTCTATAAAACGCACTACTAATATTGACTGGTATTGATTTAGCATTTAAAAAATCACTTGAAGTTTGTAATGATACACTGACATTATTATTAAAACCGAGTTGATATAGGGGACTTCCTTTGTTAGGATTAGGTATATTGTTAGGATTAGGTGGGTCTGTGGGTGACCCAACAGCATATCTATTATTAACTGGTGCTATATTACTACCAGTCGTATCACCTATATTTATATTAGAATTTGTTGTAAAAGGTGCTATACCTTTACTCCTATATCTTAATGATATATTATTATAATTTAAATCATTGAACCTATTAGAGAATGGTTTAGGTGAAAATCGTTGAGGCATCCAGTCGTAAAAACTGAAACCGAGTTTATACAACAGACACCCATCGTAATTTGATGCTGTTATTGATTGTTCTACACCATTAGATAAACCACTTAATTCTAACACGTATATACCACATTGAGCGTCATTTACACCTACATTAAAATTTATATATGATGGTGCGTCTGGTGCTGGTAGTGGTGCTGAGTTATTCTGTCTTGCTATTATCCTTCTCTCATATCCATTATTCAGTGGTGGTATTCTATCTCTAAATATTATATTATCATCAAGTAATTTAGCAATTTCTTCACCTAAATTAGATGATGCTCCACTTGTTAAATTGAATTTTACTGCGGTGTGGAAGTATGACACTTGGAACTTGGTGAGGTCATTAGAGAAAGATATAGAAGGATTATCACTACCTATATTGATGTAATTAGTCATATCATTAATCAATCCAGTATATCTAAAATCTCCATTTGCTACATTAGTATCCGTAACCTTTAATGGTATATATACATCAAAATTTATACTACTTTGGTCTGGGTTCATTGGAACAATGTAATTATGGTCGTAAAGTGATGGTGAGAAACCGAAATACGTCCCATTTTGTATTTTAAATAACTCTCCATCAGTGTAATCTGTATATACTTCAAATACCATACAATAATTCTTAACTGCCTCTACATTATCACCTATATCACTGAGATATGGATACACACCTACGTTATTTGCCTTTGCGTAAGCATATCCATCTACACTCTCATATAAATTATCACCATAATCTCTCACGTAAGTTTTGGTTGCTATATCCATTGTGCCGTCTTGTTGTAATATTTGGTTTCTTGCTACTAACCTATTTTTAAATCCATCTTTAAATCTTGTGAAACATTTTACTCTTTGGTCTATACCCTTAGATGTAAAATTACGTGGAAATGTATTACCTACATCTTGTAAATCACCAGCACCTCCATCTCTACCTATTATACCAGTATCTCTCATATATCCAGCTACTATTGGCGTTTTATTAGATGTATTATTAGATATACCAGCGGTAAATGTTTCATCATGAGATACATCACTATCATCACTACGTCCTATATCAAACTCACAGAAGTAATTTTCTATGTCTCTTATGATTGATGTTCTATCTGTTTCTGTCCCTTCATATGTCTCTGTTTTTCTAAAATAGTTCTCTATAATCTTGACATTCTCCTCTGTATATTTAATATTTGTTATTATTGCTTGATGTTTTACTAATCTTGCCGTATCAGTGAGAACATCTCTATTATATAGATTTGTAAATGTTGCTGTCTGAGCGTTTAATGTATAATTACCATCATATAATCCACTTTTACCATCTAATTTTGCGTCATCATTACTATCACTATTTATATAGAATTGTTCTGTTATTACTGCTTGTGAATCACTTGTAATATCTCCATTGGGTTTTTTAGGTATTTTCACTAACAACCACCCATATCCTATAATTGGGTCTGTTATATTATCTCTTGTCATGGTTTCTACTATAACACCATTTAGGTCTTTGAATTCTAACTTATATCCATTATTACTACTAAACGTCCATTGTCCTAATATGGTTGTTGAACCCACTGAATTATACCAGTTGCCGTTTCTTACATTTGGTCCTTGTTCTCCTAAATTATCCGCACCGAAAAATATCTCATCACTTATAACTAAATTTGTCTGTGTATCACCGAAATCATTAAACGAAGCACTTGGAAACATATCACCATCACGAGGAACAATATACGATATACCGCCCAGTGTTATTTGTTTATCTGGGTATAAGACAATGTCAGTAGTCGCAAGAGGGGTCGCACCACTAAAAGAAAACGTTTGTGTATAGTCATCACTCCCGACCGATTTAGTAGTGGTTAATACGCCAGTTGATACATCAAGAGACCATGTCCCATAATTTACATTAAAAGGGGCTGGTGATACATAAAAATTACCACTTGTCCCTTCATGGTCTCCCACTTCAAAATACATAGTTTGTCCGTTGTATGCTAATGTATAAGCATACTCTCTTTCGTATAAACCAGCGAACAATATACTTAATCCTTGTCCTATAAAAGATGACATACTATTATTAACATTTTGGGGTGTAATTGTTAATGCTCCACTGGGGGTATATTCAGCGGTAGAACCATCGGTAAAAGTTTGTGTAAACGTCCCATTAGTCCTATTAGTTATATCAAAACTCCAACTCCTTTGATAAGGAACTGGGTCATTAGGATAATATGCTGTCCCACTTGTAGCTGTTATATCCCCTTGTGGATTATATCTAAAATAAACACGTTGGGGTAAATTTGCTGGGTTCGCCCAATAACCATCGTAATAACCTATATTACCACCCGCATTTGCTCCACCATTAATTAAAGTAAATCGTAATGATGAATAACCGCCCGGAACGACATTCGTAAAATCATTACCACTTGAAAAATCGTAAAAATTACCAAGAGAGTAATACCACTGACCTACAAGGTTAAAAAATTGTGTCCCACTTCTGTATTGATTTTTTATTTCACTGATATTAGATTTTTCTTCTCCTAAAACTACACCATTACTTAATGTTAATCCGTTAAATTTAGTTGTTCTAACAGCATACCACTTAGTAGTTGATGATGGTTGTTTAAATATCCAATAACTATATGTAATGTCATCATTATTTAATAATATAGTTGTATTACTATCATTACCACCTAATACATTACTCGCCACCCAGTTATTACCCACTTTACTTGCTACGAGACCATGTCCTATATATGAGTATGTTCTATTGTAATTTACATCAACCCAATCTAACGAACCATTACGAGAGTATGTGTAAGTTACACCTCCCGCCACTTGTGTAAATGTAGTCCCATCATAAGACCATGTTCTCGTATAAGCACCAGCATCAAACGGATATGATGCTGTCCCTTGTCTCCCATTAGCACCATATCTCGCATATATCCGTGTTGTTGTCCCAGTTGCCTCCCAGTAAAAATCATATTCACCTATCGCACCACCATAATCACCAGAAATCATAACAAAATCTATATCACTACCATTACCACTTGTATTCGTCCATGTATTACCAGTATTATAATTATCTTGATATGGTAAAGAGTTGCTTGTTAATACACATTGTAAATCACTTAAACTACTTTGTTTTTGGTATTTATAAAATTTAGTATTTACACTTGATTCATCAAATATATCAGTTAGAGTATAATCTACTTCTATATCTGTGTGTAATATTTCAAATGATATATCTTCTACGAAGATTTGAAAGTGTGTTTCTACAATCTCATTTGTATATTCAAAAGTGAGTATATCATTTATCGTATAATCGTCTGTCGCTGTGAATTGATATGAATATGTATTATCTACACCTATACTATTTAAACCAGCGGTAGATGGTTGAAATCCACAAGCTATTTTATCTGCTACACCTATATTACGAGGATAGATGGGTGTAGAAGCACCACTCGTTTTACCAGTAGTTTTAAAACTTAGTTTGTATTCTACTCCTTTCTGTATGGTTCTTTCAAGAAAATTAAACATTAATCTTTTCTTTATTATACCACCTACTCCGTCCAGTGTAGCGAACGAACGTGTTATATAAGCGTTAGGTTGTTGTCCGTTTCTTGTAAAATACGCATTGTCAGCACCACCAGTCCCGAACTGATATGTAGTAAAAAAATCATTATACGCTACTTCTCTTGTTATTTGGTGTCCTTGTCCTACCCATGTTCCGTTGTATTGATTGATTCTATTATATACTATCATTCTCGTAAAACTTGGGTCATCTTGGTCTGTATATAGTTGTGAATTTATTAAAGGATTTGGTAATGCTTCCATGAATTGACTTGTAAAGTATAAATTATTATTGTTCCTAATTACATTAAGTCCAGTGGCGGTTGTCTGAGGTATGATACTCACATAAAAATCATTGTATTCGTCCATATTATTTGTTGAATTAAAACCAGTAATTTCTATTACATCAAAATCACCATCACCCCCTATTGTTGTTTTATATGGTGAATACAAGCTATACGATGATAGATTATTAGGGTCATCACCATTAAATATACTCCATTGAAAAATTGGGTAATTATATTTAAAATTATTTCTATTCTCTACATCTGCTTTCGCCATTCTTGTATCAAAATCATCACCATCACCTAAACCTCTTCCGTTAAAGGTTGTAATATTACTTAAAATATGATTTCCATATAACCATCTCATAGGTTCATCACACGCAAGATTTCCATATATACGATGTGTATTAGTTCCACTATAACTTACACTTTGTAAATTCGCTGGTATTACTTTCATCGCCCACCCAGAGTATCTATATTGACTCATGGGTATATGTCCCGTATCCGTTATACCACCGCTTAATGCCGTATAATAATTAGCAACTGGTTCAACTAAATCAACTGACGATGTTATTGGTTCTGTATTTTGTAATTGAATTGTTAAACTATCTGCTATACTATTAGGGTCTAAGAATCCACTTGATAATTCTAATGGTATTTTTTGTGTCATTAATTTCGCTTTTGGATATTCTACTCTTAGTATCCCAGTGGTAGGGTCTCTCGCCCACCCTTGATATGCTATATCTATTTTAGCAAACTTACCACCATCTATATTAAAGTTTGGGTTCATACCATATATTTCAAATACATTTTTACATTTACTATTGTCTGTTGTATCTGTCATAAATATTTGTGTATTAGTGAATTCTCCTAATCTATTATTTATTGTTTGTGTCGCACCAGCGTTTGTAAATTTACCATTATCAGTCGGTAATTTTTCTTTATCACCATTCCCAGTCGTATATGATACTGGTAATCTCACTGAATTAGTCGCATTATTCCCTAAAAAATAACCCACTTCTACGTAAATAAAATTATCTTGTAATGAATTTGTAGGTGATATTTCTGCACCACTATATTCAATACTATTAGAATTCGCACCTCTTATATTAATAATCGCATTCTGTAATGATACTTGGTCTCCTTTTTTCAATAAAAATCCCTTTGTCTTGTTTATCCATGAACTCGTATTATTCGCATCTTCACCTTCATCTCCATTTACTCTTACTGAGTTTATTCTCGCACATTCTACTATAAATGTTTGTGTTCCATTCATATTTAATATATATAATAAGAAAGATATTTATTACTTAACTTTTTTTAATAATTTAGTCGGTATATTACAAAGAGTTTTTATTTCATTTTTACCTCTATCTGTTCGTCCTCCCACTGAAAAAAATATATCAGCTTCGTTATAATTCCATAAATATATACCATCGTATAAGTTATACACAAACTTATAACTATAATTAGGATTCTTTTTTATAAAATCATATTTCGCTTTACTAAAATATAAACTTTTATATTTATTACTCTTACATCTACGAGTTTTTATCTCTATATATAAATTTTCTCCTTTTAAGTCGTAATTATGCCATGGCTCAGTTTTATCTAATTTCTCACCTAAATATTTCTCTAATACTTCTTTTACATATAATTCTCCTTCATCTCCTATTTTTTGGTCTTTTACATTAAGTATCATTTGTTCTATAATATATATAAGATAGTTATTTTTTATTTTCAATTAAAATACGTAATATCTTTAATATCCAGTTTGTAGTTCTTATCATTATTATATAATTACTTCTTTTTTTTTTTGGTCTTTTTCTTTGGTTCTGTTTTCTTTGGTTCTTTTTTTGCCTTACTTGCTACTTTATGTATACTACTCTCTTGTTTGTTTCTTAACATGAAATGATGTTTATTATCATCTCTACTAAAACCTCTATATGTAATTTTAGGGTTGGATAATTTACTATTTTCTCCTTTTAATATTTTTTCTAATTCTGCTCTTTTTTTTTTATGAACTCCCTTAAATACTTCTTTTTTAATCATTTTATTAAAAGCGACTAACACGCCTTTTAATTGAGACGATGTCATATCTTTAAATGCTTTATCAATTTTTCCAGACATGTTGTTTTATAATAATAATAGATTTTATTTTTATTATAAAAGTTAGTATGTAATTCTCCTTATACTTAGTAAGGGATTTTACTATAAAAAATATAATTTATGATACATTGCTTATACAAAAAATTATTTTCACTTGTATCTGCTATTTAAGAATAATTGTTAAAAATCATGCCGTTTTTAATCGCCATAACTCTCTCAACTTCCACGAAACATCTTTGAAGAACCGAAGTAATAGGTGGATTTGCGTTTAATGTATCTTTATTAGTCCAATCTCTCACGTATCTAATTTCTACTGGGGCTACACCGACCTCTTTACCAGCACCAGCGTTATTAATTCTATCTGGTGAAAAATTAACTCCTATAATACAAGCATTACCGAGATTTTCGTTAGTTGCTGTTCCATACATATTACTATTAGTTAATAATGCTACGTTAGGTGATATGTCATATAAATAATTTACACCACTGATAGTCCCATTACGAGTATCACCTACACCACCCATACATTGATATAATGGATAAGGGATAGAAGGGGCGACACCATAGACATCTTCAAGTTCTTTATAAAATTCTTGTGTATTGATGTCTTGTGGGTAATAATTTTGATTATTGATTTGTATCTGTAATTGCTGTCCTCCTTTACCAGCATAACTATCTTGTGATGCGTATTTACCAGCTACTTTCTGCGAATCAAATAAAGTCCCATCTGGTTTTGTTAAAGAATTATGAAGTATGAGGTTTTTAATTCTTAGATTACTCATACCGATAGAATTTCTATATGTCTGAGAAGTTTTAGTATTTACTGCTACGGCGGATGATGGTGCGTTATGTGTCATACGAATACAATTATAATCGCCGTATGCTTGAACCAATCCGTTAGATGCTTGTCCTTGTGATGCTATTTTACTCATGGTGGCGGGGTCATAAAATAGGTGGTCGCTTACAAATTTACAACCAGTCGTATCTATGAGAACATCACCTATATTAGCATCATTACCATCACTACTTACCGCCATTTCACCAGACCCTACGGCATCACTCTTATTATCACTAAATTCTAAAAACAAAATTAATTGTTCGTTTAGCATAAATAGGGGGATGGTAAAAGGAAAGAGAGAAGGAAATAGGTCGCTAAGTTTGACTGAGTATGTTGTAGCATTTGTAGTAGTAGTTGCTACTCTATAACGAGCATGTTGGTCGCCAGCACCATTGTTTTCATAACCATATTTACCATTGACAGCACCACCATTAACGAGTGTCCCACTTGTATATTTATAAACATTATAAGTCCCATTTACTACTTGGTTTCTTTTTGCTCTTGTTTCTTGTGATACATAATGATTACGGATACTCATGAGGTAATTAATATCGGTAGATTGACATATTACAACTCCACTTGAAGTTTTAAGTGTAGCATTTTTAATTTTCGCATAAGCACCAGCATAAGAACATAATCTCGTAGTTGTATTTGCTCCGCCACTTTGTGATACATATAGGGGAAGAATGACACGAGACCCATTGCTTAAAAGTCCCGCCCTACGGATATTGAACGTAGCTTGTTTCTGTGAAATTGATTGTGGTTCAAGGACATCGCTCTCAATTCTAAGGTTTTGTGGTTCTACATTTTTACTTGTAAGTAATTGTTTAACTTCGTCTGCTTGTTCGTTCATTTTTAAGTTCTTTATAATATTAAATAATATTTTTATTTTGAGATAAAATAATAAAATAAAAAAAAAAGTATCCCTATTTGGGGATATTTAAAAAGATACTATAAGATTACAAAATATCACCATTTAGGGATACATTCTATAACTTTAAATTTACTGAACTGGTTGAACTTGTTGATTTTTAACATTTAAACCTTGATTACTAAGAGCATATGTAAATACACTATTAGCGGTATTATTCAATTCACTAACAACTCTAAGAGCATATTGAGCGTTTGCGAAATTTACACCAGCACCAGAGGCGGTTGGGTCGAAATTACAACCTATACCACCTACATATAAAGTATCTGGGACATTAAGATTTGTAGCATCAACAGATTTTACTCCTTGTGTTTCTGGACTTTGTAGTGTTGCGGTAATGTTTCTAAATGGTTGGATACAATCTAAAAACTCTCTATTTTTATGCGACTCATAAACTCCATCTGTGACAGCTTGTCTTTCATCTACCGAATATGCTTTATTAAATTTAACATTATTACGTAAATGAGTATATTCTTTCACTGATGCGTCTGTAAATGTCACCCCAGCGTCTGCGGTATTTTGTAATCGTGGTGTTTCTAAACAATTAAAAGTGAAGTTATTTAATTTAGATGATGGGATACTATTACTGAATACACTTCTAACTGATTGAAGTGCTAATAAGAGGGATTGCTGGTCGTCTGAGGACTGAACCACGTTCATATAAGAATTGAACGCTGGGAACGTAAATTGAGATACAGATGGGCTAAGTGGTGAAGATAATTCTAACCAGTTCCACGTCATATTTACATCACTTAATCTATAAAAGAATTCACTGGCGTTCCCACCGAAAAGACAGAAAGAATCGGGTGAAAGCATAATATCACAAACCATACCACCCATAGACATAAGATTAATTGGTTGTCCGCTATTTAACAAACCACTTCTTAATTGTAAGGATACTGGTATTTGTGATACAACTGCTACACCTTCTACATCTTGTCGTGCGAAAGCATGATTTTTATTACTAATCCAGTTCTGGTATGAACCGAAAGATGAAAGTGAAGGTATAACTGATGCGAGAAGGCGTGAATATGACCTTACTTCTTCAATAACTTCATTTGTATCTTGACTTCTTAATCTAAGAGTATCTATAACTGAATTTACTGCTACACGAGCATCTAAATTACATGCCTTAGCGTCCCCAGTTTGTAAAACGTCTTGTAGATTAGGTGTAATCTTTGCGTCTTCTGCCCCAGTATTAGATAAGATTTCTAAGGTAAAGTTCAATCTAAGGGTCTTTGTATCAAGTAATTTTGTATCTGGTGCGATATTAAAGGTAATTTGTGGATTACCATTTTTAAAAGAGAATCTCTCTTGTGCGTTGGTTGGGAAGATTTTTGCTTTTTGAATTGCGACTACTCTGTTTTGCTTATTCATTTTTAAGTTCTTTATAATATTAAATAATATTTTTATTTTGAGATAAAAAATAAATAATTTACTATAAGATTAAATTTACTCCATAACAGCGATGCCGTTTGCTTTAACTACTAATCTTTTAATATTACAAACCCAGTTATGAACTAATAGAGAACGTGTCTGTGTTGAATAATCTACATTTAATCTTGTCTCCCCTTGTGCGTTCATCATATTATATGTATTATTGCCTCTTGATAATCCTCTAACAATCATTAATGCTCCATCTATATCTGTTAAATCTCTCGCCATTATACCACATGACGCCAGTCCATCTTCAAGTTCTTTGATATGTATACTCTCCCATTGTCCGCTTGTCTCTCTTGTTTTCACATAATTAGAAAGAGAAACTGAACGATTTGGAACTAAAACATTTGATAAACGGAATTGATAAGAACTGGGGGCAGTTGCCGTATCACAAGGGGGACATAGCCCATCTCCGTCTAATGCTGTTGTATCACCTACATCTTCATTAAAAGACATGATTGCTTTGGTTCTTGATAATTTACAATTAATTAAATTACTTTGTCTTAATACATTCGCACTTTGATTAAGTGGATAATCATTATAACTCTTGTAATCAAGAGCATAACCCCCAGCACTGGAAACAGCACTCATCAATGCTTTTCTTTGAGCGTCATTAACTTCAACAACACCACATACTAATTCTACATTAGATAAGGTGGCGATTGGTGGTGTAGTTGGTTGTAGAACATAAATGGGTGGTAATTGGTTTGTATTACCCGTTAAATCAAGATTAGGCGTAAAGTTTT
>VMHT01104408.1_pt1 | contig 11062 bp, 14 predicted proteins | sample 4693611 | NCBI WGS metagenome assembly VMHT01 (sample SAMN12280063, study PRJNA550983) | marine metagenome | isolation source: seawater sampled from same location over 5 years 0.02-0.2 micron viral filtrate | place: USA: collected off the coast of southern California halfway between the port... ... | reverse complement strand
TTTAGACAGTTATTTAATTAATATGAGCGATGGTTTTCCTACATTTGAAAGTAGTGGATTTATATATAAAGGAAAATCAGCTATATTAGATACAGCTAAAGCAGTTAGTAATATTAAGAAAAAGGGTGTTAAAGTATTAAGTTATTTTATAGAAACAGATGTAACATCTATTAAATTAAATGAATTGGTTGAATCTTTTAGAACTATGTATGGTAAAAGTGCAACGTTTATTGATCCCAAGAATGTTTATCAAGTTACAAAAACACTAAATAATTTATTTTTAAAAAGAGATTTAGTATCATGAAACATAAAAGAACAGAAAATAGAGGTAGACCATCAGAAAAACCAGTTGAAATAATTAAACAGTTTACTCGTAAGTATGATGATTCTGTATGGTATTATGATTTAAATAAATTTTCTAATGGACCCTATTTAGTAGAAGTACTAGATCCCGAATATGATAAGATAGAAAAATTATTTTACAAAATAGAACGTTTAAAACAACCTAAATATCACGAAAATGGAAGAAAAAAGCGAACAACTAAAGCTGACAAAATCGCGCTTAAAAGCGCTGAGAAGAAGTACTGGGCAGAGCATTATAGACTTTTTCCAGGGGACAAACCTAAACGACGAGGAAGAAAACCGAGTAGATAATTATTATTATAGTACTGAAAGCTTTGAAATGTTAAGTGATGATGATTTTCAAATAGAACAAATCTTAATGGAAGCAGGAGCTTATGGTTTAAGAAATGAAGTAAACCATTATGCTAAAAGACTTCTTGAAAAAAATCCATTGTCTTCTAGAGTTGATGCATATGTAAAGGCATACCACGAAATTATAAAAGATTAAATTATGAGCCGCCAGATAGAAGATACAATGTATGAAATCCATACAGCACTAACGGAAAGTAAACTTTGGGATGTATTTAATAAGCAACTTAAAAAAATGAGAGTTCAAGATAAACATAAATATAAAACGGCTTCTGAAAGGTGGGAATATGCTTTTAAAAAAATTAAAAAAAATAATGGACAGCCTTCTTGAAAATATTGAAGAACTAATTGATGACATTGAAAGAGATCATGCTATAACTAAAACTGAAATTTTAGAAACACTTTATAAAATAAAAGGTGAAATAGAAGATCATAATCTTAAGTACGAAGAGGAAACAGATTACTAAAAGCAACATAGGTTGCTTTCTTTTTTATATATTTATTTTCGTATATTATAATATCCATATATGAAAAAGTCACTGTTATTATTTTTAACGCTACTTACGTTAAATGTTTTTGGTCAAGACACTACAAATACCAAAAATGAAATAGACCTTTTAACTTCTAAGTTAACTACCTTACATAATAAAATATCTACATTAGATTTAGATATATCTAAAATAAAACTAGATTTAGATCTTAAAAAAATTACTAAATTTTCAACAATCTACGGAGCTGTAAATGGTGGTAATTCATTATCTGACGTTGATGTTTATAGTGTTACAAATGGTTTACAAACTCAAACAATAAAAACTCCTTATGATTATTCCGTTATTTTAGGTGTTAGGAAAATAGCCCGAATGGGGTATGAGCCTAAAGAAGCATTTAAAAATGGTCAAGAAAATTCATTTAGTGATGCATCTACAGTTGGTAAAGTAAAAGGATTTGAATATTTATTTGAAGTATCTTATGTAAGACAAGAGGGTGAAAGTTATGCTAATCAACACCATTTTTTAAGATATATAGACGACACATACATTCTTAAAGGTGAGTATTTAGAAGATGGTTTTGCAGATATTAAATATTTCGAAACATCACAAAGATATAGGCATAAAATAAAAGATTTAAGTTTTTTACCAGAAGCACTACAAAAAGGTAAATTATCATTAAATATAGGTGCTGTACAACGTTTATCAGAACCATATGGATATGATCCACTTGAAGAGTGGAAATTATCTAATGGTAATTTACATTATACATTTTTAGCGTTAGAAGAAGGTTATAATGCTAATTTTATTTCTCATGGTATTACACAATACACTGATCCACAAGGTAATATAGTAGCAGAAAATACTGAAATTTGGGAAGCAGTGGTTATCCCACAAGTATTATCAGATTACACAGAAAAAAAAAGAAACGAATTAGAAAATACAATCCAACATTCACTAGTATTAGGATTTGATTATTATTATTACTCTAAAAAATTATGGCTCCATTCATGGGGTAATTTAATGCCATGGCATTACGATAATGAAGGTGAATTTTCATATCATAAATTTAATAACGGAGAACAATGGTATGATTATTCAGGAGGATTAATTTTTGGATACAAATATAGTAAGAGTTTAGGAGTATTTATAGAAGGTAAATATAACAAATATTGGAATAGAGAATGGCATGATTTCTCATTTGGAATAAATTACATAATATTTTAAAAATGGCAAAAGAATTAAACGAAGACACTACGTTAAAATTAAGCATTAAAACACTAGCAGGTATAGCAGTGTTAATTTTTACTCTTGTTGGTATGTGGTTTACATTAAAGGCTGATATAGCAGAAGCTAAAGAATTACCCGCGCCAGCAGATCCTGAAATTACTAGAATGGAATATGATATGAAGGATCAGTTAATACGTCAAACTATTATGACAACTCAAGAAGATGTTAAAGAGTTAAAAGAAGATATGAAACGTATTGAAGAAAAAATTGATAATTTAAGATAAAAATGAAAAAACTACTACTAATATTACTGTTTTTAGGGTTATGTTTAATTTCTAAAGCTCAAGATATACCAGAAGACGGATTAGCAGTAGTAGAATTTAATGCACCTTTTTCTGGCAATAAATGTGAATATTTGGAAAATTTAAGTGATTGCGATGTAGCAAAAATTGATATTTCTAAAGATACAAAAATAGGTCCAAAACATAAAGTAGTAGTTGTACCTACACTAATTATATTCCAAGATGGTGAAGAAGTAGCAAGATTTCAAGCTAATATTATGATGCAACTTGAAGCTACTAAAGACGAGGTACAAGAAAAAATAGATGAAATATTAATGGAAGATTTTTAAAATATGAAAAAATTACAGTTATTATTACTAACACTTTTAATACCTTTTTTAGGTTATACACAAGGTTCTTGGGTTCAAGTACAATTATTAACGGATGATTATCCAGAAGAAACAAGTTGGACTATAACACCTCCGGGTGGTTCACCTATTATAGCACAGTCTGATTCTATAATGGCTGATCTTACTTTGTATGATGTAATTGTTCCTGTAGGTGGAACTATTATTGTTAATTTATATGATGATTATGGAGATGGGTTAGGTGGGTTTAATGGTTCACCAGAAGGTTGGTTTTTAATCCAAAACGATTGTCAAGATACAATTATGTATGTTGAGGGGAATTTTGGTGATATTTTAGTTGACACATTAACAATAGCTCCATGTGCCCCACCCTTATCAGGTTGTACAGATTTAATGGCTATAAATTTTAACTCATCAGCTGTAATAGACGATGGGTCTTGTCAGTTTATACAAGGATGTATGAATCCTAATGCTTCAAATTATGATTCTACAGCAGCTGAATTACCAAATGGGTTAATTACTCCTGGTGCAACTTGTAATTTTATTGAATTTACTAATACTCATTTTGGTGTTGATACAGCAGATTATTTTGCTGATCCTTCTATATGGCAAGTAGGTACAAGAATTTATGTAGGAGAATCTATGACGCAGTGGTTTGTAGATGTTGTAATAGTAGAATCTCAATATAGTTGTAATGCAGGATTAGCATTAGTTTATGTAGTTGCAACAGAAGCAGAAGCTGATGGAATATATAATACAAATACCCCAAATACAAACGTTGCTGCTGTTGTAGGTGAGCCATGGTTTTTAGATCCATGTGTGTTTATATATGGTTGTACTCAACCAAATGCCCTAAATTATAATCCTTTAGCAGGGGTAGATGATGGTTCTTGTATTAATATACCAGGATGTACTGATTCTACTTCAGCAAATTATAATCCAGCTGCTACTTTAAATGATGGTAGTTGTGGAGATAGTGGTCCTATTGCTTGTTCGCCGGGTAAAGAATTAGTTACCCTTGAAATCATGTTAGATCAATATGCAGGTGAAACAGGATGGAATATCTATACAACATCAGGGGTTTTAATAGATGAAATGCCAGTTGGTTCTTATGCTGGTCAACCAATGGGTGCTATTGTAAAAAAATATATGTGTATAGATTATGGTACACAAATCCAATTTCAGCTAGTAGATGATTTTGGTGATGGGTTAGGGGGGGCTCAATTTGGTGGTATTGATGGTATGTGGGTACTTTATACATCCTGTGATACTTTATCTTTAGGTATTGGTGATTTTGGAGAAATATATACTGAAGTAGTAGATGTTAATGAATGCGATCAAAACCCAATAAATGGATGTACTGATCCTAACTATTTAGAATATAATCCTTTAGCTACAAATGATGACGGGTCATGTTTAACACAAAATATTTTTGGTTGTGTAGATCCTAACGCATTTAATTATGATCCTAGTGCAACAGCACAGTTACAAAATCCAGGATGTTTTAATACTTTAAGATTAACTGACTGGGCGGATAATGGTTGGGCTGGTTCTTTCTTGGTAGTAACACAAGGCAATAACTGGTGGGGTCCATTTACATTAGGGCCAAATGATATTGTTTTAGATACATTATTATATCTAAATACTACGGAAGAAATTAAAACATATTTCTACTCATTTAACCAATCTCAACAAACTTCTAACCAATGTATGTTCCAAATAATTAACCCAATTGGAACAATTATTTCAGAAGGAGGTACAAATTCATTTACTGATCCTTTATTACCATATAATCAGTTTGGTCAAATTTATGATGATATAGCTTTATGTGGAGATAATTGTATTCCCAAAGTTTATGGATGTACTGATCCTATAGCAGTAAATTATATTCCTCAAGCTAATACTACAGATAATTCTTGTTATTATGCCCCTGGTTGTATAGATGCTGCTTATTTAGAATATCATACTCAAGGATTTACAGCTGATTATGATGATGGTTCATGTATTACATACGCTATTTTTGGATGTACAGATCTAACTCAATTTAATTATGATTTATATGCAACTGTTAATTGGACATCAGTTGTAGATCAAACAGATCCTTGTATAGAAAAAGTTTTTGGATGTTTAGATCCAGCAGCATTTAACTATGATCCTTTAGCTAATACAGAAGATTATTCATGTGTACCTTTTATTTATGGTTGTATGGATCAAACAATGTTTAATTATGATCCAACAGCAAATACTAATAATAATTCATGTATACCTTTTGTCTATGGATGTACAGATTTAACAGCACTAAACTATAATGTTTTAGCTAATACTAATGATGGTTCTTGTATTCCTTATTTATATGGTTGTACTGATTCATTAGCTATAAATTATAATCCACTTGCTAATACAGATGATGGTTCATGTATAGCTGAATTATTAGGTTGTACTGATATTGATGCATTAAATTATAATGCTTTAGCAAATACTGATGATGGTAGTTGTATTGATATAATTTTAGGATGTATGGACGCTACAGCATTTAATTATAATGTTTTAGCTAATATTGATGATGGTTCATGTGTAGCAGTTATTTTAGGGTGTATTGACCCTATAGCATTTAATTATAATAATAATGCAAACACAGATAATGGATCATGTATACCAGTTATTTTAGGATGTATAGATGTAACAGCTTTTAATTATAATGCAAACGCAAATACAGATAATGGCTCATGCATATCTATAGTATTTGGTTGTATGGATATAAATGCATTTAATTATAATCCCCTTGCTAATATAGATAATGGGACTTGTTTAGGGGTAGTATTGGGTTGTATAAACCCAACAGCTATAAACTTTAATCCATTAGCAAACACAGATGATGGATCATGTATTAATCCAGTATATGGTTGTACTGATTCAACAATGTTTAATTATAATCCATTAGCAAATACAGATAATGGAACTTGTATTCCATTTGCTTATGGTTGCACAAATGCAAATGCTTTGAATTACGACCCTTTAGCTAATACAGATGACGGTAGTTGTGTATTACCAATTTATGGTTGTACTGATAATACTATGTTTAATTATAATCCTTTAGCTAACGTAGATAATGGATCTTGTTTACCATTCGTTTATGGTTGTACTGATCCTTTAGCTTATAACTATAACCCACTAGCTAACACTACAGACAATTCATGTTGTTTAATTGCTGGTTGTACTGATTCTTTAGCAGTTAACTATAATGAATTTGCTTGTTTTGATAATAATTCATGTATAACAGCAGTTCCTGGTTGTACTGATGTTTTAGCTTATAATTACAACCCAGCAGCAAATGTAACAGATTCAACAGCATGTTTATATGATGCTGGCTGTTATGGTGGACCAGGTATTCCATATTGGTTAAATGATGGTTGTTATGCTTGGGTAATTGATGTAGATGAATATTGTTGTACAAATGATTGGGATGCTACATGTCAATCAATGTACGATTATTGCCAATTAGGTTGGCCTACAAGTATACCTGATGTTTCAGCTTTAGGAATTGCTGTTTATCCTAACCCAACAAAAGATGTATTAACTATAGAAACAAGATTAAAAATTGAAGTAGAAATACATGATTTAATGGGTAAATTATTAATTAAAACTAAAAACGTTAATAGACTAGATTTATCAGATCTATCAAATGGATTATATAACCTATCAATAATTCACGAAGAAAAACGCTATAATAAACAGATAATTAAACAATAACCAGCTTCCAAAATAATTTTATATTTATATAGGAATAATACATTATACACATGGCAAACGACAAATATTATGGGTATTCTCCTAAAGGAGAAAAACCTTCTAAAACTCAAGGACAAGTATACTCTGGAGCAGAAAAATCAACAAGAAAAGGTCAAGTAACTCATGGTACTTATGCTAATATAGGTAATCGTTTAGATAGAGTAAACCCATACGAATTTAGAAAAGGCATGGATTATGAATTAGTTCAAATGGGTGTTTCTAGATTAGCAGAATCTACATTAGAAGAAAGAGAAAAAGCTACAGAATCTGTTCTTAAAAATTTAGAAAGTAAACACCCAGCATATTATTCAGCTTTAATTCAATTTGAAAGAGGAATGAATCAAGGTGGTCAAATTAACGAAACTACATTTAATAAATTCTTAGAAACATATTCTAGAGGTCATGGAGACGGAATGATGTCAGTAGAAAAAGAATTTAAGGATGATAAAATGGTAGAATTAAAAGAAGCTATTAAAGCTCAAATTAGAACAGCTTTATTAACTGAACAAGATGAAGAAGATGAAGATGTAACTGCTAAAAAAGCAACTAGAGGTGCTAAAAAAGCATCTAAAAAAGCAGCCCGTTTTGATCAAGAAATAGCTGCTATTGAAGAATTTTTATTTGGTAAAAATAATAAAAATCCAGAAGCAACTGCTGATGAACCAGCTAAAGGAAGTTTAATTGCATTAAAAGATCAGCATTTAGAAGCTTATAAAGCAAATAAAGATGTTGAAAAATATAAAAAAGCTATTGAATTACCAGATGCTATTATTAAAAAACTAGAAAAACACGTTGAAAAATTTGGTGAGGGAGATAAAGGTAAAGGAAACAAAGTAAAATTAGAAGACGTAAAAGGTAAAGATCTTCCAGAAACTATTAAAAAATTAGAAGCTAGAATTTCAACTATTAAAAAAGAAGAAGAAGAAGCTTTATTAGAAAAAAATAAAGAAAAAAGCGAAATTGCTTCAACTGATATGACTAGAGCTAATCATTTAAGGTTACTTGAAATTATTAGAGAAAATGGTATTTCACTTAGAGAAGGAAAAGACTCAGTAAAATTATATTATGAAATAGCTAAACAAGCTTATTTAGAAGGACTATCTAAGGGTCTTAAATTATAAATTATGAAACTAACAGCACTTAAAAATATTATTAAAGAAGAAATTACAAAACTTAAAGAAAAAGTTGATAGAAAAGATGAACTATATAATATAGGCCCAGATAAGGATTACTGTGTAGTAGATGGTGATGGAATTGAGGGTCCCTTACCTAATTGCCCTAGTGGGTGTCCATGTGGAGCTGGATGTGTTTGTATGGATGGTAAGACACGTTATCCTAAAGGTATAGTTGGGGCTAAAGATGGATCTATGGGTAAACTAAAACGTGTACAAGGAAAAATAGTATATTATAGATCTAAAAGATCAATGTAACAAATAAAATCATGAAACTAACAGTACTTAAAAGTATTATTAAAGAAGAAATTACAAAACTTCAAGAACAAATGAATACTAATCCTAATCAGTATACTATTGTTCCTAGCAGTGAATTTGGTCAAAATCAAAATTTAATGTCTCAACAACCCGGAGGACAAGGATTTAATGGTTTATCTTGGGCCCAAAATTTCCAAACAACTAAACTTACAACAGTTGCTAATCCATGTAATTTTTTAAAAAATCAAAAAAATAAACTACTTGCTAAACAACTCCCTATGACAACTGCAGCTATGAATGCAGCGGGGGAAAATGTTTTAACAACCTCAACACATAATCAATTAAGACAATCAAATAAACATTATGATAGACTTGTAATTAAAGCAGGAATGATGCAAATAATGATGTTTAATAATAGTTGTCCAGCTTAATTATAAAAAACGTTATGATAGAATATTTAAAAAATTTATGGAGTGCTCTTTGGGCTAAAACAACAATAGACGAAGAATTAAAATCCAGATACGACGAAGTCGTAAAAGAATTAGCTGATGTAAAAGAAGCAGCTAAAAATACAGTTGCACAAGCAAAAGATGTTGTAGACGCAGCTAAAGGTAAAAAAAGACGGGGACGTAAATCCAATAATAGACGTAAAACTAATAACAACTCTAAAAAGTAAAAAGATGAACTTAAAAGAATTAAAAGCAATGATTGCTGAAGAATACAGTAATTATTTAGCAGAACAAGATGATCCTACTGTAGCTGTATCTGATGCAGATGTAGATGCTACAGATGGTGATGAAGATGCAGAAAAAACTCTTCGTGATATTTTTGAAATGCTAAAAGATTATTTTGAAGGAGGCGCTGCAGGTGGTCCAGCAGTAGATACAGATGCGCCCGAACCAGAATTACCTGAAGATGATGCTGATGAAGTAAAAGAGGGTAAAAAAGATAAAGAAGATCTTCAAGAAAGATTTAAAAAATTAGCTAATATCATTAAAGGATAATAGCTATGACTCTTAATGAGTTATTATTAGAATGGTCTTACCGAACTCAAAAGGGATATCCATCACTGGATAACCCTTCTGATGTTCATATTTTAAAAACTTTATTAGAAAAATTAGATTTACCCCCAGATACTATTATTAATAGGATGTCTGAAGTTTCTTTAAATCCTGGTGAATTAAGAAAAGATCGTACTCCAAATAGAGCTGAAGTTTTTCTTAAAAAAATCGAAAATGACGAAGAATTTGAACTAATGGATGGTTCTATGGTTATTATTGATAAAGAACAATCAGCTGATTCAATACAAAAATTAAAAAATAAGGATTTTAATAAATTAATTTTTATTGATACTACAGGTAAACAATTAAAACTAAACCAATTTAAAAAAACAGAAGAATTTGGCGCTGGATCAGGTGCTGGAGGTGGTTCTGTAGATACTAGAATAATGGAATCAGCTCATTGTTTTGGTTTAGCTATAGCATACTATATTAAAGGGGGGAAAATTACTAAAGATGATTTAATTAGAGAAAATTTTGAGCAAGCCCAACCCCATGTAGATGTAGATGCTACAATTGATGAAATAGAAGAATTTTTAGAAAGAAAACCATTATGGTATGAATCTACTTCTAAATCTATAAATAAAATTTATGATTTATTTCCTAATAATAATTTTAAATTTCATAGGGGTTCTGAACAAGTAAAAACTATATACACTGCTTGGCAAACTGCTAAACAAAAAGAAGAACTTAAATTAATGGATGATAAATGGAATCCAGCTGATATTTGGTTAATATCCCCTAAAGTAAGTGAATTTACATTTTCAAATGATTTATCTGTTTTAAACGGATCTATAGCTAATTTATTTTGTGATGGAGAATTAATAGGTATATCTTTAAAAATGGTTGGAAAAAAAGCCGATGCTAAAGCAGAAATATATAATGGAGAAGGATGTAATATATTTGAATATAAATATGAAGGTTATAAGACTACATCTAAATCATCTACTGTAGAAATTCAATATAATGGGGGAGCTATTACATGTAGAAATTTTAGTGTTGAAACAGGATGGTCTACTGAAATAAAAGGTAAAGCAGCCCAAGGTGGTAAATGTGGTCATGGTGGGGTTAATGATATTTTAAAAATAAATAACTTAACATTATTACCTTTACAAAAAGATACATTAAATGCTTTTAAAATAAATGATGAAGAATATTATAATAAACTTTTTTATTTATTTGATAGATTTGTAGAGGATATAAATGATAAAGATTTTAAAAAATTATATGATGAAAAACCTCTTTCTTGGAAAACATCTAATTTTATGGGATTAGAATTTTTATCAAGATTAGAAGATAATCCTGAACAAGCAGATGAAGTATTAAATGATATAATGCGATATGCTTCATCATCAACAAAAATATCATCTCAATTTATAAAAGTATCATAAAAAAAACTTGGATTACATTAATATTTTATATATCCTACAACTGTAGGGGTTTTTAGGTCGAAACGGCCGCTAGTTATGAATCAATACGATCCCAAAAACATAGATAAAGCATTAAAACGGATGGAAAAATCCGATACGCTAAAGAGTATACATCGCCCCAACACTAATATTATGTCATTTTTTAATGATATAGAAGAAGATAATCAGCTAGAAAAACAAAAATCAGCAGCTGAATTAAAAAAAGAACAATACTTAGAAAAAGTAAATTCCTTAAAAAAGTTAGTTAAAAATATAGGTACTAGAGAAGAAATACATC
>VMHT01010575.1_pt1 | contig 11062 bp, 12 predicted proteins | sample 4693611 | NCBI WGS metagenome assembly VMHT01 (sample SAMN12280063, study PRJNA550983) | marine metagenome | isolation source: seawater sampled from same location over 5 years 0.02-0.2 micron viral filtrate | place: USA: collected off the coast of southern California halfway between the port... ... | reverse complement strand
ACATCGAGCGCCGCGGTCAGGCAGACAACAAGAGGGGCCCGGGTACATGAATCGACCCGCGGCAGTAACGCATCAAGCAACGAGGAATGAGCATGGCGACAGCGGAGACGCCGGTCGCAGCAGCCGAGGCCAAGCCCGGTGTGCTGGAGCAGCTACGCGCGAATCCGCGTCTGCCCTTGATCGTGGGTGTTGCGATTGCCGTGACCCTATTGGTGGCCATGGCGTTGTGGACCATGGGTCCTAGTTACGGCGTGCTGTTCTCGAACTTGAGCGATCGCGACGGCGGCGAAATCATCGCTGAACTCGAGCAGATGCAGGTGCCCTACAAGTTCGCGGGCAACGGCAACACGATCATGGTCCCGACCGACATGATCGATCGTACGCGCCTGCAGCTCGCCGGCGAAGGCCTGCCCAACGGCGGCGGCGTCGGCTTCGAGTTGATGGACAATCAGTCCTTCGGCATCAGCCAGTTCGCGGAACACGTCAACTACAAGCGCGCGCTCGAAGGCGAGCTGGCCCGCTCTATCGAAAGCATGGATAGCGTGGCCAAGGCGCGCGTGCATCTCGCAATTCCCGAGTCGTCGGTATTCGTGCGTGAGCGCGAAAAACCGAGTGCTTCGATCGTACTCGATCTGTATCGCGGCCGCGCGCTCGGCGACGGTCAGGTCACCGCGATCGTTAACCTCGTGGCCAGCAGCGTGACCAACCTGCCCACCGACGGCGTGACGGTCGTTGACGGCGCCGGCAAGCTGCTGTCGAACAACGCCGCCACCGCGAACGACGCGGCCGATGGCGCGCAGCTCGAATACGTCGACCGTATCGAGCACAGCTATCGCGACCGTATTGAATCCATCCTCGCGCCGATCGTCGGCCGCGACAACATCCGCGCGCGCGTGGTCGCTGATGTGGATTTCTCCTCCAACGAGCAGACACAGGAACTCTATACGCCCAATGGCGACCCGGCCCAGGCCGCGATTCGCAGCGAACAGCGCAGCTCCACGCGTTCCAACGGCGGCCCGGCGATGGGCGGCGTGCCTGGCGCGCTGAGCAATCAGCCGAGCCCGGAAATCGCCTCGCCGATCAACGAAAACAACACCACGACGACGGCCAGAAAAGACGACGGGGCCAAGGGCGCGACTGTCAGCAACGCCACGATCAACTACGAGGTCAACCGCACCATCCGTCACACGCGTGAACAGAGCGGACAACTTCAGCGCCTGTCTGCGGCCGTCGTCGTGAATTATCCGATGCAGGCCAACGCCGAAGGCGAAATGCAGCCGATGCCGCTGGCCGAAGAACAGATGGCTCAGATCAAGAGCCTTGTGCGTGAAGCGATGGGCTTTTCGGTCGCGCGCGGCGATTCGCTGGAGGTCATTAATATGCCCTTCACCGCGCAGCCGGATACCGTGACCGAGCCCGGCGTGCCCTGGTGGCAGGATCGCCAGCTTCTCGCCATGGCCGAGAGTGCGATCAAATATCTGCTGCTCGCCATCGCGGCGTGGATCGTATGGCGTAGGCTGGTCAAGCCGCTGCTCGATCAGGTGCCGCGTCCGCCCGTGCGCCTGGCCGATGCCAAGGCCGAAGCCGGCGAAATGACCGAGGAACCGGAGGACGACGGTAACGAAGATTTGCGGGCGGCTATCGAAGCCGGCCGTGGCAAGCGTCGCCAACAGGATGCGCTGCTGACCACCACCCGCGAAGCCGCCAAGAACGACCCGAAACTGGTCGCCGCCATCATCAAGAGCTGGATGCATAGCAATGCCTAGACAGATGTTCAACGAAGCCGGCAGCGAACGCGGCGCCATCCTCATGATGACGCTCGACGAAGATACGGCCGCAGACGTGTTCAAGCACCTGTCCACGCGCGACGCTCAGGAACTGGGCATGCGCATGGCCCATCTGCGCAATATCTCGAATGAGCAGATCAGCGAAGTGCTCAACGAATTCCATGAAGAATTCGAGCAGGTGAGCGCAGTGAGCATGAACTCGAGCGAGCACATCCGCTCCGTGCTGACCAAGGCCATGGGCGCCGAACGTGCGGCGAGCCTTCTGGAGGATATCTTCGACGCCCAGGAAGGTACGGGCATCGATGCACTGAACATGATGGAGCCGACCGTGGTCGCGGAGATGATTCGCGACGAACATCCGCAGATCATCGCGACCATCATGGTTCACCTCGAGCGTGGACAGGCGGCCGAAGTGCTCATGCTTTTCGACGAGCACTTGCGCAACGACGTGGTACTGCGCGTATCCACCTTCTCGGGTGTTCAGCCGGCCGCGCTGCAGGAACTCACGGAAGTGCTCTCCGGTCTGCTCGACGGCCAGAACCTCAAGCGCAGCAAGATGGGCGGGGCCCAAACCGCCGCCGAGATCCTCAACCTGATGAACTCGGCCAACGAAGAGAGCGTGCTGGAAAGCGTGCGCGCTCACGACGACAACCTGGCGCAGAAGATCATCGACCAGATGTTCGTATTCGAGGATCTGGTCAGCGCCGACGACCGCACCATTCAGCGTCTGCTTCAGGAAGTCGACCAGAACAGCCTGGTGGTGGCACTCAAAGGCACCCCGGACGAGCTTATCGCGCGTTTCACGTCCAACATGGCCAATCGCGCGGCGGAAATGCTGCGCGAAGACATGGAGCTGCGCGGCCCGATTCGCGTGTCGCAGGTCGAAACCGAACGCAAGGCCATTCTGCAGACCGTGCGCCGTCTGGCCGACGCCGGCGAAATCACGCTAAGCAAGGAAGACGACGAGTATGTCTGATCGCTCGAGCGCGCGAAAAGATGCCTGGCGCCCCTGGCAGATGGGCGCGCTCGAACGGCGCATGCCGCGCCGTGATATTGACGATGCCACGGATGCACCGGCACGCCGGCGCGAGGATGCCATCAGCTTCGCGCTGTTCGAGCTCGCCAAGGAAGAGGCAGTGGCCAAGGGCCACGAGGCCGGTTATGCCGAGGGCCTGGAACAAGGCCGAGAAGAAGGAAAGGCCGAGGCCAAAGCGGAACACGAACAACGTCTGGCCGCCGAGCTCGAAACGCTTCTCGCCCCGATTCGCGAGTTGAGCGGCTCGTTTCGCTCGGCTGTGGACAGCCTTAACGACAAGGTCTCCTACGAACTCGTCGAGCTCGCGCTTGAAGCAGGCCAGAAACTCGCAGGCCGGGCATTACAGCTCAAACCCGAACACATCCTCGATGACATCGAGGAGCTGATGGCCGAAAACCCGACCATCGGCGGCAATCCGACGCTGTATGTGAATATCGAGGATCACGCGCTGGTCGAATCACATCTATCGCAGACACTTCAGGCCGCTGGCTGGGAACTACGCCCCGATATGGGGCTGGCACGCGGTGATTGTCGTGTAGAAAGCGAACAGCGCGCCGTCGACGCCACGGGCGGCGATCGCTGGAGCCGACTGTTGCATACCGTCGGGCATGGAGAAGAGTCATGACCGGAAATCCCAGCGCTGTTCAGCAGTGGATCGAAGATCTGCGCGAAGCCCGACAACGCGTAACCAGCCTCTCACGTACCCGTCAGGGCGGACGCCTGACGCGTGCTACGGGCCTTGTACTCGAAGCCGTAGGCCTACAACTGCCGCTGGGCGCGCATTGCATTGTTGAAATCCGCGGCGGCAACGATTTCGCTGAAGCCGAGGTGGTGGGCTTCAATCAGGAAAAGCTTCTACTCATGCCGTTCGTCGATACCGCCGAAATGGTACCGGGCGCGCGCGTGTGGGCCACACTCCCACCGCCGGGCGCGCAGGCCATCGGCAGCAAACGCGTGCCGGTTGGCGATAACCTGCTCGGACGCGTTGTTGACGCACGCGGGCGCGTGCTCGATGGCCGCGGGCCACTTCACGATGCGGCCCATGCAACGCTTGCCGCGCCGCGGCTCAATCCGCTCGATCGCGAACCCATTCATGAAGTGCTGGATGTCGGCGTGCGGGCGATCAACGCCCTGCTGACCGTCGGCCGTGGCCAACGCCTGGGCCTGTTCGCGGGTTCCGGCGTGGGCAAGAGCGTGCTGCTGGGCATGATGGCGCGCTTCACCCAGGCCGATGTGATTGTGGTCGGACTCATCGGCGAACGTGGGCGTGAGGTCAAGGATTTCATCGACAACATTCTCGGTACCGAAGGACTCAAACGGGCTGTTGTCGTGGCCGCACCGGCCGACGATTCGGCCCTGCTACGCTTGCAGGGCGCGGATTATGCGACGCGGCTCGCCGAGGATTTTCGCGATCGCGGCAAAAACGTGCTGCTGATCATGGACTCGCTCACGCGTTACGCCATGGCCCAGCGTGAAATCGCGCTGGCGATCGGCGAGCCGCCAGCAACCAAGGGTTATCCGCCGTCGGTCTTTGCCAAGCTGCCCAAGCTGGTCGAGCGCGCCGGCAACGACGCGCCGGGCAAGGGCTCGATCACGGCGTTCTATACCGTGCTCACCGAAGGCGACGATCAGCAGGACCCGATCGCCGATTCCGCTCGCGCCATCCTGGACGGGCACTTCGTGCTCTCGCGCCAGCTCGCCGAAGCCGGCCACTATCCGGCGATCGATATCGAAGCGTCGATAAGCCGCGCAATGACCGCGCTTATCGACGAAATGCATCTGTCGCGTATCCAGTACTTTAAGCAAATGCTCTCTCGCTACCAGCGCAACCGCGATCTCATCAGCGTGGGTGCCTATGCGAAGGGAAGCGACCCTTTGCTCGACCAGGCAATCGAGATGTATCCGCAGCTCGAAGCCTTCCTGCAGCAATCGATGAACCAACGCGCCGATTTCGAACACGCCAGCCAGCAACTGGCCGAACTGCTACCGCAACGACCGAACCACTGATATGGCCAAGACCTCTGCTCTCGATACGCTGATCAACCTTGCAACCGACGACCGCGATGCGGCGGCCGTGGCACTCGGCCGTCTGCGTCAGGATCATCAGCAGACCGAGCAGAAGCTCGAAGCGCTGCTGGGCTATCACGCGGAATATCAGCGGCGTCTGGATGAGGCGATGTCGATGGGCATGAGCATTGCCACGCTGCAGAACTACCAGCGCTTCATCGCATCGCTGGAACATGCGATCGAGCAGCAGCGCGGTGCAGTCAACCAAAGCGAACGCCGTATCGAGCATGGCAACGACGACTGGCGCACCCGCCAGAAACGTTTGAATTCCTATGACGTACTGGCCGTACGGCGGCGCGAAGCGGCACAAAAAGCCGAAGCGCGACGCGAACAGCGCCAGACCGACGAATTCGCCAGCCGTGCGCTCAGCGCCGGCCTTTATCAATAGTATTCGCTACCGACGGATATCGCTCCATGGGCATTCAACTTCTCAACGCGCTTACCGCGTCGTCTGTCGAGAACGGCACAAAAGGCGGTGCGGCGGGCAACAAGCCGCAGGGGGACGTGAGTTTCTCGGCGGTGCTCGCGGATCGCAGCCGCACGGATGCGCGTGATACCAACGCGACGACCATCGCCAAGGATGCTGCGCTCAAGCAGGGCGAAGCGTCGTCGCACGCCGATCGAAAAACACAACCCACAACCGATGCGTCGGCACGCGATCTGCTGGCCGTACGTCACGGCACAACGGATCCACGCACGGCAAACCAGCCCCTGACCGCGGACCGCGAAAAACAGACAGAGGGCCGAGCCCAAACCAAGCGCCTGCCTGACACGCGTTTGGCCGATAGCTCGACCGACGCGGATCTGACCATCGCAGAAGCCGAAACAGAGGGCGATTCCGACAAGACCGTATTCGCCGACATAAGCTGGAACGCGATTGCCGTACCGCTGCAGCACGGCGCGGCTGGTGCGACGACCACCCAGACCAAGACAACGCACGCGACGGTCGCCACTGCCGCGACCGACACGCAGGCTACCGCAGGCAAAGCCACTGGGCTGGTCGAATTGCAGTCGTCCATACCGAATGCCGGGCAATTGGCGACTGCCGCCGCCGATGGCGCCCCTAACCCGCGCACGCTCGACGCACGCGCACAGCAAACGGCGCGTAAGGCCGGCGATACCGCGCTACGCCTTACGGCCGATAGCGACGGCCTCGTCAAACAAGGCGAAGACGCGCTTGCCAGCGATCGCGTCCGTATTGCCGTGGCCGCGCAAAACACGAACACCGACGCGCGCGCCCCGGCCGCCTGGGCTGCTTTCGCCGGCGATGTGTTTCAGCCGGCCCGCGGTAGCCGCTTTACGACAACCGGCACGAGCGCCGAGTCCGGCGCGGACGCGCTGGATATGAAGTCGCTGCCCAATACGACTACAGCGATCCAGGGCGCGGCCGGCAATAGCTTTGCCGCGAGCACGCCGCCGGCCGCACTAAGTGCAAGCGTGAACGCCCCGCTGGGCAGCGAAGCCTGGAAACAGGCGATCAATCAGCAGGCGCTGCGCTTGAGCCATGTCGGCGATGGCGCCGCGGAGCTCACACTCTATCCACGTGAGCTGGGCCAGCTTCATGTTTCACTCAAGATGGGCGAGCACGCACAGCTGCATTTCGCGTCGGCCCATGCCGACGTACGCGCAGCGGTCGAGGCAGCGTTGCCCCAGCTACGCCACGCCTTTGCGGAAAGCGGCATCAACCTCGGTCAGACATCGGTCAGCGACCAGGGTACGAACCCGAACTCATCGAACGACAATGGCAGTGGTCGCGCTCAGGGCCGCACGACAATCGCCGATACCGGTGACGTGGCGACAGCAGATACGCTGACCGCGCCCGTAACCGTTACCACGCTGGCCGGGCGCACGCTCGACGGCGGTATCGACATTTTCGCATAGTGATGTGAAACCCGGCCGGCTCATGCCTGCCCGACTTTTAAGGACACCTATCGCTCATGGCCACTTCGCCCCCCAACGCTTCCGGCAGCAACCGCACGCTCTGGCTCATCATCATGGCGCTGGCGCTGATCATCGTGACCGGTGCAGCGATCGGCGGTACCTATTTCTTCATGAACGACGGCGATAAGGCCGCCGCGGAACCCGCGCATGCACCGGCGGTGCCCAAGCCTGCGCCGGTATTCGTGGAGATCGACCCGTTCACGGCCAACCTGCGCGACCCGCGCGGGCGTATCCTTTATGTGCGTATCGCGGTTAAGGTCGACGATGACAAGGCAGCAAAGAAGCTTGCCGAACACATGCCGCAGGTACGTAACCGTATTCTCATGACAATCGCCGATACCCAGGCCGATAACCTGACCAGCGCAAACGGCAAACAATCGCTTGCCAACACGCTGCAGGTCGCCATCGCCAGACCGTTCGACGAGGACGAAGACGCCATTGGCGTACAGGAAGTCCTTTTCACTGATTTCATCGTTCAATAGGCAGCGCTCGTGTCCAACGACGACATGCTTTCACAGGACGAAATCGACTCGCTGATGCTTGGCGTCAGCGGCGATGACGAACCGTCCTCGTCCAAAGCGGATAATGGTGGCAAACGTATCCGCGCCTTTGATCCGAACGATCAACAGCGCGTGGTACACGGACGCCTGCATGCATTCGACATCATCAACGAACGCTTTGCGCGACGTTTTCGCATGTCGCTGTTCAATCTGATCCGGCGCAACGCGGACATTACCGTGGGCCGAATCAAGATTCAGAAATACAAGGATTTCACCCGCAATCTGCCGGTGCCGGCCAACATCAACCTGATCAGCATCAAGCCGCTGCGCGGCAACGCGCTGGTCGTGTTCCCGCCAAATCTGGTCTACCTGGTCGTCGACAGTCTGTTTGGCGGCGATGGACGCTTTCTCACGCGCTCGGAAGGTCGCGAATTCACACATACCGAACAGCGCATCATTCAACGACTGCTTTCGCTGGCACTGGAAAGCTATGCCGAAGGCTGGAAAAGCGTCTACCCGGTCGAGCTGGAATATCAGCGCGCCGAGATGCAGGTGAAGTTTACGAACATCACCAACAACGACAACGAACTCGTGATCAGCTCGACTTTTCATGTCGAGGTGGGCGCTTTCGGCAGCGATTTCCAGATCTGCATGCCGTACTCGATGATCGAACCCATCAAGGAGTTGTTGTCCGGCCCCCTGCAAAAGCGGGATCCGGAAGAGGAACAACAGCGTACTCGCCAGCTTGCCGGCGAGATCAAGCAAAGCCATATCAAGCTGATCGCCGATTTCACTCAGATCGAGACCACGCTCGGCCGCGTCGCCCGTCTGGAAGTCGGGGACGTACTGCCGATCGATCTACCGCGCGCCATTACTGCCCGCGTTGATGGCGTGCCGGTTCTCGAATGCGACTACGGTCGGCTTAACGACCGCAAGGCACTACGCGTGACACGTGTCATCAACCAAGAGGCTTCAAAGTCCAACCAGGGACCTAAAAAATGAACGATCAAATGCCCCAAAGCGGCGCCGACGACGATTGGGCCGCCGCGCTTGCCGAACAAGCAAGCACTGAAGCCGAGTCCGAAACCGGCGGCGATAGCATGGAAGACGCCTGGGGCGAGGCCATGGCGGAACAGGCCGAAACCGAGGCCGAAACCTCCCCCCGTCCGAAAGCCACGAGCGCCGGCGACAGCGTGTTCAAGCCGCTCGCCGATGAAGCCAAGGCCGGCACGCCACGCGAACTCGACATGATCATGGAGATCCCGGTCACGTTGTCGGTGGAATTGGGACAGACCCGCCTGACCATTCGCGAACTGCTCGACCTGGCCCAGGGATCGGTGGTGGAACTCGATGGCCTGGCCGGCGAACCGATGTCGATCCTGGTCAACGGCTATCTCATCGCCCAAGGCGAAGTCGTCGTTGTCGATGAAAAATACGGCATTCGTATCACCGAAATCGTGACCCGTTCGGAAAGAATCCACAAACTCAACAAATGAACGAAGACGAGGCGCAACAAACGATGAATGCGGCGCAGGACGCGCCGCGTACGGGTTCGGCCGACTGGCTTCATGGCCGCGCCCAGACGGGTGCCGATACGCCGTCCGCCGCCGTACCGAAAGCCAACGGCTCGCTCGGCATGGAAAGCATCGGGCGCACATCGCTCGGGCTGATCGTGGTCATCGCGCTGATCTTCGCTTGCAGCGCATTGCTCAAACGTTTCGGCCCCTATCGCAAACGCGGCGGGCGTTCGCTCGACATCATCGCCAGCCAGAGTCTGGGCCCGCGCGAGCGTGTGGTGGTCATCGAAGTCGAAGACACCTGGCTGGTGCTGGGCGTTGCGCCCAACAGCGTGAACACGCTTCACACCATGCCTGCCGGCGAGCGCGACCAACCTGAACAGACCCGCCGCGACATGCGGTCAAACCCCAGCTTCGGCGAAGCGCTGAGCGAAAACCTGCGCCGCGCCGGCGCGCGCTTTACCCGTAACGACCGAGGCCGCTGATGGGCCGTTTTTCGATACGCCTGCTGCTTGCGCTGCTCGGGCTTACCCTGAGTTTTGCCGTGGGCGCGCAGGAACCGAGCGCGCTGCCCGGGGTCGTCGCGCGCCCGCTCGAGGATGGCGGCCAGTCCTGGACCCTGTCGGTGCAGACGCTGGTGCTGCTCACGGCCATGGCCTTCCTGCCGGCCGTGCTGTTGATGATGACCGGCTTTACACGAATCATCATCGTGTTGAGCCTGTTGCGCAGTGCCATCGGCACACCCACGGCGCCCCCGAATCAGGTCCTGCTGGGATTGGCGCTGTTTCTGACTTTCTTCGTGATGTCGCCCGTATTCGAGCGCATCTACGACGTCGCCTACGAGCCACTATCGCGCGACGAAATCACGTTCCAGCAGGCATTGCAGAATGGCGTACAGCCGCTGCGCGAATTCATGCTGCGCCAGACGCGCGAGAGCGACCTGGCCATGTTTGCCAATCTCGGCAACATTCCGCCCATGCAGGGCCCGGAAGACGTCCCGCTGCGGCTGCTCTTGCCCGCGTTCGTGACCAGCGAGCTCAAAACGGCCTTCCAGGTCGGCTTCATGATCTTCATTCCGTTTCTGATCATCGACCTGGTCGTGGCCAGCGTGCTCATGTCGCTGGGCATGATGATGGTGCCGCCGGCGACCATCTCTCTGCCGTTCAAACTCATGCTGTTCGTTCTGGTGGACGGCTGGACCTTGCTGATCGGGTCGCTGGCCGACAGCTTTTTCATGACGTAGGAACAATCGATCATGAGTCCCGCAACCGTCATGGAACTGGCCTATCAGGGCATGAAAGTCACCCTGCTGATGGCCACGCCGCTGCTTTTGACCGCTCTGCTAGTGGGTCTGGTCGTCAGTCTCTTTCAAGCTGCCACCCAGATCAACGAGATGACGCTGTCGTTCATCCCCAAGATCCTGGCCGTGTTCGCCGTACTGATCGTTGCCGGGCCCTGGATGCTCGGACTGATACAGGATTTCACCCGCGATCTGTTTTTAAGCATTCCCGGCCTGATCGGCTAAGCGCCGTACGCGCTTTTATCGATGATCGAGTTCACCACGAGCCAGATCACGCCCTGGGTCATGGCCATGTTCTGGCCGTTCGTTCGCATTCTCGCGTTCGTCGCGGTCGCGCCGATATTCGGCGAAAACAGCTTGTCTCGGGTTTCCAAGGTGGGATTGGCGGTACTAATCGCTTTTATCATCGCCCCTACCCTGCCGCCTCCACCCGACATCCCGCCCGTGTCCTACGTCGGCGTGTGGTTAATCGTGCAACAAGTGCTCATCGGCATTGCCATGGGCATGGTCATGCGCGTGGTATTCGCTACCGTGCGGGCGGCCGGCGACTATATCGGTCTGCAGATGGGTCTGGGCTTTGCCTCGTTCTATTCTGCCGCCATGGGCGCCAATATCATGGTGCTCGCACAGATCCTGAACGTGTTCGCGTTGCTGTTCTTTCTGGCCTTCGATGGGCATCTGATCATGCTTCAGGTGCTCGCGTTCACGTTCGTCGAACTGCCGATCGGGGCGGGGGCGATCGAAGCCGAAGGCTGGTACACGCTGGTGCGCTGGGGCGGCACGGTTTTCAGCGCAGGGCTCGGACTGGCCCTGCCGCTGGTGACCGCGCTGTTAACCATCAACATGGCACTCGGCATTCTCAACCGCGCCTCCCCTCAGCTGTCGATCTTCTCGATCGGCTTCCCGCTGACCTT
>VMHT01007507.1_pt1 | contig 11062 bp, 6 predicted proteins | sample 4693611 | NCBI WGS metagenome assembly VMHT01 (sample SAMN12280063, study PRJNA550983) | marine metagenome | isolation source: seawater sampled from same location over 5 years 0.02-0.2 micron viral filtrate | place: USA: collected off the coast of southern California halfway between the port... ... | reverse complement strand
GTTGGTATAGGAACTTCAAGTCCATCAAAATCAGTACACATTTTAAGTGCTGACCCAGTTATTAGATTAGAAGATTCAAGTCCATCTGCTTATGCAGAAATTGATGGTGCAGGTGGAGACTTAATTATAAGTTGTGATGCAGGAAATAACGATGCAGATTCAGTAATGCAATTTAAAGTTGATGGTTCTGAGAAAATGCGTATTGATTCTTCAGGCAACGTTGGTCTGGGAACTACAAGTCCAACTTCTAAATTAACTCTTAGCGATACAAGTTCTAATAGTATTGTGCAAACACGATTTATTAATGATGCACAAAATTTTGCATTAGGTGTTCATGGTGGAGTATCAGATTCTTTTATTTTATATGATGAAACTGCTGGTGCTACAAGATTAGTTGTCGATACTTCAGGCAACGTTGGCATAGGAACTTCAAGTCCTTCAGGAACTTTACATGTTAAAGATTCAGCAGGTGCTGATTTATACCTAGAGGCAGGAACAAGTTCTGAAAATAGTGTAATTTCTTTTGGTGACCCAGATGATAATAATACAGGTATGATTGGTTATTCTCATTCTGCTAATGACCTTATTTTTACTGTAAATACAAATGAAAGAATGCGTATTAAAAGTAATGGTAATGTTTGTTTTGGTAATACAGATGGAAATATTGATGGTAGTAATCATGGTACATTAATTAATGCTGCTAATGGAAGATTTAAAACTTCTATAGACGTTGGTGCTTCAGGGGTAGTTGCATTTTTCTATGGAAATGCAGGAGAACTAAGAGTAAAAGGAGATGGTGACTGTGAAAATACAAATGGTACTTATGGTGCTATTTCTGATATTAGATTAAAAGAAAATGTAGTTAATGCAACTAATAAACTTGAAGAACTTAAAAAAGTTAGAGTAGTAAATTATAATTTAAAAAATAAAGAACAAAAATTATTAGGAGTAGTTGCACAAGAATTAGAAGAAATATTTCCTAATTTAGTTACTGATAATGAAGATGGTTTTAAAACAGTTAAATATTCAATTTTTGTACCTATGCTTATAAAAGCTATGCAAGAGCAACAAGAACAAATAGAAGAACTTAAAAAAGATTCACATAGTCCAAAAGGACTAGAGGATATGGATGGCTATAGTGATTTAATAGATACTATTGAAACATTAAGAGCTGAAATTGCAATTTTAAAAGGAGAATAATATGGCAATAGGATATACTTGGGATGTTTCAACAGTTGATACATACCCAACTAAAGATAGTAAAAGTGATGTAGTCTACAATGTACATTGGAGACTTACAGCAACTGATGATACTAATAAGGATAGTGAGGGTAATAACTGGACTGCTACTTCTTATGGTTCACAGAGTGTTGACACTTCAGACCTTTCAAGCTTTACAGCTTTTGCAGATTTAACTGCAAGTAATGTTCAAGGTTGGGTTGAAGCTGCACTAACTGCTGATACTGTTACAGCTATGAAAACTGCATTAGATGCACAGATAGCTGAAAGCATTACACCTACATCTGTTACTAAAACACTTAGTTAATAAGCTATGGAATTAACACCTTATTTGTTTTGGAACATCTTCATAACATTGGTGTTAGCTCCGGTGCTTTATGGTATTCGTAGGAACGAAGCCGAAGCAAAAAGAATAGACATACTTTTAAATAAGACTCGTGAAGAGATTGCAAAAGATTATGTCACCAAACAAGAAGTAAAAGAAGGAATGAATGTCTTAATGGATAGACTAGAAAAATTACATGAAAAGGTTGACAAACTCTTTGAAGTAAAGTAAAATAGAGTATAATTATGGGTAAAAAGAATAAACAACAAAAGAAAAGAAATAAAATATACAGACCAACATACACTACTGGTGGTAGGGTAGATATGCGTAATGGTGGTAGAGTTAAAGCTCAAGTTGGTGGTCAAATACCAATTGTAGGTACAAAACCTAAACCTAAAAAACCTATTACTACTCCAGACCCTAATCCTTTAGATAACCCTAAAGATGACATAGTTACAGGAGGTCCAGTAGGACCGGGTGTTCCTTTTACTCCTCCTGTAGAAGATGGTAAAGTTGGAACAACTGGAACAGAACAAAATGGTGAAGAGGAAAAAGAAGAGGAAAAAGAAGAACCAACTCAGCCTCCAACAAAACCAGACCCAATCGGAGACCAGACAGACGATACTTCAAAAAATGGTGATGAAGAAGAAGGAGAAGAAGGAGAAGAAGGAGAAGAAGGAGAAGAAGGAGGAGAAGAAGGTCCACAAATAGGCGATAGAAAAACTGAAAATAATATATTGCTTGAATGGACAGATACTGATGGTGATGGTGTTGGTGATGAATGGGTTCCAGTTATTAAAGGAACTCCGGGAGTAGGAGAAGGGGAAGAAGAAACAAATGAAGAAAAAACTAGACAAGAACAACTAGCTAGAGAAAGTGCAGAGGCTGCAGCAAGAGGAGAAGTACCTGATGATGCTAAATTACCAGATGCTGAACAAGTAGGATTTCAAAGAGATGTAAATGGTGAGTTAATTTTAGATGAAGATGGTAATCCAATACCTATTGCTGAACAACAAGTTAAAGAAATGGATGAGCCTACTAAAGTTGAGCAACAAGAAGATGTAACAACAAGAAAAGAAAAAGTTACAACAGGAACTGCAGAGACTGCAGAAACTCCAGAAGAACGAGCAGCTTCAACATTTACAGCAAAACAAGTAAAAGAAAAAGTTGATGTAGAGGCTGCTGAAAAAGATAAAGAAGATATAAAACTTGCAGAAGCAGCAGAAGTTGCAGATGTAGAACCTATTGTAGGTGCTGATGTAGAAGTCGAAGAAGGTGCTATAGCTGAAAGAGTAGTTGGAGAAATTAGTAAAAATGCTAAAGCTAAAGCTGCTAAAAATGCTGGTACTTCATTAGCTAAAATAACAAGAGCTAAAAAACAATTAAGAAATGCAGGACTATCAGAAGAAGAGATTGCAGCAATTGGTAATGACATAGAAGATTTAGAAGCTCGATTAACTGATTTTACTGAAGAACAAAGAGGTATTATAGCAGGATTACCTGAAGAAGCCTTAGTATCTACACAGTTAAATGGTTTATTAGAAGGCATGGAAAATGGTGAGATACCACCTTGGGCTTCTCCAGCAGTTGCAGCAGTAGAACAGATGTTAGCTGCTAGAGGATTAAGTGCTTCTAGTGTTGGTAGAGATGCTCTGTTTAATGCTATTATTCAAAGTGCTATGCCAATAGCTCAAAGTAATGCTCAAGCTTTACAACAAAGTGTAGCTCAACAAAAAGATATAGAAGCTAGAGCTGACGAAGCTAATGCTCAAAGACAGCAACAAGTAGGATTACAGAATGCTCAAAATGTATTTAATATGAATATGGCTCAGTTTAATGCTGACCAACAAACTGAATTATCTAATAGTAAGTTTATGCAAACTGTAAGTTTAACTAATGCTAGTAATGACCAACAAGCTGCTGTACAAAATGCAGTCTTAGCATCACAACGAAATATAGCAGAAGCTAACTTACAACAACAAGCAGAAATATCAAATGCTCAAAACTTTTTAAAGATTGATTTAGCTAACTTAAATAATGAGCAACAAGCTAATGTATTAGAAGCTCAATTAAGTCAACAAAGAATATTATCTAATCAAGCTGCTGTAAATGCATCAAGACAATTTAATGCTACTAATGAGCAACAAATGAATCAGTTTACTATGAACTTAGCTGCTCAAACAGAACAGTTTAATAAGTCACAGTTAAATGCTATGGAGCAGTTTAATGCTACACAAACTAATGCTGCAGCAGCTAGAGATGCTAATAGAGCTGTAGATGTACAAAAGTTTAATAATCAGTTAGCTACACAGATAGACCAATTTAATTCTAATCAAGATTTTGCAAGAAATCAATGGAATGCACAAAATAGAGCAGTAGTAGAACAGTCTAACACACAATGGAGAAGACAAGTTAATACTGCTAATACTGCAATGCAAAATCAGATTAATGCACAAAATGCACAGAATGCTTTTGCTATGACACAAACAGCTCAATCATTCTTATGGCAAGAATTAAGAGACCAAGCTGATTATGATTTTAGGTCAAGTGAAAATGAAAAAAATAGAATATCAGCATTAGTAAATACAGCACTAGCTTCAGACCCTGAAAAGTATGGTTCTAGTGTAAATGATATTAAAACACTAATAAGTTTATTAATTAGTGGGACAAGTTAAGGTATAAATTATGGGATTATTTAAAAAATTAAAAAAGGCTTTTAAAAAGATTGTAGGTGGAGTTAAAAAAGCAGTTAAAGGAGTAATTAAAGGAGTTAAAAAAATAACTAAGAAATTTACAAGTAGTAAACTTCTTAAAGCTTTGGCTATTGCTGGAGCTGTCATAGTTACGGGAGGTGCTGCTCTTACTGCTTTTGGTAGTGGTACTGGTTTAGCTGGAACTAAGTTTGGAACTTGGATGATGGGTGCTAGTCAAAAAGCTTTAGCTGGTAGTGTATTTACAGGAACTCAAGGAGCAGCTAAAGTATTATCAAACATAGGAAACTTTGCAATTAAAACTGCTAGTAAACCTTTTGGAGCTGTTGGTGGTGCTTTAGGTAGTACTGCTAGAGTTGGTGTTAATTTAGTAACACCGGGAACAAGTGCATTTACTGCTGGTCCTGCTGCAGGTGCTCCAGTTCCCTTTAGTGGAGCAGCTTTAAGTGGTCAAATGGACACAAATAGAATAGCTTATAGTGGAACAAATGCTGTTGGAGAAGCCGAATATGTAGATAGTGTAACTGGTGAACTTTTAACAAAAAAAGAAATATCCAGACTACCTGAGTCATTTATTCAAAATCCTAATACATTAAATGAAGCTAATGAAGTAGTAAAAGCTACATCTGAAACAGGTGGATTCTTTGACACGAAGGCAGGTAACTTTGTATCTAGTGTAGGTAGGCAAGTAGTTGGTGGTGTAGCAACAGGAGCACTTATGAGTGAAATACAAGGAGACCCTCGTCTTGTAGGTACTACTGCTGGTGGTGGAGGACTAGAACGTGCTGCTGGTTTTGACCCATTAAGAATATATGCATCTCAAAATAATATTGATACTAGCTCAATTTATAATCAATTGCTATATGGTAATTCTGACCCAAGTACTGCATATGGAACACAATTATATAATCAACAAACAGTAGGAGTTGCATAATGGGAAATCCAAAAAGAGATGTAAGACCCATAGTATCTAATAATTTAAGTGAGGCTGCAGGTTTAGCAGTTCTCGAGGGTTTAGATGCTGGATATGATATAGAAGATATTGCACCAGAAAAAGATAGTCCAAAGATAAAAGTAAAGTCTGGATTTTCAGAAGAAGGATTAAATGAACTTACAAACTTATCAGCTAAAGGTAGACCTATTGCAGGACAAAGTTTAACTAATAATCCTGAAACTCCTTATGCTTGGGAACAACCTCCTACATTTAGTAATCCTAGAGAAGCATTAGATTCTATTGTAGCTGAAATAATGCAACCAGAAGCTGTTAAAAATGTTGTTGGTGCATTAGCTAAAGGTGGTGCAGTTGGAGATATTGCTAGTGCTGTTTTATATGCTAAGTTTACTGAAGGTGATATTAGTATTGATAGTATGATGTTATTAGCAGAACCATTAATGTATGTTATTATGGCTATAGGTGAAGAAGCAAATATTAAGTATAATATTGAAGGTAATGATGCAGATGAGTTTGATGAAGAAGATGAAAGAGGAGAAATGGATAGTAAGATTAATGAATTTAGAACTGCTGTTTCTGATATTAAAAATCAAACTACACAAAAATTAAAACCGACAGTAGATGAAAATGTAGTACCTAGAAATATATTAGACAAGGTAAAAGAACAAGGTCCAGAGATTAGAAGTTTATTAAGTAAAGGAGAAGAGTAATGGCACAAGAATTTGAAAGTCAATTTAAACCTATAGTAGATGGTTCAGATTATTTATCTGGTTCAGAGTTTGGGCAAGTTGCTGGTGCTTTACTAGCTAGAAGAAAAAAAGAAGATAAAGACCAAGCTAAAAAATCTTTACTAGCTTCAATTCTTTTAGAGTCTATAGGAGTTGCACAGCGTAATCAAAAACAAGATGTTATAGATTCTATTAATGAAACTAATGAAAAGTACTCTGATGTATTTTCAACTAATAGAGCAGAGTTTGATAGTTATGCAGATGAAAAAACTGAAGTTGAAGAATATGAAAAAAATAAAACTGTATATTTGAATAATAAAACTATAGAGTTTATAAATGGTACAGATGAAATTTTAGCTGCTAGAGTAAAGTGGGAAGATGTAGATAACCAACCTATTGAATTAAGAGATACAATGTATGCTGCTTGGAATAAACATAGAGAAGAACTACAAAACAAAATGGAAGCTTTAGCAAAAGACCCTAGAGTTACTTCTGTAAGTTTTGAACAATTTAATAAACGTGCAAAAGAAGAATATTTAACAGCTATTAACTTAGTAAAGAATGACCCAACTAAAAAAAGTTTAATAGCTGCTGCATGGAATAGAATTTTTAAAACTAAAAAAGATGATGGTGGTGAATTAGTTACTACTAATACTGAACTATTAGATTTACAAGAGGCTTTAGATACAGCAAAAACTAATAGAAACACTTTTAGAGATACTATTGAGAATCAAGTTGTAGAAAAACAATTATATGAACCTTTAGTATTTAAAGCAAAGCCACAAAATAAAAATGCTATTTATTTAGAAGTTGTTCCTTCATTACAAGAGTTAGTTAGAAATGATAGTAGATATAAAGATGTAGATTCAGGATTTTTTCAAGAGGTTGTTGATGATATAATTAATAATAATCCTTCTTTTAATTCTAAACAAGTAGGTGAAATAGCTTATGGTTCTTTATTACAAGGAAATTTAGATATAGACGTTAACGACTATTTAACTAAAGAAGGAATTAAAACAGCTAATAATGAAAGTTTAATACTTGCATTTGAAAATGAAGAAAATCAAAAAGAATTTATAGGAAATAATCCTTTTAAATTATTTCAAATTGCAGATGCTTATAAAAATGTAGGAGATGAAGCAACTGCACAAGGACTATTAACTATATATAACGATGTTTATGAAGATAAAGATATAAAAGATTTTACTCCTACTGCATCACAAAAACAAAATAATGTAGAATTAATTAGAATAAAACTTAATGCTAAAGCACATAAAAGTCTTTTAAATGATAATGATGCTTTAGGAGTTTTAGGTGCTAATATAGCTTATGCAGAAAATTATTATAAGCAATTAAATCCTAATTGGTTAGATACTTATACAGCTCCAGAAATTAAAGAAGCTGCTACAAATTTTGTTTTAAATAATATGAGTACTAATTCAACTGAAATTAGAATGACAAGTGCAGATTTATTATATGCAGGTTTTAGAAAAGAGAATCCATTAGCTTTAGTAGATGAGATACCAATGTATTTAGAAGAACTAAATAAAGCAAATGCAGGTGTTGTAGAAAAACAAAATTTAAGAAATAGTTTTATTGGAGCAATTAAAGACCCTAGACTTGAATTAGGACAAGATGAAATACAAGAAACTATTACTAAAATAAATAGTTATTTTGAAAATACAGGTGTAAGTACTGAAGATGAGATTGAAGAGGTTGATACTTTTCCAATTAGTTCTGATGTTAGTATAGAAAGAAAAGAAAACATAACTAATGAATATGAAGAAAAAGGTTTAATAGCTACTCATCCTACTAGAAAAATAACTTATTTAAAAAATTATAAACAAGCAGTTAATAAATTAGATTTATCTAAATTATCAATAAGTGATTTAGGATTTTTATATGATATGTCTGAAGATGAATTTTATAATTATTTAGGTTTAGATAGAAATATAAGTTTAATGCCTTTTAGACTTCAAAGAGGAGAAAATATATTAGATAATAAAGCATTTGATGCTATTGAACAAAAATATATAAATCAAGGAAAGAATAGTTTTCAAGCTAATGGATTAACTAAAGGTTTATTTTATGGACAAAATAATTTTAGAGAATTAAAAAACGATGAAACTATTAATAATTTATTTAATGCATTAAAACAAAATATATTACAAAATTAAAAACTATGTCATATAAAAATAGTTTATTTTATAAAGAACCTACATTTAGTACAACAAGTTTTGGTCGTAAAAAAACTTTAGATGAACTAGAAAAAGATGAAAAATTTTTAGAAGTCTCTGAAAGATTTTTACAGTCTGTAGGTGAAAAGTCTGATGATGTATTTGAATACTTAAGAGATTCAGATTTTAATTTAGCATCTGGTATGAGTCGAGCCATGCAAAGTGGTAAATTTACTCAACAACAAAAACAAGACTATGCTTATTTAAGACGTGAGTTTGATAACGCAGACTTAGGAAGTCTTAAACAATTTGCTGGTTTAGTAAAAGATGCTGGTATTGATATAATTTCAGACCCTACAGTTATAGTAGCTTCTTTAGCTGCTCCTTTTACAGGAGGTACTTCTTTAGCTGTTAGACAAGGTATTGCAAGTACTGGCTTAAAAGCTGCTAAAAATTTTATAGGACCACCAGTACCTACAAGTGTAATATCAGGAGCTTTAAAAAAAGAAGGTAAACAAAGTGTCAAAAAAGCTGCTTTGGTTGCTGGAGCAGAAGTTGGAGCTTGGATGGGTTTAGATAATCATTTTAGACAAACTACAGAACTTAATACAGACTTAAGAAAATTATATTCTAAACCAGAATTAGTTGGTTCAGTTGCTCTAGGAACATTAACAGGTGGTTTAGTTGGTGGTGGTATTCAAAAAGCTAATTTATTCTATAGTAAAATGAATAGACTTTATTCTGATGATAGTTATATAAGCACAAAAGAAGGAAGTTTTGCAGATAAAGTTTATAAAGTTTTAGAGTTTGGGGATAAAGTTAAATCAAAAACTATTGGTTCTGCTACTTCTATTTTAGATACTAAAGCAAAGTTTGCTCCTTCTGCTAGAGAATTAGGTAATCTTGTTAGAGAAGATTTTAGTAAAGGATTCGGAACTATATACAGAAAAAAAGCTGAACTAAGTCATGGAGAACAACTTGATAATTTAAGAAGTGAGTATCATGCTTTATTTGATGAAGCTACAGCACCTATTAGAAAAACTGGGACTTTAAATGAAAGTGATGAATTAGATGTTATTAAAATATTAAGAGGTAATGACCCTAAACAATATAGTGAAGAAATACAGTCTGTTGCTTTAGATTTAAGAGCATTGTATAATAGAGTTTTTGATGATGCTATTGATGCTGGTCTTATTAAAGAAGATAGAAGATTACAAAATTATTTTACTAGAAGTTGGAACAGACAAGCTATTGAAGATAATAGACCTGAATTTGTTCAAAAATTAGTAGACGAAAAAATTGTTAAAAATGATATTGAAGCTGAAACATTAGTTGATAATATGTTAGATAAAAAGAATGAGTTATTTTCATCTCATTCTATTTTGTTAACACAGGCAAGAACATTTAAAGATTTAAATGATAATACATTTGAAAAGTTTTTAAACAATGATTTAAATTCTATGATAACTTATTATATGAATGCTGCTAATACAATTCAACATAAAAAAAGTTTTTTACTACCGGGATTTTCTAGAAAAACTAATGAACAACAATTTAATGAAAGATGGATAATACCTATAAATCAAGAGTTAAAAAAAGCTAGAGGTAAAAATAGAGGACTTTCTAAAAACGATAGAAAAAATATAAGAAATTTATATAGGTCAGTAACTGGTCAAGTTAATTACTTTGATAATGAACTTATACAAGGTGCTTATGATGCAACTAAATTAGCTAATGCTATGGCATATCTTCCACTTGCTACTGTTTCTTCATTAACAGAAGCTATGATACCTTTAACAAAAACTGGTGGTTCTGTTACAAGTCCAGTTAAAGATGCATTAAAAGGTGTTAGAGAAGGACATAAAATTTTTGTTCAAGATATACCTATATTATTAAAACAAAAATATAAAATGCCTGATTCTGCAATTCAAAAAGAAATGCAACAAGTATTTTTAGCAATGGATGAAGCTTTTGCTGAAACTACTAATAAATTGACTGGTGAAGGATTACAAAACGAATTTTTAAAAAAAGTAGGTAGAGGATTTTTTAGATATAACATGTTAATACCTTGGACTAAATCAGTTCAATTAGCTTCTTTTAACATAGGTAAAGGTTTAATAAAGGAAAACTTAGAAACTTTAAATAAATTATCAAAGGAAGGTATTGATGTTATAAATGAAGTAGGTACAAGAGAGTTAACTAGAAGTGAAGTTAGAAATATTCAAAAATTAAAAAATGAACTTTTTGGATTAGGAATTGATATTAATGATGGTTTAAGGTGGTTAAATGATGGAGCAAAAACATCTTTTAGTCCTGCTAGAAAAGAAGGAGTGTTAACAGGTGAAATAGAATATGCTGATAAATTTTATAAATCTGTTATTCAAGGTGCTGGTAGATTTGTAAATGAAGTAATAATGCCAGTAGGTAGAGATAGAGCTAGAATACCTACTTTTATGACTAATCCTAAATTAGATATTTTAACACAGTTTTTAAGATACCCTACAGTTTTTAGTAATACAGTATTAAAAAATTATATAAATTCTGTAATAGTTAATCCTAAAGTTAATGCTCCAAAACTAGGTGCTTTTGCTTTTATGGCTACTAATTTAGCACTTGCTACAAATTATTGGAGGTCTAACGAAGAAAATAGAGATAGGATAGTAGAACAAGGATTTGAAAGAGAGGATGTTGTTAGAGCTTTTCAGAGAGTAGGATTATTAGGTCCATTAGAATATGGATATAGATATGGAGATTCTCTAGAATATAATAGAAATCCTTACTTAGCTGCTGCAGGTTTAGGAGGTCCTACAATGTCTGATATTACAAATTTATTATTAGGAAGATATGGATTAACAGAAACATTAGCTAGAAAAACTCCTTTAATAGGTACTAAATCAATGATGAATAAATATTTTGGTGCTAATATATAT
>VMHT01159080.1_pt1 | contig 11064 bp, 12 predicted proteins | sample 4693611 | NCBI WGS metagenome assembly VMHT01 (sample SAMN12280063, study PRJNA550983) | marine metagenome | isolation source: seawater sampled from same location over 5 years 0.02-0.2 micron viral filtrate | place: USA: collected off the coast of southern California halfway between the port... ... | reverse complement strand
GTTAAATCGATAGATGAACTGGGTTAAATCGATAGATGAACTGGGTTAAATCGATAGATGAACTGGGTTAAATCGATAGATGAACTGGGTTAAATCGATAGATGACCGAAATTAATCATACGTTACATTATGTTTTATTTTGTATTTTTCTTTTTTTTTATGATAATCATCATTTCGATAAGAACGAATTGATTTTTCTACAAACCAATACCATCGCTCAAGAATCAATGTCTTTAACACTATATTTCTTGAACCCAACATAAAAAACAAACTATGAAGAATTACATACACTAGTGGCGTGCGTAAATACATTAGAAAACTACAACGTTTGTATTTAATGTAATTACGTGCTAATCCTAAGGTAGGTGTAAGTAAATATAAAAGTATCATTAGTATACTAGTTATTATTATATAAGTTAACAATACGTTAAGTAGCGAAGATATGGACCACTTGTATCTCCGTGCTTTTGTTGAATATGATTCATCAAATGAGTCCATATTTCACACAATGCATTCACATCTCCCATAGCACGATGTGCTGATAAATTTTGAATATTATACATTTGACACATTGATTTCATACTATGAGAATATCTCTGTGGGTGTAAATATCGACACAATCCAAGAGAATCTACAAAACACAACTTGGTTAACAAGATACCATAATCAAATTGTCCTTCTGATTGTAATATACGTATCATTTTCTTTAAAAAGATGTCATCAAAACCCTGTCCGTTGTGTGCTACCAAGGTTAGCGATTGATATTGAGAATAAATTTCATTTAGAAAATTTAAAAATTGAGTGTATGCTTCTTGACTTGGTAAACCTTCTTTCATAATCATATCATTAGATATACCAGTTATACTCGTAATCTTATCTGATACTGGATTCCCTGAATAAGGTCGAACCAAACAAGTGAAGGATACATCAGAACCCACCAATTTAGCACCAATCTCAATTACATCCTCGTGATAGGGATTCAATCCAGTTGTTTCGAAATCATAAATAACCGTTGCCATCTTTAACTGTTTATACTAGTATACAACTTACTGTTTAAATCAAAATTGTATTATGCTTGAAACGTTAAATGTTTGTATTTTTTAGACAACTCCTTATGTTGTTTAAGTAATGTATCATATTTGGATTGTAAATCAGATAATTGTTTTTCTAATTTACGATTGGCATTTAATAATTTAATTTCACCTTGATTTGTTTGACTCGAAGGTATGTATGAATTTGTTTGAGACATTGATTGTTTCTTAGTTCCCCCGCCCTCAATCTTATACAAAGAGACTTCTGAATAACGATCCATTATAGTAGTGATATTATTTTATTTACTACAGGCTAAACATAATATCATAATCGAGCATTACAAGATTGTGATCGCTAGAATTGCCTTCTGAATCAGTTACAGTGTATGGGGCACAACTCAATCGATCTTGTATTTCAGATAACTGATGAATACAACTCTCATTAAACACAGGTGGTAATTGATAGTCACCATTTTCATCTTGTTGACACGTGACATAACCGTTGACAAGATATCTAAACTCTTCCGGAAGTAAATATTGTTCATTGGGAACATCATCTGGGGTTAATTCGCAATCTAATGAACCGACAAAATAGCGTAATTGATTATAGGAGACATCCTCAATATCTATAGGAACGTATTCTGGGTTTTCACTATTTCCCACATTATTCAAGATATAATAAAAAGATCTGGTAGAACGTGGTGTTGTAGTATAAGGTACTGTAATGTGTTTATTTTGAATCTTACAATAGCGGACACCATTATGAATTTCGTGTGTAAAGTCATCGTAGTTCAAAGGATTACCATAAGAATCATAATACATACTATCAAAATCATCCAATTCATCAGTTGAATATACATCATAGCGTGGGGTATTAGGGAGAATGGTGGGTTTTAGTAAGGATAGTGTGTCATTTTCCATCATTGTATCTAAAGTTGACTTACAATCGACTTGATCTGATATGGTTGAATCGGTTAAATCAGCGCATTCATACAATCCATCATCGATACTTGGATGACACGAATTTTGCCCCCAACTCTCCGGTATATCTTGACAGCAATTATCCTCTGCGTGTAAGTACTCTCCTTGCATTGTAGACACACCCATACCTAATGTTTCTGGGTTTGGTTTCAATAGTTTATCCGAAGGACATTCATATCCTAAACAAGAATCACAGCAGGTTTCATAAAAAGGTATATCAACTAATGATTGATAGGGTCCAAAGGAGGCATCTGTAGGCATTTGAAAGGTCCGGTCATCATCTCCAATTGAATTATAAACATTCGAATCATAATCAACATACATATACGGTGTATTTTCTTGAACTAATTCGTGCAGTGTATTACAAACTATATTTTGACCACCACACGTGTAGACAGCGTCTGGATCAACATTTTCAAATCCTTCATAATTAGCAAAACCCTCATTAAACCCATCACAAGTAGTATCCCCGTTATAATAACATTGTCTAGCAGCATTAATCCACTCTGGATCCGCATTGGATATATCTTGTGAAGTAAAGAAATAATAATATCCATCTAAGGGGGAACAATTTATAGGTCTAATTGAATTATCCGGACATTTGACTCTTAAAAATGGAGACCACGGTTGTCCTGTATAATCCGTTCTTTCGATTAATTCCCCTATAAGCATATCGGGTGTAATAGGTGTTAAATTAGGTGTATTTTCACACGATTCTGGACTGATAACGTGGTTTTCAAAAAAACATTGTATAGTATCACCATTAACAGGATCATTAACAACTTTGAGGGGTCTATTACCATTAATATTACTATCATATACCGTTCCGTAGATAGGATTATCTATTTTATCCGTAGTTAGTAATGGTGTTTGTAACCAATTCGGATAAAGATCTTGTTCGTAGGTTATCTCTACCTGAGTCTTGTATGGATATATTAAGTCACCCGATGTATTTGGTATGGAACTATAATCTAATATTTTCCTACATTCGAGAGGGGTTTGTTCTTGAGGGTTTGGGTTATGTAAATAATATCCTGCATCACACGAGGCACACATAGGCGTACCATCTACAGGACAGGTATAGGTTTCAGGATCAGACCGAGTATAATTCTGGATTAAATAATTGGCTTTATCTGATTGTATAAATCTACATTGTGAATTATCCTCATCTGTTGTATCCCATACGCATATGTTTCTATTATAAGAACCAGATGTATAATTGGTACAATCTGACTCATTCGATATATTGGAACAAATGTTTATTAACGAATTCATTTCATTAAATATCTCTCTCCCCGCATCAATATAGTAAAATATATCTGATTGTGTGCCTTGAACACCCGTACCATTATCACAAATACATTCATTTATTGCACAAGTATTATCATTATCATTGAGTGTGTATCCTTCACGACATACAGGACCCTGACCATCATTATTATCTACAAATTCACCAGCAGTATTAATCGAACAACCAGCATCACCAGCATCACCATAGTTACCTGTGTATCCAGTTGAATTACATTCACAATTGTAAGCATCTGTACCAGATGACCAATTCGATTCAAGTTCAATACCAGCAATATCTGTATTACAAACACATTCATTATTATCAGTATCGAATGTTAATCCTATGGACGCATCACAAACAGGGGTTCCATCAGTAACAGATACTACACCTGGGACCGTTGGACAACTGCTTCCACCATATTCATCGGTGTATCCAGGTGAACCACAATCACAAGATTCTTGATTATCTTCAAAAACACTATAGGGAGTTGAATTATTTATTCCAGCAATACTTATATCACAAATACATTGATTATTAACCAATGTTAATCCTTTCAAACCATCACAAACTGGTCCCGAAACGTCATCTACAAATCCACCAGCAGTATTAATCGGACAAGTACTTCCATCATATCCGTCCGTGTATCCTAGTGTATCGCATTCACAAGATTCTTGATTACTATCAAAAACACTATAGGGAGTTGAATTATTTATTCCAGCAATACTTATATCACAAATACATTGATTATTAACCAATGTTAATCCTTTCAAACCATCACAAACTGGTCCCGAACCGTTATCTACAAATCCACCAGCAGTATTAATCTGACAACTGTCATCACTACCATATTCACCTGTATATCCGGTTAAATTACAACTACAACAAGTATTTTCTATATCATTAGTAGTAGTAGTAGTAATATCGGTACCCTGTTGAACACTAGCACCTGTACCACATTCTATAGTATTATCCCCGAAATCTTGATACTCACCACAAGTGCCTAGTGTTCCACCCGTACTAGTACAACAATTATCTTCATTATAAGCACCTATATTCACTACTGTATATTGTCTTAGTGTACCACCATCACAATTTATCCCACCTCCACAATATAGTGATTGTTGAGACACATTTATATCCCCAATTATTTGACAACGTAGTCCTATATTTGCATTATCGGGTATGGATGGTGTACTATCGGAAATTATAGATTGATCTATATATCCATCAGGACAACGATCAACAACATCACCATTACTATCATTTAATAAATATTGTGTATCACCGTCTTTCAAACATAATCCATTAGTACCAGTTGTAATCGCTTGTGGTGTAATCTCTTCTGGTGTAACACTAACTTCACCCCCTTGTCCTATAAATCGAGTAACTGGGGCGCCAACCGCCGCACCATTTTCACCATCCATATAAAAACCATCATAATTACACACATTAGGTTCACATCCACCTGAATCATCTGATCCACCTGAATCATAATGATATCCTAAAGGACACGCACACCGACCGCTCTCAACAGACCCACCTTCTCCATACAAACTATAATAGTCATCAGAGCCAGCAGCAACAAAATTATAAGGTGCTATAGGGTCTGCTGGTCCTGTATCAATATAATCAGGTATATCACCATCAATTGTAGCCAATTTCAAACCCAAATCGTCTAACTGGTCACAATATACACGTCCTACACTAGCACTCCCATACCCCCAATCACTATTAACTTCACAACCATTATCACTATCATAGTATCCCGCATATCCTAGTGAATCACAAAGACAAGATCCTTGATTATCTTCAAAATCACTATAGGGAGTTGGTGTACTTATTCCAGCAATAAGTGTATTACAAACACATTGATTAGTATTAGAATTGAATGTTAATCCTTTCAACTCATCACAAACTGGACCTTCGCCAGTAATAGTTACACCTGAAACAATATCACAACCATTATTATATTCACCTGTGTATCCTAGGGTATTGCATTGACATCGTCCATCGGGATCTGGTGTCCATACCTGTTCATTAATACCTGCTAAATTTATATTACATTCACAATGATCCCCTGAATCATAAATTAAACCGTGTGATTCATGACACTCAAGATTGCCGGTTTCTGAATGAAATGAAAATCCACTATCTGAATCAGGGACGTGTGATAGACTGCACCTACCATTACTATATTCTGCACCGTTGTATCCAGGTGAATCACAAAGACAAGATTCTTGATTAATAGGAAAATCACTATAGGGAGTTGAAGTATCTATTCCAGCAATACTTGTATTACAAACACATTGATTATATGTACTAGAACTTTCGTCACCATCGAGTGTTAATCCTTTCGACCCATCACAAGAACAATTCTCGTCCGCATTTATCGTATCACTGGTCATTCCCAAATCAGGATCACATTCACACCTAGGTACACCAGAAGATGTATCCGGTATATCATCTTTAAAACCCTTCGAAGGATCACACTTACATTCCATATGGTCTAATTGTGTAGTATCGACGGATATCGAACCGTACCCACTAGTTATATCCTCAACTAAACCATTCTGACAAGATTCTGCTAAACAAGAATTACCTCCATCAACAGGACAATAATTGAGTGAATCAGTCGTACCAAGATACTCTACGAAATCCCCTCCCACACATTCACAGGTATTGATAACACATCCACCTGCTTCACGATGCATTGCGTGACCACACGTATAATCAACGGAATATTCGGTTAACTCTGTAGTTGCTACTTGATTTTGTTCTTCTACGCTCACAGTTAATTCACTCTCACTAACAACTTCGGGTGAATCAACCGCATCCACTTGAGTATTAAATGTATCTGCTGAAATTTGTGTATAAATAAGAAACCAAACAACTATAATTACAGAAATAATAAGTAGAGGTTGATTGGTTTGAATAAATAATTTTATTTGATTGACACCTGAATCGACGCCCATCAACTATAACTAGGGTTATATTTATTTTTTAAAAATAACTTTACACTTGTTTGAAGCATTCTTTGGTGGTTTCTTTCCTCTGTTTTTATAAACCGATTTCATACAAATACCATATCCTCTAAAATCTCCTCGAGATTCAAAAGATCGTAAACAACTACAATACTTTACATACAAAGCATCATCTAATTGTTTGGATTCTTTCTTGGATAATTTAGATTTGGATATCAATGATTTGGATACCAATGATTTGTATTTTTCTTTACTTATGGTAAGAGTTAATTTCTTTTTCTTAGTTTTAGTCTTTTTTTTCTTTTTTGAATATTTCATCAATAAGAAATCCATAGATAAAAAAGTGATATTTAAAATTACCTATATTTAGATCCAAAATATTATCCACTTCAAATTACAAATGGTTCAACAACCTCATCGATGGAACATTAGTCAGAAAAATGGTGAAGTTTATTTGCATAAATATATTATTGAGATATTACGTGACAATAAACAAACCCTACAATTATCTGATTTAATTGTTCAGTTGAACCAACGTACCAAACATATTAAATTACAACATCACGGAAAACGTAAACCCTTTTCAGTGTATGTTCGATGTATGTTTGGATCAATGTATAATTTTTTAGATAATTACATCTTTTATAAAGTTTCAAAACAAGGCACCGATATACGTGTCGAATTACTTGATTCAACCATACCCCAAGATAAAATACCCAAACACAGATTAGATGAATACAAAGAATGGGTCGTAGTTAATGAAGAAGATGAATTTATGTTTGTATAAAAAATGGTATCTACAACGTGGGATACATTTGTATAAAAAATGTTATCTACAGTATATGATTCAATTAAACAAGCAATTAAAGATATCTATTGTAGTTGTTATTGCTGTAGGATATATCTTATATGATCAAAAACCTACCGGATTATTTACAGAGGATGGAAAATTTAAAGACTTTGGATTATCTCAAAATCAAACACCCTTTCCCTTCTTTTTAGTATTATTTGTAGTTGGTTTTATCAGTTATTACGGACTCTTGTTAAAAGAAGGAAAGTATGTGTAAACCAAATTTAATCATAAGTCTAGTTTAAGATAACTTTTTTATAAGATATAGGTATGATTCGACCTAAATTAACTAATTTTGCTGATTATGTTGTCAAACCCAAACCAGTAATACCTAAAACTAAAATTCAAATTCAAAAACAAACATCGAATTATTTAACGATTGCTTTATTTATGATTATTTGTATTGGATTCTTATCAATTTATATTCGATACAAAACAAAACAATCTCAAGAAAATACAACTAAACTTAAATTATCTCAATTAAACAATTATATTCAGGATCATATGATAAATGATATGTTGGAGTCTCAAAAAAATAATCAACATACTATATATAATGGAAGACCCACAGGAAACTAAGTATGATAAAGAAATAAAAACATATTATGACAATAAATTATTAAGTCAAACACGAAGTCGGTATGCAAAATGCTCTGGATGTGAAACAACTAAAACATTTACATCAAAAGATGGATACTTAGTGTATAGTTGTGGAGGTCGTTCAGGTAAATGTGGTCCTCAAACAAAAATTCGATTGGCACAATATATTTATTATCCCGATACTCTTCGAGATACAAATAAAGTAATTCAACGTAGTTATGATCCTAAAATCTTTCAAGGATTAGTACCTCAAGATATATTAGAAGATCAACTAGACTTTTTAAAACAAAACAAACAACTCAAACAAACCGCGGTAATTAAATATAAATCTCAAAATAAGTTGTCTGAAAAAGCAAAACAAATTGAAACCCTTCATCACAAAAGACTTCACACAAAAAAACAACAAATAGAATTGTTAGATAAATTAAAGCAAGAACAAAGTAGTGAGGCAAAACAAGAAATTAGAAAAGAGTATATTCAATCTGTCAAAAAACTCGAATCGGATTATCTAGATTTACAAAAGTCTTTTGAAAAGATATCACCATTTATTGTTGTTAAACCCGGATCAGTCACTCAATTACACTGATTTTCCCTTAAATTCTGCTAATTTAGTTGCTAACAAATCATAAAATTGATCAATGTCTCGAATAATTAATTCACGTATAACTAAAGCAAAACAAATTGTAAATATCAATACCAAGGCAGTTAGAGATGATTTAATTTGATCAAATTTTTTATCTTTTTCTGCTTCACCACGTGCTCGAGTAATACGTAATAGTCTTTCTCGATTGGTATCAACAATATGTTGTTGAATATAATCATTATTTCTTGCTCTTCGATCCATAAATTCCCTCATTTCAGGTGATAAATTTTCATTTTGTGATTGATCAAAAAAGTAATCACTCATTTCATTGGTATCATTAATGTCTAAGATACGCTCATCGGTTAATTTAACGTAAGGAGATGATTGTTGATTTCCTCGTCGAAATATTTTATCAGGTCTTCCTTGAACTTTACAATATCCTCCTTTATTGGTTGGAATACATTGTGCAGGAGAATCATCTGAACCAACTAATCCAGGACAACATTCATCACTACCTGCTGTACTACAAGGGAATCCGTGCCAATCATATCTTACAGATCCATCATCTGCTCGATCCGAGGTAAAACAACGTCGAACATATTCCGGTGGTTCTGTATCTGATTCTTGATAATGAGTTCCCACTATAATTCCACCACAACAATTCATATTAGTAATACCTTCTGTAACAGGTAATTGTTTGGATAAAGAATAGATAGCAATACCCAAAACCACTAAGATAGCACTATTGATTAGTATGAGTGGTTTATTTATTTTACGAACCATATAACTAGTGGTAGATAAAAATATCAATACAAGGTTATGTGAGTTCTTTCAAATACTTCACGTCGAACCAAAGATAAAAACAATAACACAAGTACCCACGCATACTTCATATCAAACTATTACTTACCCTTAGATATTAGTTCGAATCGTATAAAATAAAATATACACAAATTGTATACTATGAAAGGAACAACTGTTAAACCTCCTGAAAGTAGTGGTGGTGGAACAACGTACACTGCCGGAAACGGATTAGATTTATCGGGAACCGAATTTTCAACTGATGTTAAATCCAATGGTGGGTTAGTCATAGAATCAACTGAATTAGCAGTTGATTTAGGTGCGAGTTCTATCACAGGTACATTAGTAGTTGGTGACGGAGGTACCGGCGCCACCACATTAACGGATGGAGGTGTCTTACTAGGTAGAGGCACCGGTGCTATCACTGCTATGTCTGTATTAGCAGATGGTGAAATGATTGTGGGTGATGGTACAACGGCGCCCGTTGCGGAGAGTGGTGCGACTCTTAGAACCTCGATTGGTGTGGGAACAGGGGATGATGTTGAATTTAATACGCTGACAGTTGGAGATGGTTCTAATTCGGCGCCCAGTATAACTAATTCAGGTGATACAAATACCGGTATTTATTTTCCCGCAGCAGATAATGTAGGAATAACATCTGGAGGAACACTAATTGTCGATGTAAGGACCACAGGTGTTAATGTAACGGGTGGTATCAATGTATCCGGAACGATTACAGGTGATACCTCATTAACCTTAGATTCAACAACTCTGACAACTGCTGAATTGGGTGTCTTAGATGGAGTCACAGCAGGTGATGCGCAAGGGGGTAAAGCACTTGTGTTAGATTCTAACAAAGACTTAAATGATACTACCGAAGTTATACGTGCTCTACGAATAGACACGTTCGGTGTGGGAGTCGCTCCAAGTATGGTATCGGGACAGATTTTAGCAAGTAACGATATTACTGCCTTTTCATCTGACAAACGATTAAAGACAAATATTGTTCCTATACAAGATCCCTTATCTAAACTAAACACTATTTCGGGTTATACCTATCGTTGGAACATAGAAAAATGTAATAAAGTGGGATTCAAACCAGTAGACATACCTGAAGTGGGTGTTTTAGCCCAAGAAATAAATGAAGTTTTACCGGAAGCCATTAAACCAGCACCCTTTGATAGAGACAAAGATGGAAAATCTGCTTCAGGAGATAATTACTTAACGGTTCAATATGAAAAAATAGTTCCTTTACTTATCGAATGTATCAAAGCACAACAAACACAAATTGATGATTTAAAAGTTTGCTTATCTAAATTAAAATAAATGAATTACTAAATGTCAGCTCAAGTTCCAGTTCCAGTAACCTTTTCAGGATTACGAACTGCCTGTCGTAATGGAGGACAGGGTGATGTCGGTTCAACCAATATTAGTTTAAGTGATTTTTATGGTAAAAATTTCACAGACGGTACTCGTGTAGTTACAAGTGGTACTATTAGTATTTTGGCGCAGTTTATTGACAGTGGAAGCGGTCCGAAAACCTTTGGCACAGGTGGAGGTCGGGGTGGTCGTTCTGATCGAAGACTCAAACACAACCTAGTCTTTATTAAAAACTCGCCTTTGGGTATTCCTATTTATGAATTTAATTTCAATCCAGAATATTCTCATTTATTAAATAATACAAACTTATACAGTGTGGATGTATCTGCAAGATATCGAGGTGTCCTTGCCCAAGATTTACTTGAGTTAGGATATCAAGATTCAGTATTTATCCAAGACAACTATTATTGTGTAAAGTATGATCAAATCGATGTTGATTTTGTTGAAGTTTAATTACACCTTTTTTAATATGTAACCTTTGTAAATGAATCTTTGTTATACCAAGGATGAACATAATAAAGATATCTTAATCAATAAAACAGAAAATGAACAAGTAATGATGGAAT
>VMHT01065867.1_pt1 | contig 11064 bp, 16 predicted proteins | sample 4693611 | NCBI WGS metagenome assembly VMHT01 (sample SAMN12280063, study PRJNA550983) | marine metagenome | isolation source: seawater sampled from same location over 5 years 0.02-0.2 micron viral filtrate | place: USA: collected off the coast of southern California halfway between the port... ... | reverse complement strand
TTTGTAGTGCTTCTTGAAAAACGTCTGATTCAAGTATTCTTTCAGCTTCAGCTGCTTTAACAACTTCTTCGTGTGTAGGCATTAGAGTGTTCCTAGTAGTGCTCTTGGACTTCCCTGTCTTATAGGTGAAACAATATTATCAATACTCAAAACTGGATTAGTAGGACTCATTCCTAAATTAACCATGGGTTGTTGCATTACAGGAGGATTAACCATAGGTAATGTCGGTATTGAAAGTGTTTGTGGTATCTGTGGTAATTGGAAAGGTATTTCTGGTATTTGAACTGGAGATAAGTTTTCAAGCATAGGCAAACCTAAATTCATTGGCACATCAACTATAGGTGTAGGTGCTTCCATTACAGGAGGCTCTATAGGCATAGAAGGCATAACAGTTTGTCTTTCTGGAATAATCTCAGGCAACACAGGAGGTGCTATGGGTGTAGAAACTACTGGAGCTGCTACTGGAGCTGCGACTGGTTGTGGTGTTGCTACTGGTGTAGGCAAGTTTTCTATAGCTTGTTCTACATCAATATCTTTTAACAGTTCATCTATATCTATGTCTAAAGGTAATGGACTTCCCATAACTGATGGTGCTGGCATCCTTATTGGCTCACCTTCAAATGTAGTTCCAGCTGGCATTGGTGTTCCAGCTCCCATTGGTAAACCTAATTCTACTCCTGTCATTCCAACAGAAGGGTCTTGTACGCTTGGAAAAAAGGTCGGTGGTTCTGGTACTGGTTGACCAACAACAGGTCTAGATTCAAAAGGTGTAGCTCCTTCTGCAAGATAACCCATAGGTTGATCTGGAGAGAAACTCATACCAGGTGCTACTACTTGTTCAAAGGGCATACCACCCGCTATTTGTTGTGCATAGGCTTGACCGCTTAGTAAACCACCGCCCGCTCCGCCTACTCCACCTAATCCGCCAGCCCCACCAAAAGCAGCACCGCTTTCATAGAAAGTATTTCTAGCTTCGTTTCTTGAGCCTGGTTCTAAATAAGTATATGGCTTTGCAGAATCGGGTACACGACTCCATCCTTCTGTAGTTTGTCCTTCTTCTCCAGTTACAGGATCAAACCAAAAGAAATTCATAGAATTAATATATTCTCCGCCTAATGCTCTTCTGCCTATGTCGCTGTATGCGTATGGATCGTATGTTGGTTCTGCCATATTAATTCGTTATTAGTTTGTCTATTTTAGCATCAAGTTTATCTATTTTATCTATTAATCGTTGAAACTCAATGGTGTGTTCATTTCTTGTTAGATATTCTCTAGCTACTTCTTCTCGTGTTCTGTTAATTAAAATGTTCTGTCTTTGTAATTCTGAAGCATGAGTCTTAATCGTATAAAAGATTGGTGCAAATACCAAACTAATTATTATGTTCCAAAACAACATTCCATCCATGATTAGCTCAGTTTATCCCACTCTTTCCCTTCAAACAAATTTGCTTCTGCTTCTCTGCGTTTGACCAAGCCACCTAAGATAACACCGCCAGCTTTGTTCCATCTTTTTATCTGCTCTGGAACACCACTATAGTCTTCTTCATTTAAAACTTTTAGTAATGTAGAGTTTTTTAAGTTTGTAGGGCCTAAGTTATATACCCAACATACCAAAGCATCAAATTGACATTGTTCTAGTGGTACTTCTACAAGATCATTAATATAGCCTTCATACTCAATCATTTCTTCTTGTAGCATATACTCAGCTTCTTCTTGATTAATCTTATCGCCATCTTTTACATCTTTAGTATGACCATAACCTATAGTCCAAACGTCTACAGAGTCTTGATAGGCTTCTAAACGACAACCTTCGTAAGACTTTATTAAAGATGTACCTTCTTCAGATATTTGCATTGTTTCTTCGTTTTCTCCGTACCAATTCCATCTACCGTCTTTACTTGTCATCACCAGAGTGTGATGCTCCAAAGTAAAAACTAATAATGGCTGATGCTAGACCACCTAAGTAGCCGAGTACCAAATTGACCAAAGCCTCTGAGTTGGCTTCTGGAGGTTGGAGGGTTATAAGAAAGATATAACCTAGAAAGCCACCTAATGTAGCAATACCTATAATTCTAGTTGTCCAATCTTTAGAAAAAGTCTTTCTAGCATCTTGGGTATCTTGTACTTCTAGTTTAAATACATCTACCTCTAGTTCTTTCATTTGTATTTCAAACTCTGCTTCAGCTTTTTTAAGCTGAAGCATTTGTTCAGGTGTAGCATTGTCTATGGCTTTTTGTATTTCTTTGGGTTCGTTCTTACAACCCAATACATCTGCAATCATATTTGCAGCCATACCGCCCATAGGCCCACCTAATGCTGTGCCAAGTGTGGGTGCTACTGATCCAACTAAGTTTTTAAGTAGTGCTTTCATCTTTTTTATCTTTCCTTTGATCTAAAATAAACTTCCAAAAGGCAGCGGTTTGTTTACGCTTATCCTCTTGCGTTGCCTTTTTTTTAGGCATTATTTTTTCTTTTTATATACGGTTTTTTTAACTTTTCTTTTAGGTGGTCTACCCATTTTGCTTCCGTATGTTCCTTTACCTCTTGGCATAATTACTCCTTATAGATTAAATGAATGATAATAATTTTAACTTATTTAAGACGATCCTTGTTTAATTTTTATTGTACTAGAAGAACCGCCATTTACTTTAACGGTGTTTACAACACCTGATTGTTCCAAAATAATAGTATAACTGCCAGAGTTATCAACATCTAATCGTAAAGAATTACCTACCATCCTTCTAAAAGATATGGCTTGTCCTTGTACCAGGGTTGTTATTTGTGTTTTTTTATCTTGACCTATCTCTGTTCCTGTAATGTTTATAGATGTAGCAGATTGATTTAGCTGATCTTCTTCTTCTGCAAAAGCCAAAGCATCTAACACACTTAGTAAATCTTCTAAGAAGTTTACATCTAAGTAATCTATATCTAATTCTGTAAACTCTAAGTCTGCTTCATTGTCTAAGAAGTTTTCTGACAAGTAGTCAATTTCTAGTTCGTTAAAATCTAAATAGTCTGCTGTAGCTTGTTGTTGAGTATCTTTTTGTAAGTCTTCTCTAGGTTCTGGTGGATTTACAATTAACATATTGTCAATTAAGTCTAGCGTTATATCCAAGATAACAGGCTTAGTAGGTGCTTGTTCATACACACTTGCTACCGTAGATTGATAGGGCTGATTAAGAACCACCATACCCATAGCAGTTTCTACTGTTATCTCACCACTAGACGTACCATCAAGATTAGGTAATAAGATGACTAACGATCTACCAAGCTCGTCTACAGTTATTGTAAAGTCTGTTCCTCTTATACCTATAGTTGCACTATTCGTGCGTATTTTAATATTTTTCTTTGGAACTTTATTAAGTCTACCTGTAACAAATCGTGCTGTGCCTTTAGCAAAGGTCAAAGCCATTTTAGATTTATCTGGGTTAGGATCAAATATAAACTCATCAATCAATACTTGTGAGTTTTCTGTCAGTCTTATTTCAGTATCATCAATAAACGTAATACCCATACGACCATTTGCAGTTTCTACTTTGTCATAACTCAGTATGCCAAAGTCTAATTCAGCTCCGTAGGGTTTATCTCTTAGAACTTGTGCGTTGCCTCTAAGCTCAGATATAGAGCCTATATCAACAGACGAATGAAGTAGTTGCGTCTGACTGAGTAACACAGACAGTACCGCTAGACCCAACAGATGTAATCTTAAGCCAATCATTATCAGATGTAGATTCCTGATCTATATTAAATGTTCTTGTGCTACCCGTATGATCTAAGTAGAAGTAACCACCCGCATAACCGTCACCATCGTAGGTGACAACATTATCATCTCCATCGATGTCCATATAATTAGTTGCCCCATCTACATCTATAGATGCAGTAATGTTATTACCACCACCTTGCACAGTCCAATCTAAGTCTAAATTAGCTGCTAGTGCTGTCATAGCGTGATTGAGAGTCATAGTATTTGTATTGCCTGTGACTTGTACGTTTACGTTAGAGCCATCTGCTCCAGTTGCGTTGGTTTCGTCTGTAGACATATTAAATGTGTTGGTATCACCTATAAATGAGAAATAACCTGTGTAGTTATCTGCCCAGATATCACCAAGGAATTTGTTTGTTGAACCCTTTTGCAATATATCTAAGGTCATAGTTGCGCCATCAATATCTAATGCAGTCATAGAACCAGCAGCTGCGTCAGCACCACCAATGATGTTTCCTCCACCACCCACTTGTTCTATATCTAAGTTAGATGTAGCACCCGATTGATCTATGAATATCTCATTGTCCGCTGTATAAATATTAAGCGATATAAGTAACAGTAATAGCTTTAGTTTATTCATTTAGTTTCCAATACCCAGATTCGTGACCTTCGTTGATTGTTTGTAATACCGCAGTTTCAATCGCCGCTTGTAATGCAATGTTTATAGATTCATTTTCCACTATACCGTTTTCAATTTCAACCAATTCTGTGTTGTTTGCATAAAACCTAAACACATCTGAAGAGATAGATGCGCTTAGAACAGTCTTTGTGACCAAAACTTCTAATAATATTTTTCCTGTGCTAACTGAAACTGTGCGTAAAGATATGGTAACTGAGTCTTGTCTATATTCTTTTGACATACCAATACCTAAGTATCTAGCTCCCGCACCACCTGACTTTATATTGGTTTCATAACCTATAACACCACCTTCCATTAATAAACCAGCAAACAATAAAGGCTTGAGTTTTTGTTTTTCTTCAAAACTTTCTCTGGTTGTTCGTATGATTTGTCTTTCTTTAGTTAGGTTGTCTAGTCCTGTACGTTCTACTACATCAAAGAAGTTAGAGTGTTTAAGTGCTCTGATTAAGTATGCGTCTGGTGATTGTGTGATAGCGGTACTAAAACTAGCATACTGACTATTGCTTCTACGTTGGCCTGTATTGTCTTTAAAAGAGTTTGGATAAACCGCAACAACAGGTTTGCGTATAGGTGATTTAATGTTTTTTAATTCTGTTATTAACAAACCCACTTCTGCGGGTTCTATGTTTCTTATGGGGGGTACTCCGTTATCTAATGGAGGTATGATAAGTGCACAACTAGAAAGTAAAAGAACCGAGAGGTACAGTAATTTCTGTTGTATTGCCTTCTTCATCTGTGATTATTAATGTTACCTTATCGTCTTCTACTCTATATTCTATAGTGTTACCTTCTAGTTCTAGCGTACCGAAATCAGATGCAGTCTCACCAAATAAACTATCAACCAACTGTCTGCTTAGTTGTGCGTATATTCTACTCTCTAGGTTACGTATAAACCTAGCTAATGTTGTGTTCTCTGCTTCTCTTTCCAAGTCTTCTACATAGGCTTGAATTTCTTCGCGTATAGCTTCCTTTCTATTGAACTCTTGGTTTTCTATAGTTAGATAATGACTAGATGTACCAACACCTGAAAAGCTAGGATTCTTAAACTTGTGAGTCATTTCATCAGCACGAATGTCTACAGCTATAACCAATAAAACAAAAGATAAACCAAGAATAGCTAATAGCTTATCGTAAGCAGTCATCAGTCTTTCCTTTGGTCGTCTCTATCTGCTTTCGCTATTTTGGCACTATCTATTAACTGTGGCACACCAAGTATTGTTTTAATAAGTGTGTCTTGTCTAATGATTTCGTTGTCTAACGATCTGACTCTATCTATTAATGCAACTAAGATACCATGTTGAGAATCTAGCTTAGTGCCTAGCCTGTCTTCCATGTGAGAGATTAACTCAGCTTGCTTATCATCAAGCGTGTCAAGCTTAGTTTCCATGCCATCGATGATACGGTTGATAAGTTTCCATATAAAGAAACCTAGACCGCCCGCAGCTGCTATGGGAAAGCCAACTTCGTTAATCAGTTGGACTGCTTGTTCCATAGGTTATTTTTTCTTTGCGGTCTTAGCTGCCTTTTTAAAAGCTTTAGCGGTAGGAGCACCTTTTGTACCAGGCTTCCTCATCTTTTCTTTAGAACCTTTTTTAATTCTTTCACGTTTAGCGTGTATGTTTGCGTATAGTCCTTTCTTTGGCATTTTATTTTTTAAGTTTTAATAATTCTTTAACTTTGCTGTAGATTTCAGGCTTTTTCTTTTTAACGTAGTAGCCAGCTATTACAGCTACAACTACGAGTGCGATTAATATATCCATAAAAAGATTATACTTGGGTTTTTCTAACACTTCCACCTTCGGCGTGCTTGTCTTATCCTAGAGTTAGGATCGTTTCTAGTCTTCGCAGAACTACGTTTAAGTTGTCCAAGTGATCTAGCACAGTAAGACTTTCTTCTGTTAGCTGCCTTGCTACCAGGTTTTACTTTACCCGTTACAGCTGTTTTTAATTTAGAACCAGGATTAGCTCTGTTGTAGGCATTGACTCCTTTTTGAGTCATACCAGCACCAGACTTAGTAGATCGGTAGTTACCGCCTTTAGCTGTTGTCTTACGTATTGCTTTAGCCATTAGTGCACCGTTCTTTCTTCACAAAGAATCACTTCTGAATCTTCGTTTATCTCACCACCAAACATTAATATCATCATCTCAAAAGCTTGTCGTTCATTCTTGGCAAATACTTCTTTGCCTATAAACACCATGTCGCCTTCTAAGACTTCAATATCATAAATTTTGTTGGGGCGCATTGCTAGTAAATAGTCCTTGAGCTTGTTGTTTTGCATTTTGTCTTATCGATTCTCTATCTCTTTCCATAATAGAATTAATCTCTGCAATATTAACTTGTGCTCCATATTTTGCCAACAACTCTGCTGCCTTTAATCGTATTTGTGCTTCTTCTATGTCACGACTTCTATCGTCATCCATAATAATCTTCATACGATCTGTTTCCGCGTCTATCATAGCCTTCTGAGCACTTACTTGTGCCTTCATAGCTTCAGCTTGCGCTAACATTTCAGCTGCATCTGGCTTCGGTGGCTCTTGTGAAGGGGGTGGCATTGGCGGAACTTCGGTGTTGATGAACGATTCTGGGTCTTTAAATCCAGCCATTTCGATCATTCTGCTCAACGTATTAGAATATTGCTGTAAAGAAACAAGAGGGTTCTGAGGGCCTAACTGAGCCAATATTTGCTCTTGTTTTGTGGATAATTGAGACAATATAGCAAACTTTTCTTCGTCTGAAGTCTTGCTAATCGCTACATTGACAATGATATCTTTGTTGTTGTCCCAATATCTAGGGTCAACGGGTACGAATTTACCATTCAATCTAAACATATCTTGAGCACTTTGGTGTTTGATAACCAGATTGTTGACTAATCCGAAAAGGTCTTTCATACCACCTTCAGCAAAATGCCTACAAATAAGCTCTATTCTTCCTTGTGCTCCTGACATAGTAGCGGACACCGCTGCTTTGGTGCTTGATTGAAGAGCGTCAGCGTTTAATCCAGCTGATGCCTTAGACACCCCTGTACGATTCTCTTTGGACTCATCGAGATAGCCCAGTACAGGAAACGCTTCCTTGCCAACAAACGGTACGCTGAAAGGTTGTACCATACCAGGAGCACGCACTCTAATCGGCTGCCCAATATCAGTATTCAATACATCATCAATATTGACCTGACCCTCGACAACAGCCATACGAGGGAAAATAGAATGTCCTAGTGAGTCTAGCGTGTCTCTCATAATCTGAGACTTCGCTGCTTGAATCGGTTTTAAGTAGTCTGCTGGACATGAACCAATCGCTGTATGCGGTTCAGGATCAGGGCAGAACATGACAATCGGTAGATCGTCCCACGCTTCTACATTGAGAACGTGAATACCATCACCCGCAGTACAGACTCTAATTCTTTCGTCTATACCATCGCCATCAAAGTCGTAGAATAAATAGTGCTCTATATATAAAACGTCTTTGCCACCCGCATCATTCCTGTCGGGATAAACCATGTTGTCAAAAGGATTACGCGCTTGTACTTCTTCGTAAGCTTCTGGATCAACCGCACTACCGCCATAGCCCGCGTGTTGTTCAATCTCTTCAGGGTCGTAACCCATAGCGATTAAATCAGATACCGATTTAACCATACGGTGTGCAACATAAGATGCGCTGTTTAAATCTTTAGCGTGTCTGGATATAAGTATCTCTTCTGGTGGTACAGACTCCATGCACACTTGATCTCTCTCTTTAACTCTTCTAATAGTTAGTTCGTAACTGACAGGCAGTTCTTGTGTGACTTCTTCCTGTGTTAATGGGTCAAGTGTTGTAATCGTTTCTTTAGTAATTTCTTCTTCGATAATCTCTACGTCAGGGTCAAGCACTAGAGCTTGGTAAGACTGAGGGTCTAAGTTGGAATACTCGTGCGTAGTTGCATCAAGTGAGTCATCCCAAAACACTTTGACAAATCCTGTCTTTCTAACGAGTGCATCTTTAAACGCATCGTATAAAACTTTAAACCCGTTGTTCTTTTGTTGGATAACATGGTTAATGTAATCTGTTTGCTGTTCGGCAAGCTGTATGTCTTCAGGCCCTTTAGGAATGAATTCAACCACCTTCTTAGTACCAAAGAAAGTACGCATGATAGACGGTAGCATAAACAGTATGGTGTCTCTAACGTCAGTAGAGATAAACTCAGACTGTAATGTGCTTGTCGATTCTGGCTCATTGCCAAGATAGTATTCTGTAGACTCTGCTCTTTCTTCTCCGACTTGGTAGATGAAATCACGAGCGTCATCCATCTCTGATTTGATAACTCCCGATAGATTCATTAAGTCCGTATCTTCGTTCAATTGCATTTCAATTTCTGCTTCGATCTGCTTTGCTTTTTTATTTGCCATAAATTATCCCACTCTAAATATTCTTGACTTCAAGGGTTTCTTGAAATTATAACCCATAAACGCTTGACTGCCACCAAAGGATGCAGCCGAACTTGCCATCGTCAGAGCTAATGCGTCTGCCTTGTCTGGAGATTTTATACCTCTTTTACGCATTTCGTCTTTACTTTCTATTTTAATTTTTCCAGATGATGTATATTTGTATTGAGGCGCAGCGAGTTCCGAAGCAAGCTCGTCATTATTAGGAAGTCGGCAATCACGCTGCGCCAACCAATCCTTTATTGCAAACCAAAGCTCTGCTCGTAGGTTTAAATAATTCTTTTTTGTACTGGGTGCTTCGGCTACATTCACACCACGCACAGGTAAATTCTGTTCTGCTAATCTATCTACAACTCCACTACCCAAACCAATCACGTCAACCAATATTTCTTGTGGTCGTTCCATAACTGTTGAATCGTCATAACGATTTTTTATTGCACCGCACAACTGCATCAAGTCCATGGAATTAAATGTGGTTATTTCTAAAACTGTGTTTCCTTGTCGTATGCAAAGCGCAGAGTTGTCGCCACCGAATCTGGCAACGTCAAGACCCCATAGAATCGGTTCGCTCGCTGCAAGTGTTACGTCTCTGTCTATCGCAGAATTAATTAAGTCCATAGGAATAACGGTATCGTCATCTGCCTTTGGAAACTGACCCATGACTTCTACCCTAGATACAGTAGAGTCTTCTCCGTACTGTTCTATCATTTTCTGGAAGAGTGTTTTGTCTGTTCCTTCTACGTCACGAGAGTCTATCTGCTCCGACTTCCAAAAGGCACGTTTGGAGTGGAAGCTGTCGTAGAAAGGCCCTGAATTTCTTCTGGGGTTAGAGAAGGTAAACCAGAAACGATTGGGGGTAGGCTCTGAGAAGAAACCTTCTGACACAGAGTAGATGGGTGCGGGTATACCTGAAGCCTCATCCATAATAAGGCACACACCGTAGCTGGAGTGAATACCAGCGAAGGCATCTGGGTTTTCTTCTGACCAGAGCTGCGCTTGTGCGTAGTAGTAGCCCGTGTCTATTTTTAAGTCTCTAACGAGTGCTTCTTCAAACCAGGCTGCGGGTTTGATGGTTGTTGCTGTCTTTTGAAACCAATGAGAATGTATGGAGAGTGTGAGCCACTTACCGAGTTCCGCCCATGTTCTTGAGCGTAGCTGTTGTTCGGTGTTGGCGGTGACGATGACAGTTGAGCCAAGGCGAGTGGAGAGCATCCATAAGATGATCCATGCGACTAAGGCAGACTTACCTATTCCACGACCTGATCCGACTGCAAGACGAAACATCTCTGGCATATCAATAGAGTTGTTACGTTGTATGTGTATTGCAATATCTCGCAAAATTTTTTCTTGCCACTTTCTTGGCCCTTCAAAGTGTTCGAGGGGGGTGTCCTTTTGACCCCAAGGGAAGACAAAGCGGACAAAGTTTAGAGGATCATCTTTTATGTTGAGTGACCAGAGAGAGGTCATCAGTTCTTTTTCTTCTTGTGGACTGTATTTCATATTTCATTACCCCAACTATCCCAACCTTCAGATGTTTCTCTTGCAAATAACTCTATACGAGGCAAGTCGCCACACAAGCTAACTATTCTTTTTCTAATATCTAATGGTTTTTTAGAGTGTTTATCTCTGGGCTCTTGTATTATTTGCTTTACGTTTTTTGCCTCTCTCCAATACTTGCCCTTTAAACCAAGTAAACAAAATTCTGCATTTTGATTAGTATAAAAACCCATGCCAGAATAAGGCTTAGAATAATCTTTAGTCATTTTTACCCAAACAAAACCCATAGTTTTATATTTAAAATCCCAATGTTGCATAACTTCAAAACCATAATCTAATAAACTAGAAGTACACCAAAGAAACAACATAGCATTTTCATCAGTTATATCTTGTATGGGCATATCACAAATATCTTTCAAAGACATGGTTGGATAATGTTTATTTGCACCACCAGCACCGTTTGGGTTTTTATATCCAGACCCACTTCTTTTATCGCTATATGTCCAAGGTGGATCAGCATAAATAATGTTGTATTTTTTATTTGGAAAATTTTTCATAAAATTTTATTTCATACTGTATATATATATCGCACCCCCGAAGGGTTTGACGGGGGGGTCAGATCGGAGAGTTGATCTGCTGGCATCCGTCAAAAGGCAATCAGACTAGGGAGATTAGATTATGCGCCATACCAGTTATTTATCCTTTTGTTTTAGATCGTGCGGTTCTTTTATTAGGAACTGCTCC
>VMHT01036128.1_pt1 | contig 11065 bp, 10 predicted proteins | sample 4693611 | NCBI WGS metagenome assembly VMHT01 (sample SAMN12280063, study PRJNA550983) | marine metagenome | isolation source: seawater sampled from same location over 5 years 0.02-0.2 micron viral filtrate | place: USA: collected off the coast of southern California halfway between the port... ... | reverse complement strand
GGTCCAAGTCTCTAGAAAACCTTGATTTTCTGAATGTAAGGGTAAGTGAAGTAAAACTCCTCCCATTGCTAAAAACTGAAAAGCAAAAGCAAGAGAGATAATCCAAAAAATGCTATGTTTAAAAAAGTCTTTGATTTCCATCAGATCTTGAGAAGAATCTAAGATAGGTTGATCTGGGAGATTGTCTTTGTGTTGACCAATCTCTTCGGGGGTATCGATTACAAAATATCTAACAGTTGGAATCAATAAAAAAATTACTATCAAGCCAAAAACTATGTAAACGTTTCGCCAACCTATTGTTTCAATAAGCGGATCTACTAAAATTGGTAAGACCACTCCAGAAAATGATATACCAATGGCAGCTATTCCTAAGGCCATGCCGGCATTACTTTCAAACCAATTAGCAACTAGTTTTGTAACAGAAAGATTTCCCAAAGCAGGTCCACCAATAGCAAGCAACGTTGCATAAATTAACAGCAGGCTAAAACTACTTTGAACAAAGGAAATAGAAAATAATCCAAGACTGAAAATTACTCCCCCAATCATCATTATTTTTTTTATAGAAAATTTATCTAGTAATCTTCCAAGAAAAATTGAAGCTACGGCAGAACTAACAAACCATAGAGACAAAGCACCTGAAAGTTGAGATTGTGTGGCACCTAGGTCCTTTTCTAAAGCGTTGAACATCAAAGGAAAGCAGTAAAAAATGAAGCCTACTACAGAGAATTCCATCATCATCCCGGTATAAACCATTTGCCAGCCTTTGAACTTCATTCTTTTGGGTAACTTTGTTTTTTGGTTTCTTTCTGTATAATTTGAAAATGTTGCGTATTGAAGAGCAAGCTTTGACCTTCGACGATGTACTTTTGGTACCGCAATATTCTAGCGTCCTTCCTCAAGAAACCGATTTAAGCACAAAATTAACCAAACAGGTTAATTTAAAAATCCCAATTATATCCGCAGCCATGGATACGGTAACCGAAAGCAGAATGTCAATTGCTTTAGCAGAATTGGGTGGAATTGGAATAATCCATAAAAATATATCTATTGCTGATCAGGCAAAAGAAGTTTCTTTGGTTAAAAAATTTGAAAGCGGAGTCGTAAGAGACCCAATTACTATTTCCTCTAAAAAAAGTGTTGGAGAATTAATCAAACTTACCCAAGACTTGAATATTTCAGGCATGCCTGTTGTAAATGATGGCGATCTAGTTGGTATAGTGACTTCCAGAGATTTTCGTAACGTCTCCGATTTATCTGCTTCAGTAGAATCCATCATGACACCAAAAAAACGTTTGGTCACTGCAGCGGAAGACGCAAAGTTAGATATTATTAAAAACCTTCTATATAAAAATAGAATAGAAAAAATCTTATTGGTTGATAAAAGTTTCGCCTTAAAGGGCCTCGTAACTTTGAAAGACATCAACAAAAATAAGGATTTTCCTTTAGCCTCAAAAGATACTGAAGGTAGACTTCTCGCAGGAGCTGCAGTTGGCAACGGCGAAGAAACCGACGAGAGAGTGGATGCTCTCGTTGAAGCGGGTGTTGATGTCCTTGTCGTTGATAGTGCTCATGGTCATTCTAAAGGCATCATTGATCGAGTTCGAAGAATTAAAAAGCTGAAAAAAAATATTCAAGTCATTGGCGGAAATGTTGCAACGGGCGATGGAGCTTTAGACTTAATCAAGGCAGGTGCTGACGCAATTAAAGTCGGAATAGGACCTGGATCGATTTGTACGACAAGAATAGTAACCGGAGTTGGTGTCCCTCAAATTTCTGCTATTGCAAATGTAGTTAGAGCCATTGGCAAGAGGAATATTCCAGTCATTGCTGACGGCGGGATTAGATTCTCTGGTGATATTGCCAAAGCAATAGCTGCTGGAGCTAGTACCGTTATGCTCGGAAGTATTCTTGCTGGAACAGAAGAAGCCCCAGGGCAAGTAGAACTTTTCCAAGGCAGGAGTTATAAATCTTATAGAGGTATGGGGTCGGTTGGAGCTATGTCTGGAGAGACAAATTCTGGAGATAGATATTTTCAAGAGGATGTTTCAAGTTCTGACAAACTGGTACCAGAAGGAATTGAAGGAAGAGTCCCTTATAAAGGCTGGGTAGAAACTACCATCCATCAAATGCTTGGCGGTTTAAGACAAAGTATGGGTTATACGGGAAGTAGAGACATCAAATCAATGAGAACTAAAACAAAATTTGTACGAATTACATCTGCAGGAATTAACGAAAGTCACGTCCATGACGTCAGTGTCACAAAAGAAGCACCAAATTATAGAATAAGCTAAAAGTGAATACTGCAATTGATTCAGAAAAAATTATCATTCTGGATTTTGGTTCGCAATACACTCAATTGATTGCTAGACGCATCAGAGAGCTAGGGGTGTATTCAGAAATTCTATCTTGCGATACTTCTTATAAAAAAATTCTAAAAGCTAATCCTAAAGGCATTATTATCTCCGGCGGTCCGGAGTCAGTGAATGCTAAAAATACCCTTAAAGTTGATCCTAAAATTATAGAAAGTGAAACGCCTGTTTTAGGAATTTGTTATGGCATGCAACTCATGTCAAAACACTTTAAAGGATCGGTTGATACCTCAATGAAAAGAGAATTCGGCCATGCTGAAATTAAATTAAAAAAAAGTAAGTTATTTCAGGGTATCAAAATATCAACGCTCAATGTTTGGATGAGCCATGGCGATAAAGTAACTTTGTTGCCTAAAGGTTTTAAAACAATCGCTTCCTCTAAAAATAGCCCGATTGCAGCTTTTGAGAATAATTCAATTAGAAAATATGGCTTACAGTTTCATCCAGAGGTAACACATACCGAAAAGGGTACTCAAATTTTAAAGACTTTTATCAGAGAAATATGTGGCTGTCAGACAAAATGGAGACCAAAAAACATTATTGATAAATTTGTTGCAGACATAAAAAAACAAGTAGGTAAGAAAAAAGTATTATTGGGTATTTCTGGCGGAGTTGATTCTTCCGTGGTAGCTGCACTTTTATCAAAGGCAATAGGCAAGCAATTGGAATGTATTTTTGTTGATAATGGTTTGTTAAGAAAAGATGAAGCCAAACAAGTTCTTAGAGATTTAAAAAAAGCTTTAAAAATAAAGATTCATTTTTCCGATTCTGAAAAATTTTTCCTTAAAAATTTAAAAGGCATAGAAGATCCTGAAGAAAAGAGAAAGGTAATAGGAAAAAATTTTATTGATGTCTTTTTGAAAGAAGCAAAAAAAATTAAGAATGTTTCATTTCTAGCGCAAGGCACTATCTATCCCGATGTAATTGAATCTTCTGGCATCAAAGGTGGTAAGGCACACATCATTAAGTCTCATCACAATGTAGGTGGCTTACCGTCTTATTTAAATTTACCTTTAGTTGAACCTTTAGATTCTTTGTTCAAAGACGAGGTAAGAAAAATAGGTTTATCATTGGGTTTACCCAAGTCTTTAATTGGTAGACATCCTTTTCCTGGTCCTGGCTTAGCAGTGAGAACAATCGGAGAGATTACCAAAGAAAAATTAGACATTTTAAGGGAAGCAGACCATATCTTCATGGAAGAGCTGTCTTCGGCAAATCTCTACAATAAAGTAAGCCAAGCATTTGCAGTATTTTTACCAATCAAAAGTGTAGGAGTAGTGGGCGATGCAAGACGCTATGAATATGTGATTGCCTTAAGAGCTGCAGAGACTATTGATTTTATGACTGCAAAAGCCTCTCAACTCAACCACAATTTATTGAATAAAGTCTCGGACAGGATAATTAATGAAATTCCAAAGGTTTCAAGAGTTGTTTATGATATTTCTAGCAAACCACCAGCTACTATAGAGTGGGAATGAGAGATTTTGATTCATTAATTTTTGATTTGGATGGAACTTTAAAGAATGGAGCTAGGGATATCGGCGCGGCTAGCAATAACTTTAATCCCGCAATTCTCTTTAAAAACAAAGTTATGACTTTTAGATTATTCAACTTATTCGATACAGTTTCTCGTAAAATGGACGATGGAGATATTATTTTTACTTTTATTGATGGCAGTGAAACTCAAGCCAAAAGAATTTACAAATATACTGAAAACTAAAAATTTAACGTGATTAAATTGAAAAAAAATCATCATTAATCATAAAATAGAATGCCATCAATAATATTCTCTCTTTAGAAAAAGATAATGTCATTAAACCATAAAAGAAAAATATGCTTTATCAGCAGCTCAAGAGCTGACTATGATCTTTTATTTCCAATCATGATTTGTTTTAAAAAAAGTAAAAATTTTGAATTTCAAATTTTAGTAACTGGCTCTCATCTAGAAAGTGAACATGGCAAAACTGTTAATAAAATTCTTAAAGATGGTTTTCAGATCGATAAAAAAATTAAGATTGAAGTGAATACAAATAAAAGTAGAGATATAAATAAATCTCTTGGAAATTCTATTATCAAAATATCAAATGCTCTAGAAGCTTTAAAGCCTGATTTAGTATTTTTGTTAGGTGATCGTTTTGAAATTTTTGGAGCTGCTCAGGCAGCTATGATTTTAGGAATACCTATAGCGCACATGTGTGGAGGTGATAATGCCATGGGAACTTATGATAATCTTATTAGGCACTCTATTTCGAAGATGTCTTCAATACACTTTGTTACTAATACGGACTCCAAGAGAAGAGTTATTCAATTAGGCGAGGACCCTAAAAGAGTTTTCAATCATGGATCCACGTGCGTAGAAAATATAAAAAGCTTAAATTACCTATCAAAAAATATTTTGGAAAAAAAACTTAATATTAGATTCAAAAAAAATATTTTCGTTTGTACTTATCATCCATTGACAATAAAAAAATATAACTGGAAAGAAGAATTTCTAAATTTAATGAGTGTATTAGAAGATTATAAAGACACTTCAATTATATTTACTAAAGCCAATGCAGATGAAGGCGGAAAATTTATTAATATTTTCTTAGAAAAGCAATGTAAAAAAATAAATCATTTTTACTTATTTGATTCTCTTGGCAAAGAAATTTATTTGAACCTTTTAAAACAATCCTCTTTAGCAATTGGAAACTCTTCAAGCCTAATTTACGAAGCTCCTTACCTTAAAACACCATCTGTAGATATTGGAATGAGGCAAAAGACTAGATTATCATCTTCGAGTATTTTTAGAGCAAATTCCTCTGCAATTTCAATTCGCAAGCAAATTGATAATGCTTTGAAATTTAAATTTAAAAAAATTGAATATTTCTATGGAAATGGAAATTCATCCAAAAAAATTTACAAAACCTTATCAGCTATAAAAAACTTTAAAGAATTAATATCTGAAGAATTTTATGAAGTTTAAAAATCATTCAAATATGAAAAAAGATATAGATTTTTTAAAAAAAATTAAAAAACTATTTTTAGTTTCTTTTAAAAAGAAGATAAGTCTGCAGTTTTTAAAATGGAGATATTTAGATAATACTCTTGATGATTTATTATTTTTTAACGAATTTTTGAATGATGAGATAATTGCTTCTTATTCCGCATCTCCATTAGAAATTTATATAGACAAAAAAAAATATTTAGCTGCATTATCAATGACAACAATGACCCATCCGAAAGCTCAAGGGAAAGGTTTGTTTCCAAAATTAGCAAAAGGTTTGTTTAAAGAAATGTCAAAAAAAAACTATAAGTTGATTGTTGCCTTTGCAAATAATAAAAGTCACTCAACTTTTATAAAAAAATTAGGCTGGAAGGATATTTACGAAGTTTCAACAATGATTTTATCAAGAGAAAATTTAAGGAAATATGATTCTTTTAAAGAATTTTCTTTGTTGAGAGACAATGAATTTTCTTTGGATTACTCGAAATTAAAAGTTCAGTCAAAATTTGCCTTTCATAGAGATAATAATTTTTTTAAATGGAGATATTTATATAATCCTGAAAACAATTATGATGTATTTTCTTTGAAGTCAAAAAATTCAGAATTTATTAGTTCCACTATAGTTACTAAGATTTTTAATGACTCTTTAGATATAGTAGATATGCAAGTAAGAAATCAAAAAGAAGGCCTTTTTCTGTTGAACGAGATTTTCGATCATTATTCTAAATTTAATATAGATAATTTTTCCATATGGTGCCCAATAAATCATTTTATGCATGAAATTCTTGAAAAATTAGGGTTTTTAAACTCTGCTCCAATAAGTTATTTCATTGGAAAAAAGTTAGATGAAGAAGCTAAGATTCCTAAATTTGAAAACTTTGATAATTGGTATATACAAATGGGAGATTCAGATGTTTTTTGATAATAAAAATAAAAAAATTATGGTGGTTTCTCCTCATGCTGATGACGAGTCTTTTGGTCTAGGAGGAACTCTAATGAGACTTTCAGACTTAGGATATGAAATTGCATGGCTAAATGTAACTAATAAGAGAGAAGATTATGGATATTCTAAAAAAGAAGTTGTTGAGAGAAATAATCAATTAAAAAAGGTATGCAAATTTTTAAAAGTTTCAAAATTCTTCAATCTAGAACTTAAGCCTTCATCTTTAGATGAAATTCCTTTATCAAAATTAGTTATTAAGTTTCATAAGATTTTTAAGGAATATAAACCGGGTTATTTATTCATTCCTCATGAAGGAGATGTTCATTCAGATCATGAAATAGTTTTTAAAACTTGTATCAGTGCAAGTAAATCCTTTAGAGATAAAAATATTAAGGCAATCTTAAGCTATGAAACTCTTTCTGAAACAGAATTTGGATTAAATGAAAACAGATCCTTCAATCCTAATTTTTTCTTTGATATTTCAAGGTATATTTCAAAAAAAGAAAAACTTTTGAGCATTTATTCCAGTGAGCTTTCTAATTTTCCTTTTCCAAGGAGCTTAGAATCAGTAAAGTCGCTTGCAAAATTCAGAGGTTCTTCATCATCTTTTAAAGCAGCAGAAGCTTTTAAAATTTTAAAAATTATAAATTGATTTGTTTTCTTATGAATTAAGTTTTCAAATTGAGTAATTTTATATAATTCTTGAATAAATTAGATCTCAAATTCTTTTGAATTTTTTAGCATATGCGCTGGCCCATGATTTAGATTTATAGCTGCATTTTCTCCATAAAGCATTTCTTTTTGAGCAGCATAATGTTTTCTATCCTTTGCAAGAGGTGCCAATTCTTCTGCTTTTTTTATTGCTATATCGGGTAATTCTTCAAACGAACCTTTGCCCTGAACAATTCCAGCAGCAAAAGCAGCTTCTCCAGTCCAACGCTTTGACAATTGAACGGTCTCAAAAAATGAATTCGCAGGAATTTTATGCCTAAATAAAGCCAATTCTGGCCTAGGTATTTTAAATCCAAGTTGCATTTCATATGCGCAGAGGAAACCTCGATCCTCTCTCATCAATCTAATATCATGCGAAAGCGCTAACATAAAACCTGCACCAAAAGCATGACCATTAACCACACAAATACTTGGGATTGGTAAAGTAATAATCCTTCCCATTAAATACATGAATTCTTCGCCAAAAACTTCTCTATCACCTCTTTCAGGATGGTCTTCTGGACTTTGCATCCAGTCAAGATCTAACCCATTTGAAAAAAATTTAGGATCTTTTGAAGATGTTACTAATGCTCCTGGACCTTCATCTTTTTCAATTTCATCCAATGCCTCAGAAAACTTCCTCACAAATGTAGTATTCCAACGGTTTTCACCTGCGTTCATGCACAAATAATAAATAGATTCTTTTTTTTCTAGTTCAATCACAATAATTTTTTAAAATGTTAATTTTTTAAAATACTATACACAAAAAAATAATGAGTAACTAAGAGTCTTTGTCTTGTAAAAAACCTTTAAATTGTTTAATTTAACTTTAGACATATCAGGGAGAGCATATGACTAAAAAAACTTCACCACCAGAATTCATTTCACTTGAAGAAGCATCAAAAATGCAAGAAGGAACGAGAATTACATTTGTTCCAGGAATTCAAGCAATCTATGCAGAAGCATTAAAAAATATTTGTTATGTAAAAAAAATAAAAATCATTAGAGTTTTACATCCTTTTATGGGTGTTGATAAAAAAACTGGAAAAGATCGTCAAGTTAGGCTTTATGAACTTACCAGCCAAACATCTTTGCCTACCATGTTTCATGATGAAGAACGTCCTAGAAATGTTTGGATAGAGCAACTTTCTTTGGCAGAAGAAATTGGCTCTTCGGATAGCGTTAATTTGATTCCAAATAATTTCCAAGAAAGAGCAGATATGTTTGGGTTGTGTGCCATAGTTCTAGGCGAAGATGGATTTGTTTGGAATATGAGAATCTTATCGGATGGTCCGCTTGCTAGAAAATATGGTTATAGCGATGATGCGAGTTCCAAGGCTCCAGGCAAAATGGCAGAAATTATCAGACTGATTGACCTTCGACTAAAAAAACAGGAAGAAAAAGGTTCTAAATATTTAATTGGCGACAAAATTTCCGCGGTAGATATTTACTGGTCAACTATTAGCATGACAATCCTTCCAGCTTCTCTAGAAATTATGCCTAAGACCAAACAGAATGAAGGAATGCTTTTTTTCTTTGAAGCAAATTCTAAGATTCCAGAAATCAAAGAAGTATTGAGTGACAGAATTCTATCTCATCGAGATTATATTTTGAAAACTTACTGCGAAACTCCTGCTGTTCTTGGCGGAGATCCTGTTTAAAAAATGTCTATTTGGAATGACTTATCGTGGGTTGAAGGGATAAGAACTCCTTTTTTTAATTTCTTTTTTTACAATGTTTCTTTAACTGGGTACCCAATCTTTTTATTTTTATTTATAGCCTTTGGTTATTTTTTTTGGTCTCCTCAAAGATTTTCTAGAGTTGCTATGCTGCTATTTATTTCTGCAGTGATAAATAGTTTTTTAAAAGATCTCTTTCAGGATCCAAGACCTCCAGAAGAATTTATGTTGGATGGCGGCACTGGAACTAGTTACGGTTGGCCAAGTGGTCATGCTCAAATTGCTGTAACTCTATGGGGGCTTTTGGCTTATGAACTAAAAAATAAACTTATATCTATAGGAGCAATAATTTTTATCTTGCTAGTTGCCTTTAGCAGAATGTATTTAGGCGTGCATGATTTAGGCGATGTAGCTGCAGGTCTTTTAATCGGTGGTTTTATTCTTTTGCTTTGGCATTGTGCAGTTGTTTATAAGCTTTATGAAAAATTTGATAAGTTATCCTGGTTTTTTATTCTTATTGCTTTTCAGTTTTTTGTTCATTTGCTCTATCCAGCACATGAAGGCCATGAGATATCCAATTGGTTGTTGGGAGCTATGACTGGATGGTTCCTAGGAGCGTCAAACTTAGTTCTTGCGTCAAATAACTTAATTAAACTTTTGTTGTCACTAATTAGTTCCGTGGCAGTTTTCTTTTTAATGATATTTCTCTTTCAACTTGAAGGGCTTATTGACTTATCAGGATTAATATCTATTTTATACAGTTATTCCTTAGGCCTATTCTTCTCAATTTTTGTCTCATGGGTTATCCCAAGATTTTGGAAATTATTTAATCTTACGAACTGAATAGATGAGTGAATCCATTACACTATGGGGGGCAGGGACTGCAAGAACCCTTAGACCAATATGGATGGCTGAAGAATTGGAAATAAATTATGAATTAATTCCAATTGGTCCTCGAACAGGAGAAACTCAAACAGAAGAATTTTCTCAAATCAATCCAAAGCAAAAAGTACCAGCTATGGAACATAAGAAGTTGAAACTGTCAGAAAGTCTAGCAATTTGTAGGTATTTACAAAAAAATTTTTCTTCTGAGAAAATTTTCATTCCAAAGGATGAGATTGATATTTCTAAGGAAGACGAATGGTGTAATTTTATTTATGGAGAATTAGACGAAACCTCTCTTTATGTCATGAGAAGACATTATGATTTAAAAGATATTTATGGCCCGTCACCAATTGTGGTAGATGCCTGCAGGGAATATTTTATGCGTCAAATTCAGGTGGTAGAGAGTCACTTAAATTCTAGAAAAACCATTCTCAAAGGCGGATTTGGAATAGCTGATATTTTTTTGATGACTTGTTTAGATTGGGCGATTTTTTATGAGTTTTCTTTACCCGATAATGTTGCACAATATCGAGATAGAATAACTTTAAGGACTGCCTATCAAAAAGCGATGAAAATAAACTATTCAAAATAAAAAAATGGGACCTCTAAAAGGAGTAAAAGTTTTAGACCTGACCAGTATGGTTTCTGGCCCAGTCGGCGCAATGATTTTAGCGGATCAAGGTGCTGAAGTTATCAAGGTTGAACCTGTCTCAGGCGAATTGGTCAGACATATGGCCGCAACCCATAACGGAGTAAATCCGGTATTTTTTTCCTGTAACAGAGGAAAAAAATCTATCGCATTGGATCTTAAGTCTCAAGAGGGAAAAGAAATCCTTTTTAAGCTTGCAGAAGATGCGGATGTTTTTATGCAAAATTTTCGACCAGGTGCTATCGATAGGATGGGCTTTGGTGAAAAAGCAATCAGAGAGATCAATCAAGATATTATTTATCTTTCCATAAGCGGTTTTGGTAATGAAGGACCTTATGCAAATTCAAGAGTCTACGATCCAGTCATTCAAGCTTTGTCTGGAGCTACAGATATACAAGCAGATAGAGACACCGGTCGACCAAAAATGTTTCGAATTATCATCGCGGATAAAGTCACTTCTCTAACTGCTGCTCAAGCGATTTCATCTGCTCTTTATGCAAGAGAAAAACAAGGAATAAGCCAACATATTGAATTGTCCATGTTGGATTCAATGATTTCATTTTTTTGGCCTGAAGGAATGGCTGGAATAGTTTTTGCTGAAAATGAAGTGGACGTTAGAAAGCTTCAAGGCTCACAAGATTTAATCTATGAAGCGAAAGATAGATTCATTACAGCAGGTGCGGTATCTGACGCAGAATGGCAAGGAATGTGTATAGCATTGGAGAGGGAGGATTTGATAGACGATGAGCGGTTTGCTACACCGGCAGGAAGAGTAAGTAATGCTCAAGAAAGAAAAGAAATCACGGGAGGAGAAATTTCGAAGTGGGAAAGTGAAGAAATCCT
>VMHT01182485.1_pt1 | contig 11066 bp, 15 predicted proteins | sample 4693611 | NCBI WGS metagenome assembly VMHT01 (sample SAMN12280063, study PRJNA550983) | marine metagenome | isolation source: seawater sampled from same location over 5 years 0.02-0.2 micron viral filtrate | place: USA: collected off the coast of southern California halfway between the port... ... | reverse complement strand
CGATAGTCTTTGGAAAGCTTTTGGAGTTGTTGTAGTTTCCTGGTTGTTTCAAGCCTTTTTCTTATTCTTAGTGATAGTTTTATTCAAAGTGATTTAAATAGGGAATATTGTTTTTGCTAGATTACAACTTTTACAAATCTTGTATCCATGCATAATTAAATTTTGTTTAACGCTTTCTTCCTCTTTTTTACATTCTTCACATACATCATTAATTTTTAGTCCTTCTTTAATAACCCAAGCTCTATGGTAAAAATTATCCACGTTTTTTTGTATTAAAGATTTTGCAAAAATTTCAGCCTGTTTCTTTTTAAATGGGCCATGAATTTTTTTTGTTTTTTCATCAATAGTATCAATATTGTTAGGGTTTTTATGAATTCCCTCTATGACAATAAATCCATCGTTTTCCATATTCATTAATATAACATATCTAAAATGAGAATTTTTTTACTATTCGTCACATTAGTAATTATAAATCCAGTTTTACATGCTGAGGAAAAAAAAGCTTATTTTGCAGGCGGTTGCTTTTGGTGTATGGAGGAGTCATTCGATCAAGTAGAGGGAGTAATTTCAACAATTTCTGGTTATTCTGGTGGACACTTAAAGAACCCAAAATATGCCGATGTAATTTATGCTGACTCGGGACATGTAGAAGCAATTGAAGTCACTTATGACTCAGCCAAGATTGAATACCAAAAACTTTTAGACATATATTGGAAAAATATAGACCCATTCGATGCCAACGGTCAGTTTTGTGATAAGGGAAAAAGTTATAGATCTGTAATTTTTTTTGAAAATGAGAAACAAAAAGAACTTATTGATAATTCATTTAAGAAATTAGAAAACATATTTAATAAAAAGATTGTCACATTAGTTTGGAGATTTGAAAAATTTTATAAAGCTGAAACTTACCATCAAGATTATTATGAAAAAAATTTTATAAGATATTTAATGTATAAAAAAGGATGTCAAAGAGAGGAAACTTTAAAAAAAATATGGAATTAAAAAAAATATATCTATTCATAATTGTAATTTTATTTAGCAACAAGCTTAACAGTGAAATAATAAATCCTAATGAAAAATTGTTACCTTATGATGTAGTTAAAATACAATTAGAAGCACTTAAAGATAATGATAAAAATGATGAAGGCATAAAACAAACTTGGTTGTTTGCCCATCCCGATAATAAAAAAATTACAGGACCATATGAACGATTTAGAATTATGATTTATGGTGCTCAATATAGACCACTGCTCAATCATTCTTCACATAAAATTAATTTACTAATGAATACTCCTAATAAACATATTTTTAAAATTGAAATATTAGCAAAAGATAAAAAATTATTGTTTTATGAATGGCATGTTCAAAAGGCATCCGAAAAAAATTGTAATAACTGTTGGTTTACCTCAGCAGTATCAATACCTATGGATCAAGGAAATACTATTTAATGAAAAAACCACCATATATGTATAGGCTTTTAATAATTGCCTTAATACTAACTGTTATTCCGATAGGAACTACTCAAATAGCATCATTATATTTAGGATCAAAGAATGGAGTTTTATTAGGTTTCTGTGTTGGAATTCCTTGCGTAACTTTTGCATGTTGGAAAATGTTTATGGATGATTGGAGAAATGAGGATGAAGAATGATATTCAAAACAACTAGAGAGGCAGCGCTTCAAGATTTAGAAAATTATATTAATAAAGAAATTGTAAATTATTCTACACAAAGAAATTTTGATTTTGGGCCCGGTAAAAGAAAAAATGTTTCATGTTTATCACCTTATATTTCTCATAGATTAATTACTGAATATGAAGTTGTAAAAAAAGTTTTAAGTAAATTTCCTTATCAAAAAGTTGAAAAATATATTCAAGAAATATTCTGGAGAGTTTATTGGAAAGGCTGGTTAGAATTAAGACCAAAAGTATGGTCAGATTTCATAGAAGATCTTAAGACAATCGAAGAAAATGAAAATTATCAAAAAGCTTTAAATGCTCAGACTGATATTCAATGTTTTAATGATTGGGTTCGGGAGCTTAAAGAAAATAATTATTTACATAATCACACAAGGATGTGGTTTGCTAGTATTTGGATTTTTACTTTAAATTTACCTTGGCAAAAGGGTGCTGAGTTTTTTATGAAACATTTACTTGATGGAGATGCAGCATCTAATACATTAAGCTGGAGGTGGGTAGCTGGTCTTCAAACCAAAGGGAAACATTATGTTGCACAAGATTGGAATATTTCAAAATTTACAAATAACAAATATCAAAAAGTAGAATTAAATGAAAATGCATTACCATTAACAGATACTAGAGAATATAAACTTAAAGCCCCAGAAATCTCGAAGGAAGATATTGGAAGTGATACATTATTATTTTTTGAAAATGATTTAAACATTGAGTCTTTAAAATTAAAAAAATATCAAAATATTTTTTGTATTCTTATCAGCAATGAGAAGAGAAAAATTAAATTAGATAAAAAAGTTATAAATTTTAAGAAAAAAATTATTGATGAACAAACTAAAAGGTTTCCTGATACAAAAGTTTTAGAAGAGACTAAGTTTGAGGAATTAGCTGAAAAAACTAAAAAGTTTGATATTATTTACCCATCTATTGGAGAGAATTTATCTTTTTTGAAATTAATTAAGAAAAAAAAGAATTTAGAATATAATTTTTTAGTTAGAGAGGGAGATGAATTTTGTTGGCAATTTTCAAATAAAGGCTATTTTAATTTTAAATCTAATATTCCGAAAATAATTCAAAAAATTATTTAGCAGCACATTTTTTTGAGCAATATTTTACTTTTTTCCAATTAAGTCTCCATTTTTTTCTCCAAGCAAAAGGTTTATTGCAAACAGGACAGGTTTTTTTGGGTAAATTAGTTTTTTTCATTTTTTATTAAATGTTTATTTTTTAAAAATAAAAAAAATGCGGCTATTTCATAAAAAATTTGGAGTAAAAAAAACAGGGGTTTAATTTTAAAAATTTTATAAAGAAAATTATATTTTGGGATATTTTTCCAAATAATCAAGAAAGTCTCAGCTCCCTCTATTAACTTCCCATCTTTGATTACATGCATTCTTCTAAGAAGTTCTTTAAAAGATTTGGAGGAGATATGCTGTGCCTCCATATTTGTACTCACATCAATCCATTCTAATTGTTCGTTACAATGTTTTTTATAATGGTTTACTTCAGCCCTACAAATATTACATGAATTATTAAAAAGAATTTTTATAGTCATTAATTGGTATTTTCCTTAATAAAATTATTTGCTGCTTTAAAAATTCTAATCTTTCTTTCTTTATTCATTTTTTCAGATACTCTTACCATCATTGCTAAACGAGGATTTTTTAAAAAAAATTTTTTATGCCTATCAATGAACCTCCAGTAAAGTCCATCCATAATATCGCACCAAGGACCTTTTTTAAAATGCATCATTTTTAAAAAATAACTTGAACCACAAATATAAGGTTTGGTTGCAAAAATTCCTCCATCACTAAATAACCCCATTCCATAAACATTTGGTGACATAACCCAGTCTGAAGAGTCAACAAACATTTCCATAAACCATTTATAAACTTGTTTTGGATTTATCTCGCAAAGGTTCATAATATTTGCAAGAATCATTAACCTTTCAATATGGTGAGACCAACCATATTTACTTGCATTATTAATTGCATGATCAAGCGGATCTAATCCAGTAGATCCATCGTACCAAGATGTTTTCATTTTTCTTTTATGATTAAAAAAATTTGTCTTTTCTAACCTTTCATCATAATTTTGATAAATTCCTCGCATGAATTCTCTCCAACCAATTATTTGTCTTATGTAACCCTCCAATGAATTCAAAGGCACTTTACTTTCAATTTTTTTTAATCTTTCAATAATTTCCTCTGGTGTAATTAAACCTAGGTTTATAAGCGGACTAAGAGCACTATGAAATACGGTGTTAGATTTATCAGTTACAGCATCTTCATAATCTCCAAATAATTTTATTCTTTCTTTTAGAAATTCATCTAACCATTTGTTTGCATCTTTACGAGTGGTAGGGAACCAAAAATTATCAATTTCACCAGGATGATTTTTAAATTTTGAGTCTATTATTTTTTTAAGATTTACTGTTTCTTTTGTTTCTTTTATTTTTGAAATTTCTGGTATTTTAATATCTTTAGGAAGTTTTTTTCTATTATCTTCATCAAAACTCCATTTATTACCTTTTGGAGTTCCATTTTTATTCATTAATAAATTCATTTTTGTTCGTACTATTTTGTAAAAATTTGCCATAAAAGGTCTTTTATTTTTTGTAAGATAGTTTTTAAATTCTGTTCTATCCATTAAAAACATTGGAGATTTAATTTCATTGATTTTAAGTGAACTTTTTTTAGCTAAATTTAGTATCTTTTTTTCAAAGAATTTATCTTCAATTTCATAAAAACTTAATTCTTTTACTTTTTTTTCTTTGATAATTTTCTCTAACTTTTTTTCATAAGCTACATTAAAATCATTATTAATATCTTTGTATATTATTTTAAAATTTTTTGATTTTATTTCTTCTTTGAATGAACGCATTGAAGACAAAAATAATATTATTTTATGCTTATGATGTTTTTCAAAGGTACAAAGGCCGTAATCCTCAGCCATAAAAAATGTGTGATCTTTATAATCAGCAAAATATTTTGGTGAAAATAATTGATTTCCTAATACTATAAAAAGCTTCATTATTCTTAAATTACACTTTTTATTAAAGTATTACACGCGTCATTATTTGCGTTTATTTCGCTTATAATAATGGTAACTTTAATTATGAAAAAAATTATTTTAGGTGCTTCTGGCTCAATCGGTTCATCGTTAGCTAAAAAATTAGTAGATGGGGGCGATGAGGTACATCTAGTTGGGAGAGATGAGAGTAGCGTGTCATCTCTAGCAAATGATTTAGGTGCATCTTTTACAGTTTGTGATGTATTAGAAGAGAATTTTTCAGAAAAAATTTTAAGTGATACTGGCGAAGAACCTATAAATGGATTAGCTTATTGTATAGGTTCTATTGATCTTAAACCTCTAAAATTAACAAAAAAAAGTGATTTTCTGAAAGCATTTAATTTAAACTTAGTTTCAGCAGCTGAAATTATTAAAGCATATGGAGATAACTTAAAACAGAACAAGGGTTCTGTAGTTTTATTTTCTACTGTGGCAGTGAAACAGGGGTTTCCAAATCATGCAATTGTTTCATCTGCCAAGGGAGCAATCGAAGGTCTAGCAGTTGCTTTGGCGGCTGAGTTTGCGCCTAATATAAGAGTAAATTGTATAGCTCCAAGTTTAACGAATTCAAAAATGTCTAGTAATTTATTGAAAAATGAAAAAATAGCAGAGGGAATTGCAAAAATGCATCCTTTAAAAAGGTTGGGAGAAGGAGCAGACTCCTCTTCATTAGCAAGATTTCTATTAAGTAAAGAGAGTTCTTGGATCACAGGGCAAATATTTGGTGTTGATGGAGGCAGATCATCTGTCGCATAACAATTCTTATAAAAAAGATTAAATAATTCTCAAGATGTTAAGAACAATTTTAATATTTTTGATTTTATCAATTGGACCAGCTTTTTCTGCTGGAAGTGATAGCAGCGGAAGTAGTAGCGGGGGTGGAGACAGTAACAACTCTGAAAATTTATACAAATCCTCTGTGAGCTTAATAAAGAGAGCGGGAAAATTAGAAAATAAAGATAAGAAAGAAAAAGCCGAAAAACTATATTCTCAAGCATTTAAAAAATTAAGCAAAGCATTAAAAACAGACAAGAATAATCCTGACATACTAAATTACATGGGTTTTACTTCTAGAAAGATTGGTAATTTCTCTGAAGCCGAAGATTATTATTTAAAAGGTTTAGCGATAGATCCAAAACATAATGGTATAAATGAATATCTAGGCGAGCTTTATGTTCAAACAGAAAGAATAGATAAAGCTAATGAAAGGCTAGAAGTACTTAAAAATTGTAATTGTGAAGAATATGGTGAACTAGAGTTAATTATTAAGACAAGAGGCTCTAAAGTATACTAAGATAAATCAACTGCAAACTTTTTTAATTTTTCAATAGGAATTAGTTCTAAAGTTTTAATATTTGTTTTTTTTAAATAAATTGAGCACGCCGCATCTTCCTCAATAGATCTAGCGAACCAAGTCGCACAAACACACCAACAGTCACCATCTTTTAATCCAGGAAATCCAAATTCTGGATGTGGTGTGATTAAATCATTTCCTACTTTTTTAGACCACAATAAAAATTTATCTGTTACTTTAGCACAGACAGTATGAATACCTCTGTCATTTTTATCAGTGTTGCAACATCCATCTCTGAACCAACCAGTTATCGGATCATTAGAGCAAGGCTCAAGCGGTTCTCCAAAAACATTTTTTTGAACTTCATTACTCATTTCGAAAATACATTTGCGATTTTTTGATCGATTTCTAAATTAAAAGAAAATGATCTTCTTTCGCCATTAGATTTAAATGGATAAGCAGTATGCATTAAATAATGTGGAAATAGAATAACATCACCGGTTTTAGGCTGGTGATTATGTATACTTTCACTTAAAAGCATTTTATTACCACTTATAAAATCAATTGAGCCATCTGTTTTGACTAATTTTTTAGATGAAGATTTAAATGAAGGAATCTTCAAATAACCTACACCTGAAATATGGCCATCATGAAAATGTATCGGATTGTATTCATTATTGAATTGTCTAACTACCCAAAAATTTTTTATATTAACTTTAGATGTATTTTTGCCAGTTGTTTTTTTTATATAATTTTTTACTTCTTTGGCAATTACTTTCTCTAAATTTTTTTTAACAAAAGCCCTAGGTAGTTGAAACTCTTGTTTTACTTTCCCAACAAGTTTTTTTGAATAATCTAATTTTTTAACCAACTTTTTTTTAGATAATATTTTATCAACTTCATTATTAATTTTCTTTACTAAGAATTGAGGTAATGTTAGTTTTGCTATTTTAGGACCAAAAGGGCTTAAAATTTTCATTATAATTTTGTTGGATTTGGTTGTCCTTTATAAACTTTTTCAGGATCAAATTTTTTATCCTTTTCTTTAAATTCTAATTTAATTTCATCAGTTTTTTCAATTTTCCCTAAAGGTATAGATCTGTAAAAACACGATTTATATCCCACATGACAACTTGCTCCATTTCCTATATCTACTGACATCCAAAGTGCGTCCTGGTCATCATCAATTCTTAATTCAATTACCTTCTGAACAAATCCACTGGTTTTACCTTTTTGCCATAAAGCTTTTCTTGATCTACTCCAATAGTGAGCTTCTTTTGTTTCTATAGTTTTTTTTAACGCCTCCTGGTTCATATAACCATGCATTAAAAGTTCGCCAGTTGAACTATCTGTAGTGGTTACAGAAATTAAACCTTCAGTATCAAACTTAGGAGAAAGAAATTTCCCCTCTTCCACCTCAAAAACGTTTTCTCTCTTTTTAAACATGAGCGTAAAATAGTGAAAAAATGACAAAATAGCAATTTGCATTAGCTAAATATGTCCTATAAAAACATTAAATTATGAAATTAGTTAAAGATACTGAAAAAGATCTTATAAAAAAACCTGAAGTTACAGATAAGCAGGCAGAAGAAGCTTTTAAAACAATCTTAAAATGGATTGGCGAAGATCCTAGTCGAGAGGGATTATTAGAAACCCCTAAAAGAGTAGTAAAAGCTTTTAAAGAATATTTTAAAGGCTATCATCAAAATGCTGAGCAGGACCTTACCAAAACTTTTGGCGATGTAGAGGGTTACGATGATATGGTCGTTGAAAAGAATATTTCCCTAGAAAGCCATTGCGAACATCACATGGCTCCAATAATAGGAGTAGCTCATGTAGCTTACATTCCTAATCAAAAAGTTGTTGGGTTAAGTAAATTAGCAAGAACAGTAGAAATTTTTTCAAAAAGATTACAAACTCAAGAAAGATTAACAATGCAAATAGCTTCAACACTTATGAAAGCTTTAGATGCAAAGGGTGTTGCTGTTACTATTGACGCAGCGCATCAATGTATGACAATAAGAGGAATTAAAAAAGAAAGAGCAACAACAGTTACAAATTATTTTTTAGGATCCTTTAAAGAAGATCTTGGCATTCAAAATAGATATTTGAGACATATAGCAAAATAGATGGCAAATAAATTTAAAGCTGTAGTAATAGATAATCAAAATGAAAAATTTACAAGAGATATTAAAGAAATCGATAGTAGCCATTTAAAAGATGGAAATGTTTTAGTTAAAGTTGATTATTCAAGTTTAAACTATAAAGATGCTTTAATTTTAAATGATGGTGGTAAAATTGTAAGAAAATTTCCATTTGTTCCAGGAATTGATTTTACAGGCTCTGTAGTTGAGAGTGATGATAGTAAGTTTCAAAAAGATGATAGAGTTATCTTAACTGGTTTTAGAGTTGGCGAAGCTTATTTTGGAGGATTTTCTCAATATGCAAAAGTAGATTCAAAATTTTTAATAAAGACTCCTAAAGATCTAGATAGTAAAAAAGCTATGATGTTAGGTACAGCAGGTTTCACAGCACTACTATGTTCATTTGCAGTAAAAGCTAAAGAAGAATTATTACTAGGTGAAAAAGTAAAAGATGTTTTAGTTACTGGTGCAACAGGAGGTGTTGGAAGTATTGCTGTAATGATTTTATCAAAAATGGGATATGATGTTCATGCTGTAACAGGAAAAAAAGATAAAAATGATTACCTTAAAGATCTTGGGGCAAAAAATATAATTGATAGAAAAGAGTTTGATGGAGAAAGTAAATTACTTGAGAAAGGTGTCTGGGATGGTGTTGTCGACACAGTAGGTGGCTCAGCTTTAACAAAAATTTTTGCACAAACAAAACCTGGTGGAATAGTTGCTGCATGTGGTAATGCAGGAGGAATTAAAATTAATACTAACGTAATGCCATTTATTATTAGAGGAGTAAAGCTTTGGGGAATTGATTCGTCTGGTTCTTCAATCAAAAGAAGAGAATTCGTTTGGGGAGAAGCTGCAAAACTAATTGATTTTTCAAAAGTAGAATCTTTTACAAAAGAGCTCTCATTTACTGAGCTTCTAGATACTTATCCAAAACTTTTAAAAGGGGAGTTTTTTGGAAGAGCGATAGTAAATCCTAATAAATAAATTATAATTAAGTTTAATGGATTGGGATAAATTAAAAATATTTCATACTGTAGCTGAAGCATCTAGCTTTACAAAAGCTTCAACAATTTTAAACCTTAGCCAGTCCGCTATAAGTCGCCAAATTCAAGCATTAGAGAGTGATTTAAAAGTTCAATTATTTGAAAGACATGCAAGAGGATTAGTGCTCACAGAAAATGGCGATTACTTATTTAAATCTGCTCATGAAATTATTAGCAAATTAAAAGACGTCGAAACTAATTTAAGCGGGCATAAAGATAAATTAAATGGAAAACTTATTGTTACAACTGTTGTAAGTTTTGGTACTACCTGGCTTACACCTAGAATAAAAGAATTTATGGACCTACATCCTGAAATAGAAATTGAATTAATTTTTGATGATAAAGAACTTGATCTAAGTACTCGTCAAGCCGATGTTGCAATTCGAATGAGAAGACCTAAACAATTAAACTTAATTCAGAAAAAATTCGTAGATTTTAATTATCATATTTATGGTTCTAGTGAGTATTTAGAAAAAAATGGTTATCCAAAAACTTTAAAAGATTTAGACAAACATAAATTTATTACTTATGGCAGAGGAGCTCCTTCACCAGTTTACAATCCTGATTGGGTGTTGAAAATTGGAACTAAAGAGGGAAAAAAAAGAAAATCTATGATGAAAGTAAATAGCGTTTATGGATTATTATTAGCAGTTCAAAGTGGAGTTGGTTTAGCTGCTTTACCAGATTACATTGCGTACGGAGTAAGCAATATAACAAAAGTATTACCAGATGAACCAGGTAAGCCAACTGAAACTCATTTCGTTTATCCTGCTTCATTAAAAAATAATGCAAGACTTGTTGCATTTAGAAACTTTCTTTTTACAAAGGTGAATGAATGGAAATTCTAATATCTTTTATAATCCCGTTTCTAATCTTGCTAACCGTTGTTGTCTTTGTTCATGAGTATGGGCATTATTATTTTGCTAAGAAGTATGGTGTAGGTGTGACAGATTTTTCTATTGGATTTGGAAAAGAAATATTTGGATTTAATGATAAATCAGGCACAAGATGGAAATTTTGTGCAATTCCGTTAGGTGGATATGTAAAGTTTTTTGGTGATAGAAATGTTTTCAGCCAAGCAGAGCAAGAGCAGCTTTTAAAAGAATACAATAAAGAAGATCAACAAAAATTATTTGTTGTAAAACCTTTATACCAAAGATCACTTATTGTAGCCGCAGGGCCATTTGCTAATTTCATATTAGCAATATTTATTTTTGCATTTGTTTACATGTTTGCTGGTAAAGATTTCACACCAGCTCAAATTCAAGAAGTACAACCTGAAAGCCCAGCCTATGTAGCAGGTATAAAATCTGGCGATGTTATTAAAAGTATTAATGATAAAGAAGTAAAAAGCATAATGGAAGTATCTGCTTTCATAAATGCTTCATCTTCAGAGATTATTGATATTTCTATTTTAAGAAATGATAGAGAGCTAACTTTTAGTGTAAAACCAAAATTTATTGATAGCGAGGATACTTTAGGAAATAAGATAAATAAAAAGATAATTGGTATTCAAATAGCACCATTAAATGAAGAAATTAAAAGAGAGAGACTAGGTCCTGCTACTGCTTTGTTTTATGCGGTTAAAGAAACTTGGTTTGTAATAGATGCATCGTGGAGTTTTATAATTTCATTAATTAAAGGAACAGGAGATACCTCTCAATTGGGAGGGCCAATTAAAATTGCTAAGATAACCGGACAAGTCGCTAAATTTGGGGCAGTAGCGTTCTTAAGCATTATGGCCTATATTTCAATCAGCCTTGGTTTTATTAATCTTTTTCCAATTCCAATGTTAGATGGCGGACATTTAATGTTTTATG
>VMHT01067706.1_pt1 | contig 11067 bp, 9 predicted proteins | sample 4693611 | NCBI WGS metagenome assembly VMHT01 (sample SAMN12280063, study PRJNA550983) | marine metagenome | isolation source: seawater sampled from same location over 5 years 0.02-0.2 micron viral filtrate | place: USA: collected off the coast of southern California halfway between the port... ... | reverse complement strand
TTTAAAGAATCTAGAAGTTCCCCAACCAGTTTCACCACTATTAATAGCAAGAATAATATCACTAGGTATTATTTCATCTTTATTAATTGTATAAACTTTCTTTGCTGTATCTATTAACCATGTTTTTTTTTTCAGGTTCTAACTCAGAAACATTCTCATAATTTTTTTCTACAACAACATCAGGTTTTTTAAGTGGAATAATAGTTTCTTTTTTTTCTTTAATTGGTTTTTCAACAGGAATATTTAACATATCAGCATTCACACCTGATGTAGCAATCTTAGCTGCTATCATACCTGTTGCTACTTTTTTTAAATTCATATTTTTAAAACCCATATCGCTTGTTACCTCATCTCCTTCACTAAAAGTTTTTCTTTCTAGTTTTGATTCTGGTAGTTTTCTACCTCCATCATCTAAATCTACTCCTAAATCTTTTGCTCTTTCTAATATAAAATTTCTCCAGTTAGGTAAAGGAGCTATTCTTTGAAAGAATCTTTCATTAGCTCTTTCAGTATTACCTTTAAAATAATCCTTTAAAATTTTATCAGTTTCATATAGTATACTTCCAGCAGGAAAAGCTAAAAAGAAAGGTTGTCTAGAACCTGGACCAACTAAATTACTAGCAACAAATTCTGGACCAACACCAGGTAGACCTGAAAGTCTAATAGCTTCTGACCACCATTCGTCTGCATCAGTATTTATATCAGTTACTACTTCTCCATATTTAGCAAGTTCTCTTAGTTCTTGAATACCACCATATACAGGTAATGCAGCTAATAATTTTACCATAGTTCTTACATCACCATTTTCTATTCTAGATAAAATTTTATTTGTTTGTGCTGATTTTGCCATAGACCAAGATAAAAATTGACCCATTAATCTAACCCAAGGTGCATTACTTTGTGTAAATAATAATCTATTAGAAACTTGTGGAATAATTGCATCTCTATTAGCTGCTGCTATACCTGCTTCATTTAAATTCTTTTTACCTATAGCTGTTTTAACAATATCATCATAAGATTTACTTCCTATTTTTAACGCATCAGTTGCTGTAATACCATATCTCTCTAAATCTGTTACTAATTTAGAACCTTTACTAGAATTTAATCTTCCACCCTTACTAACAAATTTAGATAATTTATTTGCAGTAGTATAAGCATCAACTGCTCCTGCATTATATGCAAATCTTCTAGCAAAACCAGTCAACCATTCTAATCCTGATATTCTAAAAAATAAATTGTTAGCTGCTGTTAAACTTAATTTATCATTACCTAACCAACTTGCATTTGCAGATATTTCATCACCTTTAATTGCTAAAGGTTTTTGTAATGATGCTCGTATTTCATTGTTATGAGCAATACCTAAATTTTTTGCAACTCCTGTTTCTCCTTTAGCAGTAAGAGAAGTTCTTGATAAAGCTTTTAACCAAGTTGACCAATTAGTTGAGTTAGTAAAAGGTTGTACTAAATCACCTAAAGAAGCAATTGTAACTCTATCCAACATATTTAAGTTAGATATTGTTGACAGTATACCTGCAGTTGCTTTTAATTCATTTCTTCTTGCGTGTCCAAATCTATCAAAGTAAGCTTCTATAGTATTATTAACTATTTGTATTTCTTTTTGTGCTAATTCTCTCCAATTAACTTTACCTGTATTTTTATATTTATCTTTTATACCTTGATAAAAAGGAGTTAAGAATTGTCCATTAGGTCCAAGTCTTTGAGAAAAAGCAATTGAGTTAGCAGACCTATTTACTAAAGAAGATAATACTTGACTAGGATTATTAATTAAAAATCCATTATCACTTAACAATTTTTCTACTTGAGTAAATGTTCCTGTTAATTTTCTTTGTTGATTTATATGATTACTTAAAGGAGTAATAATATATTGATTACTTATTTTTTTATCATTAATTAAATCATCAATATTAGTTTTAACAATATTAAAATTAGAAACATCATTAATATTATCTTGAAATTTTTTAGCTTCTTTTACAGGATTTTTAGCACCTTTATTTTTAAATATTTGTATTAATGTTTCCTCAAACTTCTTAGGATTTTTTTGTATTCTATCAAAATTATAAACTCTAGGAAAGTAATCTTTTATATTTTCTTTACTAAATATTCCTGCTTTAGTATACAAATTTTGAAATTCATCTAAATAATTTTTTATATTTCTTTTTAATATTTTTTCTTTATTACTTAATTTTATTGTTGACCCTCTTAAAGAATTAAGAGCATTAGTTCCTTGAACTTCAGAATAAGGTTTAAATATATTTACTGCTCTAGTAGTCCATGTACTTCTAATTTCATCAGCAACTTTAGAAATAGAATTTTTAGAATAAGGAGAATCTAAATTTTGTAATAACATATTACCTAATTGTTCTGTCTTACCACCAAATGCTTTTAACTTTGTTGCAGTTGTTGTCGCAGTATATACTCTAAGTTTTTGTAAAGTTAATTTTACAGCTTCATTATTTAAAATATTAGTAGCTGCTGTTTTATCTCCCACTGTTAAAACTTTACTAGCTTTAATTCCTTTTTGTATCGTACCTAATAAAGCACCACCATAAATCCATTTATTTAATTCATCATCTTCTGCACCCCAAAGAGTACCAAAAGCATAACCAACACCAGCACCAAACAAAGGTCTAGTAGATGCTGATAAAACATATCTAATACTTGTATCTGTTAAGCTTTCATTTTGTCTTAATTTTTCTAATATCTTAACATCTCTTTTAGAAATTAATTCATTTTCTTTTTGAAGTAAAGCAGATTGTTTTTTTACTAATTGTTTTTTTTCATTTTTAAAATCATTTAATATTTTTGTTTTATTAGCTTCTAATTTATTAATTTTATTTTGATTTGATTTAGTAAATTTTTCTTTATTTAATTTTTTAATTTTATCAATTGAGTTATTTAAAGTTTTAGTTTTTTTATCAAATGCAAATTGAGGTTTTTCAAAAACATCTGATAAATTTTTACCTGTTTTATTAATTAAATTATTAAGAGTTATAAATTCTTTATCTCCTACAATTTTAGTTAATTCATTATACTCTTTATTATTTAAACCTAATTGTTTCTGTTTTTTATTTTTAGTTATTTCAATAATTTGTTCTATTTTCTTTTTATCAGCACCAGGTAAATATTTATTAATTACTCTAAAAGTTTTCATAGCTGCAGGACCTAGAGCAGCAGCACTAGCTCCAGCGATAGCAGCTTCTTTTGGTTTAAACTCACCTGTTTTTGAAAACTCTGATACTAATGTATCTAATCCAACAGTAGCACCACCAATAGCTGCAATACCTTTATAAGATGCAGTAGCTGCTCTTCCCCATGGTGTTAAATAAGCCATTATATAAAAAGGGTCAAGCAACATAGAAGCCATTTCACCTGCTTTTACATAGATGTCATCATCATACTTTTTATTTTTAAATTTTTGAAATCTGTTTAATAGTCTTTGATTTTCAATACCAGCATTATCTTTTAGTACATCTTGTAAATCTCTATTATCATCTTTAATATCTTGAAATAAACCTTTACCTATACGAAATACATTACCAAAAAACTGGTCTTGTTTATCAAACCCATAAGTAAATTTTCTAAACCAAGAAGGTTCTTCTGCTGTGTAAGTTAATGGAGTTTCTTTAGAAGTATCAATTGAAGTATCAGTTAAATATTTATTATACTTACTTGAATCAAATGAAGATTTTTCATTAGTTAAATATTTATTATACTTACTTGAATCAAATTGATTTGTAGTATTAGTAGGAGGAGTAATAACAATATCTGATTGTTCGTTTTCTTTTACAATATATTTATCGTACTTTGACGAATTGAAAGTATTTATTGGTTCTGCCATGAGTCATTACTTTAATGGTCTAAATAGAGATTTTTCATTTATTTTAAAATCAATATTATACTTTTCTTTTATTTCTTTACCAGTCATATTATTAGGTAAAATTTTTAATACTGATTCTAATGTAGTAAATTTAGGATTAACATCTCCTAATTCAGCTTCAGGTTTAATTTTATTTCCAAAAACATTATCATTAACACCCATTGATGTTTCAGCAACAGAAGCATCACCAGCAGTAGGTTCTTGTTTTATATTTTTTTGAATTTCTTGACTTATAATATTATCTTTATCAGCTTCTAAGTCAGCTTTAACTTCTTCAGTATTAGGTAAAAGTAAAGTTTTACCATCACTAAATGTAACTTTTATAGATTCACTAACATTATTATTAGAAGGTGGAGGTGTACCATCATCTACTGCAGTAGTAGTGCCTTTATATAAATTAATAAAATCATTATTAACTTTTTCTAGTAATGCATTACTCTCACCATATTGTAAATTTTGTAATGTGTCTTGATTTCTTTTTAATAAAGCAATATTAATTTGACCATCAACTTTAGAATTGTTAATTAAAGCTTTAGCATATAATAATTTTGCTGTTGTTTTATCTTTTGAATTTGTTAATTTTATATCTGAACCAACAACAGTACCATCAAAATCAATAGTATTTGCTGTAGGAACAACAATTAAATTATCTTTTTTATTTCTTAAAATATTACTAAAATTTAATGTTCCACCTTCTCCTGCTATATTACCACTTGCAACAGGTACAGCTAAATCTTTAGTTCTATTTGCAATAAATCCATTTGCATTTTCTTTATCATAATATTTAATTAACTTACTTTCATCTTTATCAAAAGCTAAATATAAATTGTCTGTTCCTGGATTAATTTTGTAATCTTTATACATTTTCCATTGACTAAACATAGTATCAGCAAAATTTTCTCCACCCTTTTTAAATGATTTTATACCACCTTCATTATTAGTTTCAAAATAATCTCCTACATTTGCAATTCCTAATTGTCTAAATGATTGTGCAATTGTTAATTGGTTATCAGCACTATTTTTATTTCCATTTGCTTTTTGTAAAGCTGAAGCAAATTCTTTATTATTTGTTCTAAAATTTTTATATGCAGCACTATCCTTATCTATAAATATACTTGTACTTTGTTTAACTTCACCAAATTCTAAATTAGGTTCAGCTTCAGTACTTGTTTCAACAGCAATTTCTTTTGCTTTGATTACACCATTTTTACTATTTTCATTTTTTTGAATAGTATCTGCAACTTCTTTATCTCTCTTACCTATAATAGCATTTATTAATTTACTATCACCTCTTGCATTTTCAAGTTGTGTTTTGTAATCAGCATTAATAGCATCAACATCAGATTTTAATTTAGAACTTAATGCTTCTTCAGTAGTTGATGTTTTAAACTTACTAATAGAATCTCCACTATATGATGCTAATATTGTATTTAATTCACTAGGATTATTTTTATATGCTTCTTTAAATTGTAATAATAAAGCAGGATTTGTTTCTTGTAAATAAGCTTGACCATATGCACTAGGATTAATTTTTCCTTCATCATCATTAAACATTCCAGATTTAGCTTTTGCATTAACAGCTTGAATAGATTTATATTTTTTATTTTCTTCTTCAAAAGTTTTTAATTCAGACTCATACTTTTTAGTCTTTAGGTCAATATAAAATTGTTTATCTGCTGCTAATTCAGCTCTTCTATCTTTTAATCTTTCTTGAGTAGCTGCTTCATCAGCTTTAACAACTCCTGTTGCAAAAGATGCTATATCTCCAAAATTAATTGCCATTATTCTTCTCCTTGTGTTGCTTCTTTTACTTTAGAAGGTAATTCTTTTTTAATTCTAGATAACAAACCAGTACTTACTGAACTAGCATCAGGTTCAGTTTTTAATTTTTCTTTAGGTTCATCTGATACTTTATCACCATCCATCTCAACTGGAACAACATCATCATCAGGTATTTCTGTTTCAGGGTCATCATCTTCACCTTCATATAAAACATAATCTTTTATTTCAGCATAGTCAGCAATAGCTATTAATAAATAAATTGTAGGTTCAATCATCATTAACATTAAATCAGGATTATAATGTCCTTGAGTATAACCTCTATATAAAACAACTTGTGCTATTTCATCAATAGGCACACCATCATCTATAATTTTTATTAAATCTGTTAATCTTTCTTTTTCTGTTAATAACAAATATAATTCTTCCATTGCTCTATCTTCATCAGTATTTTGAGGAGGTCTTTCCCAAGCATTAGGAGTACTAGGAGATGCAGTTAAAGATTCTCCAGGAATAGGAGCATTAAATGAATTTTGATTTTGTATTAATGTTTTATCTAATTGTTCAGCCATTATGTTCTATACTTCCTTACTTTGTTTGCTATACTCTTTGGTTGTTTAACAAATTGTTTTCCTGCTGCTTTACCTTTTCTTTTAGCTGCACTTGTTCTTGCATACTCAGAAGATGATAAAGCTTTTATTGCAGCACTTGGTAAATATCTTTCTCCTGTTTTACTAGAAGGTTTACCAGACTTAGTTCTCCACTTTTGCTTACTCCAATTCTTTAAGCTTTGTTGAGATTTTGCTAGTGCCATTATGATTTATAACCTCCACCAGCTTTCTTATAAGCTTTAGCTAGAGCTTGTGCTTTTCTTGCACTCCATTGCCCAGCTCTTGTGCCATGAGAAGCTTGTGCTTTTATTCGATTAAATATTTTTTTTCTCATTGTTGGTTTTGTATAATTACCTGCTTTGTTTACTGTCATAATATTTATATTAAGTTAAATAAGATTCACCACTATTTAATAAATTCATATTTTTATAGTAGTTTTTAATATTGTTTGCTGCAGCTTCTCCATAAACTGCTGCTACTAATTGACCACCAGAAGAACCTGCTTGGTCAGTACCTGCATACATAGTATTAAAGTTTGTTCCTTGAAGAGGAGTTTCAGGAAGTGTCATAGGAGCTTCAGGTACAGGAACTCCTTCACTAGGTTTTAATAAACTTTTAGTTAAACTTGCAAGTTTACTTTTATTAGTTGCAAGGAATCCTTTTGTAGCTTCTTGTTTACCAAATGTTTCTTTACCAGTAAAGTTATAAGTACCTTCAAGTCTATCTCTAGCAGTTCCTAAAGTATAATCTCCAGTTTGACCTAAATCAGGTATTTCTGTTTTAATTTGAAATTTACCAGTACCTGTTCCAATGTAATCCATGTCTCCAGCATATTCCATAACTTCATTTGTATATGATTTAGCTGCAACATTATTTTCTACAAATGAACCAATTTGTTCATCATTAAGATAAGTGTCCATTTCCATAGCTTTGTTTTTAATATCATTAAACATTCTTTTTGCATTTGTACCAAAACCATCTAGTCTAGCTTTATATGCATCATTAATTGTTTCTGTAACAAGTCTATCAGAAGTAATACCAGATGTATTAGTTTTAGTAAACCATCCACCAGATTTTGTTAAAGTTTGTTCACCTAACTGTGAAGCTTTTAATGTTCCTTTTTGAATAGCAGAAGCAGCATCTGAACTACTAATAACAGAAACACCAGGGTCTCCCATTCCAAAAACTTCTACTGTTCCTTCTTTAGCTGTAAAAGGTTTTGGCATTACAGATTTTAATTTTTCTTTACCTGCATTATATAAATTTTTAGCACCTTGAGATATTCTACTAAATATATTTCCTGTTCCTTTAGGTGCAAGTTTACTAAATGCTTTACTAATAGTATTACTAATACCTTGTTTAGCTGTAGAAGCAAAAGTATTAAAAGCTTGATAACCAGTTCTTATTTGATTTCCTATTGTACCAATAGATTTTAAAAATAAATTAGATGAGTTCATTAATCCTGTAGTACCTCCTGCAGTACCAACTAAAGAACTTAATCCCCCTAATGCATAAGGCATAGCAATAGATAATGCAATCATTCCAACTGGTCCAAGTTTGCTACTAACTTTAGACACACCTTTCATAACAGCTTTACCAATTTTTTTAACTTTTCTTGCAGCTCTTTTTACTAATTTAGTTACAGGTTTAGCTACTTTTTTTACTGTTTTTTTTACTGCTCTAAATACTTTTCCCATATTATTACCTGATTTGTTTTGTGTTTATCCTTTTTACTTTATTATTATTAACTCTTATCCAATTAAATTCTTTTTCTATATTATCAAATGTACTTGCTTTATTAACAGACCAATCAAATATTTGTTTAATATTTTTTGTACCTATTAAATCTATAAATACTAAATTGTTACCTGTATTCCAATCAAGACTATCTATAATTCCTGTAGATAAAAATGATTCTTTATTTTGTTTATTCATAAAAGCCCAGCTAACAAAACCATAAACTTTTAAATTTTTTTTATCTTTAAATATTTTATACTGAGATAATGATAAAGAAGGAATTATTGACTTTGATAATTCTTTATCAGTATAAAAATTATATTTAGAAAACTTTCTATATAATTCTATTATCTCTATTATATCAGTAATATTAACCATTGTCAATACTTACTATTAATTCTAAGGATATAATTTATCCCATATTTTGTAAGCAAACTCACCAAGACCTTCTACTTGTTTTCTTCTATTCTCATCTTCTAAAGCTTCATTTCCTAAAGCAGCTATAGCTACTCTAGTTTTTTGTTCAGCAGCATTTTGAGTTGCATCATATTCCCATTTAGCAGCATCTCTCATTTCTTGCCATAAGAATGATAAACCTTGATTACTTAAATTAAATGCATTCATAGCATTAGCTTGATTAACAGCATTAACTCCTGCAGTATTTGCAGTATTAGTTTGTCTTCTCCATGCAACATTTGATTGCTCAACTGCTAAAGAGTTTTGAATATTAAATTGATTTCTATTATATTCAAGTTGTTCATTAAATTGGTCAATCTGTGAATTAAGAGTATTTTCTAATCTTTGTGCTTCTAAATCATTACCTTGATTTAAAGCAGCAACTCTACTAGCTTCAGTAATATTAAACTGTGCCATAGCATCATCTCTTGCAGCATTTTGAATATTAATTGTATTAGATAAATTAGTCATAAATTCAGTAGCTTGATTTTCACTTGATGCATTAAATTGTTGTGCAGCATTAGCAGCAGCTTGATTAGTTAACATAGCTTGTTGTCTATTCTGTGTATTTAATACTTCAACTTGTTGAGCATTAGTTAAATTACTCATATCCATTTGTAAAAATGCTTGTGCATTTAATACAGCTTTTTGTTGTGCATTAGATAAATTAGCCATATCTAATGTAGCTAACTGTACAGCATTTTGCATAGTAGCTTGTTGAGCATTATTTAAATTACTTAATTCAAATGTTCTAAATAAATTAGAATTTGATATTGCAGTTTGTTGTTGATTATTTAAATTTAAAACATCCATACCTGCAGTTGTTTGAGCATTAGCTAAAGCAGTACCTTGAGCATTATTTAAATTAGCTAAAGACATTTGTTGAGTTAATTGTCCTTGACTTAATCCAGCTTGTTGTAAATTTGCTAAGTTAGCTAATCTTACTTGTTGTTGTTGATTAGCAGAAGCTAAGATAGCTTGTTGTTCATTCATTGCATTAAGCTTAGTTAACTCTTGAGCAAATTGCCCAGTCATCATTTTAGCTTTCATGTCATTCTCAGCATTAACTAACTGAGTTTGAAAATTTTGTTGTGCAGTTAATACACTTGCTTGTTGTTCGTTTGTTAAATTTTGTGATGCTCTTTGTTGTAATGCAGTAGCATTTGATTGAGCAATAGGTAAAGCATTTTGTATAATAGCATTTACTAATGCATCTCTACCAATAGTAGATTTACTTAATCCTCTTTGAGCTAAATTTTTTTCAACATTTTCTACAGCTCCTCTTGCCCATGTAGGAATTTGTCCTGTATCAATTCCATCTAATAAAGATGTAATTTGAGTAGATACTAAAGCATCTGTAGGTAATGATGCAACAGCAGCTTGTACAGATACAGGTTGTTGAATTATTGTAGCAGTAATTTGTGCAGGGTTAGTTGCGACTGCTTCTTGAATATCTCCAGGTAATGTTGCAGTTTGTCCAGCTACAGTTGCAGCAGTACCACTTACAACTTGTGCTAATGCACCAGAAGATAATTGTCCTTGAGATGCTTGAGCAACTGCAGAACTTGTTGGTGTAGCTGTAGCTCCTGTAGCAGTACCAGATAAACTTCCAGTAACTGTACTAACTTGTGATTGTGTTCCAACAGTACCAGCTTGAGCTGTTCCAGTTTGTCCAGTACCTGTAGCAGGTGTCATTGTAGAAACATTAAAAGTTCCAGGAGCTGCTACTTGACTAGCTGTTTGACTTGTTGGAGTTGTAATACTAGATTTAGTAACACTTACATCTTGAATGTCAGTAGGTGATGTCATAGTTGCACCACCGATTAATTCATCAGATTGTACAGCTTGAGTCGTATATTGTTGTGTAGCAGAAGATGCTAACTCAGGAGATTTAACTTGTTCAGTTACATACTTAGATACAAATTGGTCTTTAGTACCTACTTTTTGTTGTTGAGGTTGAGAAGCAGTAGGAATGTTTTCAAATTTTCTAGCTTCATCACCAGTAGCAAATTTCTTTCTCATTTTATTTAATCTTATTCTTTTTACTTTTGTTAACATTATTTTCCTTAATTATTAATAAAATTATATATTCCACTAATAGCACCTGCTATAATAAGTAATACCCATATAGCACCTTTACCTTTATTAATATCAGCTCTTAAACATTTAGTTTCACTTCTAAGTTCTTTTATTTCTTTTACTAAAAAATCTATTTTAACTTCTGTAGCTGATTTCTTTGGCATTATCTTCCTTGTCCTTTATAAATCTTTACACCTGTTTGTCTTCGTTTATGTTTATTCATAGTACTTGTATTGGGTCTTCGACCAGTTGAACTTCCTTTTTGTATTCTTTCATGTTCAACATGAGATTTAAATTTCTTAGCCATAATTATCTAGCAGTAGCTGGTATTGAACCACCTACATTAGCTACAAGAGGTTCTTCTGCTATTGCCATGTAGATGTATGTTGAACCAGATTGATTATGATAAGCTGAAGCTACATCTAATTTAACACCATTAGATAAAAAGTTTATTGTGTTTCCAGAATAATTATAACCACTTTCATTTGCCTGTAAATATCCTGCATC
>VMHT01026595.1_pt1 | contig 11068 bp, 9 predicted proteins | sample 4693611 | NCBI WGS metagenome assembly VMHT01 (sample SAMN12280063, study PRJNA550983) | marine metagenome | isolation source: seawater sampled from same location over 5 years 0.02-0.2 micron viral filtrate | place: USA: collected off the coast of southern California halfway between the port... ... | reverse complement strand
TCGTCGTCGAGAAGGACGGCCCGCTGACCACCATCACGCTCAACCGGCCCGACCGGTTGAATGCGATGCCGCCGCAGATGGCGGACGAAATCGGCGCGGCTTTCTACGATCTGGGTGACAGCCGCGCTGTGCTGATCACCGGCGCGGGCAAGGGTTTCTGCTCGGGCGCCGATCTCGCCGCGCGGGGCGAGGGCAGCGCGCTGCAGAACAAGGGCGGCAGCCACCGCGCCCTGCAGAACCATTACAACCCGGCGATCAACCAGGTGCTGCGCGCCGACGTGCCCGTGATCTGCGCGGTCAACGGCCCCGCCGCGGGCGTCGGCTGCAGCCTTGCGCTGGCGGGCGACTTCGTGCTCGCGGGTAAGAGCGCCTATTTCCTCCAGGCCTTCGTCAACATCGGCCTCGTGCCCGACGGCGGATCGACCTGGCTGCTCGCGCGCTCGATCGGCCGAGCGCGCGCCACGCGGATGATGATGCTGGGCGAGAAGATCGGTGCGAGCCAGGCCGAGGACTGGGGCCTGATCTACAAGGCGGTCGATGACGAAGCGCTGATCGGCGAAGCCCGCGCGCTGGCGGAGAAGCTCGCCAATGGTCCGACGCTGGCCTACGCCACGATGAAGAAGAACATCGCCACCGCTATGGATGGCACCATCACCGAGGTGCTGCTGGCCGAGGCCGAAGGCCAGCGCCTGGCGGGTGCGAGCAAGGATGCGATGGAAGGCGGCATGGCCTTCCTCCAGAAGCGCAAGCCGGACTTCAAGGGCGAGTAAGAGGCGAACGCCGCAAGTCTTTCGTCATCCCCGCGAACGCGGGGATCCAGCGAAGCTTGCCATTGATCGCACCCTTATCTGGACCCCCGCCCGCGCGGGGGTGACGGGGGAGGAGGGTGGTTTGCACCGCGCCCGCTCTTTTCCTGTGCATACGATTGTGGTTTAGGACCGTGCATGACCGACAAGCCGACTTATGACGATTGGAAGCCCCTCGCCGACAAGGAAGTGAAGGGGCGCGATCTCACCTGGCACACGCCCGAAGGGATCGCGGTAAAGCCGCTGTATACCTCCGAGGACACTGCCGCGCTGGTCGATCCCGGGGTGCCGGGGATCGCGCCGTTCACGCGCGGGCCTTATGCCTCGATGTACACCGGGCGCCCGTGGACCATCCGCCAGTATGCGGGCTTCTCCACGGCAGAGGAATCGAACGCCTTCTATCGCCGCAACCTTGCTGCCGGGCAGAAGGGTTTGTCGGTCGCATTCGATCTCGCCACGCACCGCGGCTATGACAGCGATCACCCGCGCGTCGTCGGCGATGTCGGCAAGGCGGGCGTCGCGATCGACACCGTGCGCGATATGGAGATCCTGTTCGACCAGATCCCGCTCGACACGATGAGCGTATCGATGACGATGAACGGCGCGGTCATCCCCGTGCTGGCCTTCTACATTGTTGCCGCCGAACGGCAGGGCGTCGCCCAGGACAAGCTGGCCGGGACCATCCAGAACGACATCCTCAAGGAGTTCATGGTCCGCAACACCTACATCTATCCGCCCGAACCAAGCATGCGGATCGTTTCGGACATCATCGCATATACTTCGGCCAACATGCCGAAATTCAACAGCATTTCGATTTCGGGCTATCACATGCACGAAGCCGGGGCGACGGCGGTGCAGGAACTGGCCTTCACCATCGCCGACGGCAAGGAATACGCCAAGCGGGCGATGGAAGCGGGCCTCGATATCGATGCCTTCGCGCCGCGCCTGTCCTTCTTCTGGGGCATCGGCATGAACTTCTTCATGGAGATCGCCAAAATGCGCGCCGCGCGCGCGCTGTGGCACGATGTCATGGAAGGGCTGGGGGCGCAGAACCCCAAGTCGAAGATGCTGCGCACGCATTGCCAGACCAGCGGCGTCTCGCTGCAGGAGCAGGACCCCTACAACAACGTAATTCGCACCACGGTGGAAGCAATGGCGGCGGTGCTGGGCGGAACGCAGTCGCTGCACACCAACGCGCTGGACGAGGCGATCGCGTTGCCGACCGATTTCAGCGCCCGGATCGCGCGCAACACGCAGCTGGTGATCCAGGAGGAGACCGGCATCACCAATGTCGCCGATCCGCTGGGTGGCAGCTATTACATCGAAAGCCTCACCGCCGCGCTGGTCGAACAGGCCAAGGCCATGCTCGACGAGGTCGAGGCGGCCGGCGGGATGACCGAATATGTCGCCAGCGGCAAACCCAAGGCGCAGATCGAGGAGGCGGCGGCCGCCAAGCAGGCCAGTGTTGACCGCGGGGAAACCGTCATCGTCGGCGTGAACAAGTACCGCCGCGACAAGGAAGACGAGATCGACACGCTCGATATCGACAACCACAAGGTCCGCCAGAGCCAGATCGCGCGGCTGGAAGAAGTGCGCGCCAAGCGCGACGATTTCGCCTGCCGCGCTGCGCTCGACGCCCTGGCGCGCGGGGCCGCCCAGCGTGAGGGGAACCTGCTTGCCCTCGCGGTCGAGGCTGCGCGTCACGATGCGACGCTGGGCGAAATCAGCCAGGCGATGGAAGACGCCTATGGCCGCTACGACACGATTCCCAAACCGGTCCGCGGGGTGTATGCTGCCGCCTATGCCGAAGACGATCGCTACCAGCAGGTCGTCGAAGGCGTGCAGGCGGTCGAACGCCGGCTCGGGCGCGCGCCCCGGCTGATGGTCGCCAAGATGGGCCAGGACGGGCACGACCGCGGCGCCAATGTCATTGCCAGCGCGTTCACCGACATGGGCTTCGAAGTCCTCTCTGGCCCGCTGTTCCAGACACCCGGTGAAGCCTGCGCCATGGCGCTGGAACACGATGTCGACGCGATCGGCGCCAGCAGCCTTGCCGCGGGACACAAGACGCTGATCCCCGAACTGATCGGGCACCTGCGCGATGCCGACCGTGCCGATATCAAGGTGATCGCGGGCGGGGTGATCCCGCAGAAGGATTACGACTTCCTGCGCGATGCCGGGGTGCAGGGCATCTACGGCCCGGGCAGCAATGTCGTCGAATGCGCCGCCGACGTGCTGCGCTTGCTCGGCCACAACATGCCGCCCGCGGGCGAGGATCTGGACGAGGCGGCGCAGTAGTGAGCGCATCTTCGTCCCCTGCCTTCCTGCCGCTTGCCGCCATGATGTTCGCGGCCGGGCTGGGCATTCCGGTTTTCGCGGCGCTTAACGCGGGGCTCGGCCAACAGCTTGGCGGGCCCGTGGCGGCGACGGCGGTGACCTTCGCGATCGGCTTCGTCATCGCCACTGCGATGCTGGTATTCACCGGGTTTCCCGCCGCCAGCACCTTCACTTTCGAACGGCCCTGGTTGTGGATCGGCGCCGTCGTGATGCTGTTCTACGCCACTTCGGTGGCCTACTCCGCGCCGCGTATCGGGCTGGGCAATGCGATCTTCTTCGTGCTGCTGGGCCAGATCGTCGCTGCGGCGATTATCGACCATTTCGGCCTGCTTGGCTCCATCCAGAGCGCGATTACCCCCAAGCGCGCTCTCGGGCTGGCGGTCATGGCATTCGGCCTTTACCTTGCCAGGAAGCCTGTATGACCCACATCCGCACCGACTGGACCCGCGACGAGATCGCGGCGCTGTTCGACCTTCCCTTTACCGAACTGCTGTTCCAGGCCGCGAGCATCCACCGCGAGTTTCACCCGCCAAGCCAAGTCCAGCTGTGCACGCTGCTCAGCATCAAGACCGGCGGGTGCCCGGAAGATTGCGGCTATTGCTCGCAGTCGGTGAAGGCCGACAGCGGGGTCGAGGCGACCAAGCTGATGGAAGTGCAATCGGTCCTTCAGCGCGCGGCGCAGGCGAAGGATGCGGGCAGCCAGCGGTTCTGCATGGGCGCCGCCTGGCGCAATCCCAAGGACCGCGACATGCCCGCGATCGTCGAGATCGTGAAAGGCGTGCGCGCGATGGGGCTGGAGACCTGCATGACGCTGGGCATGCTGACGCCGAAACAGGCGGACATGCTCAAGGAAGCTGGCCTCGATTACTACAACCACAATGTCGACACCGGGCCGGAGTATTACGAACGCGTGATCTCCAGCCGCAAGTATGAGGACCGGCTCGACACGCTGCAGAACGTCCGCGATGCGGGCATCAATGTCTGCAGCGGCGGGATCGTCGGCATGGGCGAAACGCGCAGCGACCGGGTGGGCTTCGTCCACACGCTCGCCACGCTGGAGCGCCATCCCGAAAGCGTCCCGGTCAACGCGCTGGTCCCGGTCAAGGGCACGGTGCTGGGCGACATGCTGGCCGATACCCCGCTCGCCAAGATCGACGATATCGAATTCGTCCGCACCGTCGCGGTCGCGCGCATCACCATGCCGATGAGCATGGTGCGCCTGTCCGCCGGGCGCGAGAGCATGAGCGAGGCCACACAGGCGCTGTGCTTCATGGCGGGCGCGAATTCGATCTTCACCGGCGACAAGCTGCTCACCGCGCCCAATGCGGGCGACGACACCGACGCCGCATTGTTCGCCAAGCTGGGCCTGACGGCACTGCAGCAGGAAGAACCGATGCGCGCCTGCAAGGTGGCCGAGCCGGCCGAATGATCATCCTGTCGTCCCTGTTGCTGACTGCGCAGGCCGCTGCCGGCATGCCCGACTGCGCCGACCCGCAAGTGCAAAGCGAGATGAACATCTGCGCGCATCGGGGATGGGAGCAGGCCGATGCCGAACTGAACGCGCTGTGGCCGCAAGTGCGCGCGATCATGCAGCGCGAGGATGGTTATGCGGTCGAGGATGACCAGCCGGGTTATTGGGAAAGCCTGCTGGAAGCCCAGCGCGCCTGGATCGCGTACCGCGACGCGCATTGCCGGCTGTCGAGCTACGATGCGCGCGGGGGAACGATGCAACCGCTCCTCCATAGCACCTGCATGACCGTTCTGACCGAGCGGCGAACCGAAGAACTGCGCGAATTGACGCGCAATCAGATGTCCGGCGAAGCGAAACCCGGAACGGAGAACTGACACCGATGTTCACGAAAATCCTCATCGCCAATCGTGGTGAAATCGCCTGCCGCGTCATCAAGACGGCGAAGCGCATGGGTATCGCGACCGTGGCGGTCTATTCCGATGCCGATGCGCGCGCGCCCTTCGTCCGCATGGCTGACGAGGCGGTGCATATCGGCCCCGCAACCGCGTCGGAAAGCTATCTGGTGGCGGACAAGATCATTGCCGCGGCCAAGCAGACCGGCGCCGAGGCGGTGCATCCGGGCTATGGCTTCCTGTCCGAACGCGCGAGCTTCGTCGAAGCGCTGGAGAAAGAGAATATCGCCTTCATCGGCCCGCCGGTCAAGGCGATCGCCGCGATGGGCGACAAGATCGAATCCAAGCGCATCGCCAAGGACGCCGGGGTCAACACGGTTCCCGGATCGCCCGATGCGATCGAGACCACCGAAGACGCGCTCAAATGGGCCAACGACATCGGCTATCCGGTGATGATGAAGGCCAGCGCGGGGGGCGGCGGCAAGGGCATGCGCCTCGCCTGGAACGACAAGGATGTCGAGGAGGGCTTCGAAGCGACGCAGCGCGAAGGGCTCAACTCCTTCGGCGACGACCGCGTCTTCATCGAGAAGTTCATCGAGGATCCGCGCCACATCGAGATCCAGATCCTCGGCGACAAGCATGGCAACATCATCTACCTCAACGAGCGCGAATGCTCGATCCAGCGCCGCCACCAGAAGGTTGTCGAGGAAGCCCCGTCGCCCTTCGTGACGCCGAAGATGCGCAAGGCGATGGGCGAGCAATGCGTCGCGCTGTCGCAGGCGGTGGGCTATCACAGCGCGGGCACGGTCGAACTGATCGTCAGCGGCGCCGACAAGACCGGCGAGAGCTTCTACTTCCTCGAAATGAACACCCGCCTGCAGGTGGAGCATCCGGTTACCGAGGCGATCACCGGGGTCGACCTGGTCGAGCAGATGATCCGTGTCGCGGCAGGCGAGAAGCTGGCGATGACGCAGGATGATGTGAAGATCGACGGCTGGGCGATCGAGAACCGCGTCTATGCCGAAGATCCCTATCGCGGCTTCCTGCCGTCGACCGGGCGCCTGGTGCGCTACCAGCCGCCGGTCGAACCCTGGGCCGATGACGGACAGGAGAACGGCCGCCGCGGCGTCGACGGCGTTCGCGTCGACGACGGCGTGTTCGAAGGCGGCGAAGTGTCGATGTTCTACGACCCGATGATCGCCAAGCTGGTCACCTGGGGCGAAACGCGCGACGAGGCGGCCGACCTGCAGATCGCGGCGCTCGATGCCTTCCGCATCGAGGGGCTGGGGCACAATGTCGATTTCCTCAGTGCGATCATGCAGCACCCGCGCTTCCGTTCGGGCGAACTGACCACCGGCTTCATCGCCGAGGAATATCCCGACGGGTTCACCGGCGCGCCCGCGTCCGACCAGCTGACGCGGGTTCTGGCCGCGGTCGCCGGCGTCATCGCCACGGCCGATGCCGACCGCGCGCGGCGCGTCGAAGGGCAGCTGTCCGACGACCTCTACGCTCCCGGCGACTGGACCGTGCGCATCGGCGAACGCGAGGAAGGCTCGACATCGCACGAAGTGCGGCTCGAGGAAGCCGCGCTGACCGTCGATGGCGAACCGGTCACGCTGGAAATGCAGTACACTCCGGGCGAAACGATGGTCGATGTCGCGCTGTTCGAAAACGGAGCGGACGACGATGCCGATCCGGTCGCGCGCTATACGCTCCAGCTGCGGTCCACTCGGACCGGCTATGCCATCACGACGCGCGGTGCGACGCATCATTTGCGGATCCTGCAGACGCGGGTCGCGCATCTCGCGGCGCATATAATCGAGAAGACCCCGCCCGATCTGTCGAAAATGCTGATCTGCCCGATGCCGGGGCTACTGGTGAAGCTGCACGTAGCCGAAGGCGAGGAGGTCCAGCCGGGTCAGCCGCTCGCCACCGTCGAGGCGATGAAGATGGAAAACATCCTCCGCGCCGAAAAGCAGGCGACGGTGGGCAAGATCAACGCAGCGGAAGGCGATTCACTCGCAGTGGATGAGGTGATCCTCGAACTCGAATAGTTCGCGGATCCGGTGCAAACGGAACTTCCTGCGCAAGATCGGTTCAGCGGTGCTTTCCGTTTCGCGCAGGTTTCCCCGCCGAGCCGGCCAAAATGGTAAATGCTCTGGAATCCCTGCGCCAAGGGGTAGATAATCCGTGCCTTCGGGTTCGCCTTGTGCATCCACGCAGGAGGTTTCGAACATGGCACGCATGGGTACCGGTTTCTTCGATGCGAAGGGCCACTATTTCAAAACGCCGGACGAGGCGACGATCAGCGACTTGTCGGCCATTCTCGGCAAGATCGGCGACGGCGAAAGCCTCGCCCCGGGAATAGCGCACACGCTGCTGCATCGTCGCAGCGAGATCGAGCAGCTTTTCACCGACCACGACCGCATGCTGGCAGAGTACGAGCCGGTGGGCGCGGCCTCGGTCACGCGGTTGGAAACGCGGCTCAGCTGATCAGGTCGCTGCCGGCGCAAGCGCGAGGTGGTAGCATTGGTTGTGCGGACCATTGGCGTAGTCCGCGAAAGCTTCGCCGGCGATAAATCCGCGCTTGGCATACAGTGCGACCGCGGGGGCGAACCGCTCGTTCGTGCCCGTCTCGAGGCTGAGCCGGGAAATCCCTTCTGCCCTGGCGATCGCGATCAGGCGGTCGAGAACTGCCGATGCAACTCCGCGGCCCAGATGGTCCGCATGGGTGCGCATCGATTTGAGTTCGGCACTATCGGCGGACAGGCGTTTCATCGCCCCGATGCCGACCAGCACTCGTCCACGCCATGCACCCAGCAGCGTGATGCCCGGTCCGGAAAGGCCACTCTCGTCGAGCGCAAAGCTGGTACCCGGCGGCGACATCGCCAGCATGTCGCGCTGGTGATAGGCGACCAGTTCCCTCACTGCGGGATCGGAAAGGTGGGCGGGGCGGATGTCGAGCACCATCCCCGCAACGATGCGCGCGGCCGGATCGGCGGTCAATGCGCCTGCAATTGTTCGTCGAGGAATGCCGCGATGTCGGTCATTTCGACATCGCGGGCGAGATAGGCTTCGCCGATCGCGCGGAGCAGAATGAAGGGCAGCGTGCCCGCGTCCATCTTCTTGTCGTGGAGCATGTGGTCGGCAAGCCGCCGACCGTCACAGTCGAGCCCCAGCGCGGAAATTTCCGCGGGCAGGCCGGCAGCATCGACCGCGGCAGTCACGCGCTGCGCGTCGGCCAGCGAAATTTCTCCGCGCCGCGCCGAATAGCGTGCGGCCAGGACCATCCCCAGCGCGACGCCTTCACCATGCAGCAAACAGTCGGAAAAGCCGGTTTCCGCCTCGAGCGCGTGGCCGAAGGTATGCCCGAGGTTGAGCAGCGCGCGGGCCCCGCTGGTCTCGCGTTCGTCCTCCGCCACGATCCGCGCCTTGGCGGCAACGCTGGCGGCGACGGCGCGTTCGGTGGCAGCGGGGTCGAGGGCGACGACGGCCCGGCCGTCCTGTTCGAGCCAGTCGAAAAAGCCGCGATCGCCGAGCACGCCGTATTTGAGAACTTCGGCATAACCGGCGCGAAGTTCGCGTTCGGGCAGCGTGCCCAGCGCGCCCAGATCGGCCAGCACCAGCGAAGGCTGGTGGAACGCGCCGATCAGATTCTTGCCCGCCGCGGTGTTGATCGCGGTCTTGCCGCCGACCGAACTGTCGACCTGCGCCAGCAGCGTGGTGGGCAGTTGCACGAAGCCGCAGCCGCGCTTGAGGATCGCGCAGGCAAAGCCGGTCAGGTCGCCGACCACGCCGCCGCCCAGCGCGAAGACATGGTCGCCGCGTTCGACACCCTGGTCCAGCAGCCAGTCGGTCAGCCGGGCGAGACTGTCCCAGCTCTTCGATGTTTCGCCGGGCGCGACATCGTACCAGCGCGGTTCGATGCCCGCGGCAGAAAGCGAATTGCCGACGGCTTCGCCCCAGTGTCGGCGCGCGTTGGCATCGGCCACGATGCAGGCATGGCGCTTGCGCAGGAAGGGCCGAGCCTGCGCTGCCAGATCGGCCAGCAACCGGTTGCCGACACGCACTTCGTAGCCCCGGCCGGCCAGTTCGACGGGAATTACAGCCATGCGTCTATCGCACTCAGGATGCTCAGCGCGGTTTCGGTGTGCGGCGCATCGTCGGTGACGACATGGACCTGCGCCTCGGCATAGGCGTCGCCGCGCTGGTCCTTGAGCTGCGTCAGGATTGCGCGCGGATCGCCCTTGCGCAGCAGCGGCCGGCTGTCGCGCCGCGCGGTGCGTTCGACCAGCGTATCGATATCGCAATCGAGCCACACCGCGATGGCGCGGTCGAGGATCAGGGCCCGGGTCTCGGGATCGACGAAGGCGCCGCCGCCGGTGGCGATCACGCCGTGGCCTTCCTCGACCAGCCGGGCAATCACCCGGCGTTCGCCGGCGCGGAAATAGAGTTCGCCATGCGCTTCGAAGATTTCGCTGACCGACCGGTCGGCGGCGCGTTCGATTTCCTCGTCGACATCGATGAAGTCGGTGTCGAGCAGCGCCGCGAGGCGGCGTCCGACCGTGGACTTGCCGACCCCCATCAGGCCGACCAGCACCACGGGGCGATCGATCCGCCGGGCAAGGCCGCCGATTTCGGCAGGCGTGAAGGCTGTTGCATGGGTCATTGCCGCCGTGCCTAGAACTGGGCTAGGGCGCGGGCAAGGTATCAGCACTTGAAACGGGACGCGAAAATCTTGGCGATGAGCGGGAGAAGGATTGCAGGTCTCTTGGCAATATTGTTCGCCGTGCTGGTGATCGCGGCGCTGATCGATGGCGGCGAGGAACCGCTGCATCCGATCGAACAGGGTATCGATATGCCGGAGGCTGCACGATGAAATCCGCATGGCTGGCGGGCGGCGCCGCACTGGCGCTGAGCTCGGCGATGGTTCTCGCGCAGGACGCGCCGGTCGATCTGCTGCCGCCGGGTTTCGACGAACCCGCGCCGGCAGCGACCCCGACGCCGACACCGCGGGCGACGCAGGCTCCCGCCGCGCCGGGACCGGCTGCGGCACCACGCGACCCGGGCGAAGCCGGCGCATCGCAATCGGGCGAAGTAGTGCAGCCCCTGCCGACACAGCCGGCGCCGGTCGGCGGGACCGACCTCGACCTGGCCGACTTGCCGACGCTCGAAGAGCTCGAGGCGATGTCGACCGACGAACTCGACGAATTGCTGGGCCTGAAGCCGAAATTCGACATCCCGCCCGCGGCACGCCGGTCGATGGAACAGGTGGGCATTCTCGGCCAGCGCGAGGGCGGTCTGCCGGCTGCTTCGCTGGCGCGCCAGCCTGCCGCGCTGGTGCGCGCGGTGCTGGCCGGTACGACGCGTCCGATGGTTTCGCGCTGGGGGCACATCCTGCTGCGCCGCGCCCTGGCCAGCCGACTGGCGACGCCTGAGGAAATGGATCCGGTCGAGTTCGCGACGTTGCGGGTCCGCGCGCTCAACGCGCTGGGCGAACATGTCGTCGCCCGCGCCGTCGTCCAGGATATCGACACGGCAAATTATTCGCCCGCGCTCACCGATGCGGCGGTAGAGGCCTATATCGGCAGTGCCGACATTATCGGCGCCTGCCCCGCGGTGCGGCTGGTCGATACCCAGCGCGACGATGCCGAGTGGCAGATGCTGGCTGGGATCTGCAATGCCTATGCGGGCGAGGCGACCCGTGCGCAGAACGACCTGCGCCGCCTGCTGTCGCGCACCGAGGACGACCGTATCGACGTGCTGCTGGCGCAGCGTGTGGCGGGCTCCGCCGGTCGCGGACGCCGCGCGGTCACCATCGAATGGGACGGGATCGCGGCATTGACCCCTTGGCGGTTTGCCCTGGCCAATGCGCTGGGCGAGCCCGTGCCCGACGAATTGCTGGGCGATGCGGAGCCGGACCTGCTGCGGACCGCGGCGCTCACCCCCGCGCTTACCCCGCTGCAGCGCGCCCGCGCGGCGGACATTGCAGCGGCCAGCGGCATCCTGTCGTCGGCGGCAATGGTCGATCTCTACAGCCAGATTTTCGCGGAGGAGGGCGC
>VMHT01021139.1_pt1 | contig 11068 bp, 3 predicted proteins | sample 4693611 | NCBI WGS metagenome assembly VMHT01 (sample SAMN12280063, study PRJNA550983) | marine metagenome | isolation source: seawater sampled from same location over 5 years 0.02-0.2 micron viral filtrate | place: USA: collected off the coast of southern California halfway between the port... ... | reverse complement strand
GAATTAGGAATGTATTATGGAAGCAGAAGTATTTCTCGATAAAGTAACGGGGAATGAAGGATACTACTGTTTATTTGCGGTCAAGCTAGGCCAAAACGATAGACCACAAACGTTTCATACAACGTATGATTCGTTACTACAAGAAGCACGTAAGCTAGATGCTCGTGGGTATAGCCCATACTTTGCACTGGCTACGTTTGAAGAAAGTGGTACGCGTGTAGCCGACCATGTCAAACAGTTAAAATCTTTCTTTATGGACATCGACTGCGGGGAAGGCAGAGATTATCCAACCAAGAAGGAAGGTCTTCAAGCCCTACAAAGATTTTGTAAGAAGGTTGAGTTACCTCGCCCACTACTAGTTGATTCTGGTAGAGGGGTACATTGTTACTGGCCTTTGTCTGAAACTGTTAGCAGGGACGATTGGAAGCCTGTTGCAGACCACTTGAAACAGCTGTGTAAGAACCATGGGTTTACTATTGATGCGTCAGTAACTGCCGATGCGGCTAGGGTACTGCGTATACCAACTACACATAACCACAAAACTGAGCCGCCCACAGAAGTAACTTTCTTTAGTGATTACGTACCCGATGAAGTTACTATTGCTGAGTTCGCTAAAGTTATTGGTGCGGATAAGATACCCACTCCCCAGAAGATAGACACGCAACCCGCCACTGCTTTTATGGAAGCGTTGATGGGTAACAAGCAACACAAGTTCAAAGATATTATTACTAGAGAATCTAGCTGTGCGCAGTTAGTTGATATAGTAACAAAGCAAGACGAGTGTAGTGAGCCTATATGGCGTGCGGGTTTATCTATTGCTAAGTTCTGTTCTGATGGGCAGAAAGCCGCCCACGTCATGTCTAAGAATCACCCTGAGTATTCTCCTGCCGAGACACAGGATAAGTTCGATAAGATTAAAGGGCCATACTTGTGTTCTCATTTCGATGAGTTTAAGCCTGATGTATGTACAAAATGCCCACACTGGGGCAAGATAAAATCGCCTATTAGTTTGGGAGGCAGTGTGCGTGAGGCTACCGAAGAAGACAACATAGTAGAAGTACCTGCTCTTGACCTACCAAATACACCTACTACCACCTATGTAATTCCTACATACCCCAAGCCATATTTTAGGGGGGCTAATAATGGTGGTGTTTATATACGCACATCCAATGATGAAGGTGAGCCAGACGAAGAACTTATCTACCACAACGACATTTACATCGTGAACCGCATTGTAGATATAGATCTTGGTGAAGTTGTAGTAATACGTTTACACCTACCACAGGATGGCGTGCGTGAATTTACTGTACCTCTTACAGCGATAACCTCACGAGAAGAATTTAGAAAGCAAATGTCCATGCAAGGCGTGGCAGTAACAAAGATGGATAAACTTATGACTTATATGACTACTTGGATTAACGAGTTACAGGCTACCACAAAAGCTGATAACGCCCGCGTACAGTTCGGTTGGACTGACGATAGCCACGATGCGTTTGTTGTAGGCAACCAAGAAATATCAAGGAACGGTATTAAGAGCAACCCGCCCTCTAGGGCTACCGCAGGACTTATGAGTGCGTTTAAGCCTAAAGGCTCGTTGGAGCAATGGAAACAAATGGCTGCTTTCTATGATCGAGATGGGTTTGAGATGCACCAATATGTAATAGCTACCGCGTTTGGTTCTCCACTTATGGCACTTATGCCCATTGCTTGTTCGGGCTTCCATGTACACAGTAAGGACACTGGGCTAGGAAAAACCACTGCGCTGTATGCCGCGGCATCTGTGTGGGGCAACCCTAAAACATTGGTAGTTGAAGCAAAAGATACACAGAACTCAGTTATGTTGCGTGGTGAAGTTTATAAGAACTTGCCTTTATATATTGATGAGTTAACCAATGGCAAAGGCGAACAGTTGTCTGACTTAGTTTATCAATTATCTAGTGGTAGGCAACGTAACAGGATGTCGGGTAACACGAACACAGAAAGAACACGTGGTGAACCGTGGAGTTTGTTATCTGTATCTACAGGCAACACAAGTGTTATTGAACGCATCAGCACTTTCAAGAATGCCCCAAAAGCCGAAGCGGCTCGTATGCTAGAAACTAGGGCAGTTAAGTTATTTGATGAGGCTACTACTAAGCACTTAACTGATGCACACCAAACCGCTACCACTACTGTATATGGACACGCGGGGGTAGTATTCATGCAATACGTAATTAATAATTTAGACACAGTTATTGACCTACTAGAAAACGTACAACGCAAGATAGATGCTGCGGCACGGCTTACAGCGCAGGATAGATACTGGTCAGTAGGCGCTGCTGCTACGTTTACAGGGTACTTGATAGCCAAAAAGCTAGACTTATTGCCGTACGACACGCCTAAATTGATGAAATATACCCTAGGATTGCTTGAAGAGAACCAAGGAACGTCTAAAGGCTTAATATCTTCTACAGCAGATGTACTGAATGATTTTGTACACGAGCATTGGGGTAGCATACTAAAAATTAGAAGCACTGATGATATGCGTAAGAATCAAGATAATGGTATGGACGACCTAGTAATACCTGAGTCTGACCCTCGTATTAAGTTAGTAGGTAGGTATGAGACTGACGTTAAGAAGCTATACATAATACCCAAAGTACTAAAAGCATGGTGTGGTAAGCAACAGATAAACTACAGTTCCTTGATAGAAGAACTTAAAGATAAGTTCGATGGTAAGGCTGTAAAGATAAGACTTACTAAGGGCACATCAACTAAGATGCCACTGGCTCATGTGTTTTGTGTAGACTGTTCTAAGGTTGACCTAGAAGAAGATGCGGAAACTTGATGACATAGCACCAGATGGCGTACGTATTATCGTACGTTGGGATAGCATGGGGGTGGGCGCTTCGGTGTTTATACCCTGCATCAATGCGCGTAAAGCACGAGAACAAGTTAACGAGATATTTAAAAGGAAAGGTTGGAAATACCTATCTAAAACCACCATAGAGAGTGACAAGTTAGGAGTACGTATATGGCGTACAACATAAAGTTTTAGGATACGGAGTAGCACTTCCCCTTTGCTACCCTTACCTTGCTCCCTGATGTTCCGAGGCATCGGGGAGTTTTTTTATTTATCCCACTGTTTATACTCTAATCTACTCTTTTCCATAGCCAACTGTAGCATCTGATTAACGGGGACACCATTATGCATAGTAGCGATTTTATCTAGCTGTGACTTGATTGACCGCTTAATAGTAGCTTCACTTATCAGGGCTTCTGGATGCCGTTCATTAAACTCTTTAATATCTTCATACACATCTCTAGCCGTGGACAAATCTTTTTCTTTCATGGCTCTAAAGTATAATTTATTTAGCTTCTGCCTACGCTGCATTATAGCGTTTGAAATCTTACCTTCAGCGGCACTTTGAGAAGTGCGGAAAGTATATTCTAGAGGAGCAAAACCAAACGCTTTAGCGGCTATCTCACCCGCACCGATGTTCTCGTATATAAACTGCCCACCACGAGTCTTAACACCATTATCCATGAAGTATCTACCTGCTTGTAAGGCGTTGCCAAAACCTGCAGGGGCAGCGGACTCAGCGGCTCTATAGTACTCTGCCTCACTGAAATCTTTGATACTACGCATAAATCTTTTGCCTGTACTTAATGCAGGGCCACCTAAATAGTACCCTATATTTTCTTCTAGGCTAGGATCACGCATGAATCTGTTTTCTTGTAGTATCAAGTCATTTAGTTTAATACGTGAGGATACGTCAACCCCTGTTAGTGTAGACAGTGGCCCTTTGAAGCCCATCTCACCTATGTGCTTACGTAGTATAGTATCGGCATCATCCTCTTCATCGTCTAAGAACAAATCCCAAACCATAGATATTAGGCCCCAGATAGGAATACCACCTAAGCCTGCAAACAAAGCGGAACTAAGGTGTATGCCGGCAACCTGCTTTATAGCAATCTTACGTTGCTCAGGGTTGTTTTTGTATAGTTGATTAGCAGCAGCTAGGCCAGACTTAATCATACTGCTGTTCATCATCATACCGTAACTCTTATACATCAAGGCTACACGACCAATGCCTTCCTTAGCTACAGGAGCAGTTGTTTCTAGTCTCGCGCCACCGTTAACTTCTTGAGCAGTATATACAGCCTCTTTTGCAGCAATAGCACGTAGTTGACCAATGTCAGTTGGTATATCAATCTCTTTACCCTGCCGCACACTAAAGTATTTCTTGCCCGCCTGTAGGTCTTCAGACATTTTTTGACGTACTAAATCGTACGAAGTAAGTATTGTAGTTTGGGTATTAAATCTCTCTGCGCCATTAAAGAAGAACGCTGAGAAGTGCGCAAGTTTATCTCTAGCGTTTGCTTGTTCACCTAGGCCCAGCTCTACTAAGGTTCTACTAGAGTATAACTTACCCTGCGCATGGGCTTCTTTAACCATAGGAATAATACTTTCTAGGTACTCTATGCGAGTTTTAGCATCTTCTGCATCTATAGCAGTTTTCTCTATATCTTTCTTAACGCTAGCTTTCAAGTTGTAGTTGTCATCGTAATATTCAATGAGGCTTATTTTTGCGCCCCCCACTACACTACCCGCCTGCGTAAAAGCGTCAATAGTATTACTAAGCCCGTACCGTGCTGATAGGAAAGGAACAGCCACCAATGGAATTTGCGACAAGTTAACTACTGCCGAAGACACATTAAAACCAAGTGTATATAAGAAAGCCATCTGATTAAGCTCTTTATATAAAACTTCCATAGGCTTGTTGACCGCACCTGACATAGCAAACCTAGCATGCTTTTCTATAGCCACCTCTTTTAGGACTTGCGCTTTAGCCGTGTCAACAGTATCGTCTTCTTTAATTTCCTCGTATCGCGCTTCTATCTCTCGTCTTTTGTTAGATATATCCGCTATACTTTCTATCTTAGCCGCTTGAGCCGCCATGTTTTTAGTCTTAGTCTCTAGCGCAGTTAGCGAGTCTCCAACAAACCCAAATACGTTACCTCTACGTACCAGAGATCTATAAATAGACGACGCAGGCAACGCATTAACATACTGCTGTATAATCTGTTCCTGTACGGTTGCGTCAACCCCAGCTCCCGCTAGTATCTGTAATACGTCAGAAACGAAAGATCCACTGGGAGCGTTATCAATAAACGATTTACTGTCATCCGCTAAGTGAGGCTTTACGCTTTTAACATTGGGTAATTCTTTTAGTTTTGAAACATACGCATCTCTTTCAGAAACATTTTTAAATATCTCAAATCCCGGCTCTTCTCTTACCACTGCACCAGTCTTGTCGTCGGTTACTTCGTAAATATAACTAACTTGGAACTTACCTTCTTGCCGTATTAAGGGCCAGTATTCTTCTATAGTAGCCCGAGAAAGTAATGTTTTTACTATCCCGTCTAGCTGTTTACCTGCAGTAGCGTCCCCTGACTCAGAAACCTTGGTCGCTTCTTTTTTCAACGCGCGTATAACACCCTCGAACTGTTCTTTGTTTAATTTCTTTTCCGCGTTGTACTGCGCCTCTAATTCTTTTACCTCTTCAGGTTCAAGGCTGTCTAGCACATCTTGCTGCTTCCCGTATATTTCGTACAAGTCGTTCTGCTCATTGTCGAACTTACCTTTATATTGCAGTGAGCCCGCAAACGGATTAACGTCATACAAAGTAGCACCGTACTCGGTATTGTATATTAGGTCGTCATACGCCTTAACAGCTTTCTTACTTATGCGTTTTGCGCGTGCTTTCTTCTGATCTATTACTTTCTCTACTTTTTCTACCGCCTTAGACATACTACCGGCTTGGTTGTTTATTACTTCGTGTAACTCTGTTACTAAGTTACCAAACCCGTTTGCCCTAGCTAGATCTCCTAACGTGTGTAGGTGCACACCCATTGCTAGGCCTCGAAGCCCTGCCTTACCAGCAGTTAAGTTTTTCCAAAAGTTTTTAAGGGAACTAGTAGATTCTACTTCTTCACGGATAGGACGTAGTGCTTCGTCAATACCTTTAGCCATTTGGCTAGGATCTAAGTTGTAGTTATTAGTGAAGTTCTCGGGTGTAGGGTTCATCAATAACATAACAGCATCGTCTACCACTGATAGCTTAGAATTAACGGGCACAGTGCCAAAACCTGTCATAATGTTAATGAAGTTTTTAAATATGTTTACAAGTTTTTGCCACGCACTTATTCCTTCAACGTCCTTTATTTGACCAAGCCTTCTGCGGAATATGGGGTTACTTTGTGATTCTGCAATAAATTCTCGTATGTTTTGTCCTTCAGCATTAGGGTCTAAGAACGGTTTTAACTCGTCAAATAATTTTTTAAGTTGTTTTGCAGGAACACTATTTTTGTTGTTTTGGTACGATATATCCGTGGTAGCATGTACAGCTTCGTGCATTACAAGGTGTATGGATATAGGTACGTTTTTATTTAGTACTATAGCGTTTGACCCATGAAAAAATACGCCATGAATTATAGTATTATCTGAAGCGTACTTCGGGGGCATTCTGTTTTTTATGCCTGCATCAGTGTCAAAACTAACCGAAGTAGTGCCTATGTTAGCAGCTAGCCCTCGCGCTATAGTCTTCATCTTACTATTTTCTACAGTCTTAGCTATTTCTAATAACGCTTCTTTTAAGTCACCTTGCTCTAATAATTTTTTAGTTTTGGCAGACACGTTTTTAGTTATAGCTTCAACAGCTTTAGGGTCTGAATTGTACATACTATACCCTTGCGCTAGTGCTGCAGCAGCAGACTCGGAGTATTCTATGGCTTCTTCTATAGTAGCCTTTTTCAAGTACTTTAAGCCTAGATCTGCCTGCATCAAGGAAAGACCGGCTATAGTAACTTTTTCGCTGTTAAGTCTTTCAAGTGCAGTATCTATTGCCGCTTCTTTCTTAGTGCGGGGTTTGGCTTTTTCCTGACCTAATTCTTTCTTTTTAGCACCAACCGCAGCTTTGGCTTGCCCTACTTTACGTGATGCAGTTACAGCGCGTGCGCGCAATACTTTTAATTCTTTTATGGTTTCTACAGGATTAGTGCCTGCTTCCGCATACTCACGAGCGTTTTGAAAATCGTTTGGCTTACTTAAATCTGTTTTGGGGTTTTTCACTAACTTAGCAAAATTGTTATCTGCGTCTAACTTAGCCTTGTCTTCTGTACTTAACTTAGTTTCGTCGATGTCTTTAACTTTACCAGCTTCTACTTCAGTGCGTTTACCACCTTTAATTATAGTTACTGGCCCCGCGGCACGTTGCCTGTCTATCATGCGTCTAACTTGCGCAGACGCTTTTTTCTGTGCATCACCTGCTTTTTTGGGCGTTGTTTTCTGTGCTTCTATTGCTTTTTCAAACGCAGCAGATTCTTTCTTAAACTTGCGCCTTACTTGCCGTAGCTGACGGTTTGTTTCTTTACTTAGGTTAGCTTGCATCCAATCTACAACGGCTTGAGCATTTGCTCCACCTGTACCCACGGTATAAGTTTGTAGGGGGTCTTTAACTTTGGCACCTTCCGTAGGTTTATATACAGCTGTGCTATCAGGGTCAGATACTTCGTATATAGCTGCGTACAAGCCGTCCATAGGAGTTTTAAAGTTATTTAAATACCTAATTACTTTAGCGTCCGCTTGAAGGGATTTTTTATTCAACTCAAACTGTTTAGTCAGCAGGACGAGTTTGTTTTTTTGTGTCTTAGTTCTTTTCTTTTCGGGTATAGCTTCTAATGTCTTAATATCTTCTGGCTGTCTAGATGTATCTTTTGCCGCACCTTCACTCACTAGGTTATCCAGTCTCGCTATGTCGTCTTTATACGCTTCATGGGTACCAACTAATTTTTTACTAGCTTTGAAAGATAACTTTTTAGTTTTAGCATCGTACGTAGGAACGTCGCTGATGCTAGGTTCTCTTACGTCCTCTTCAGCTACAATAGTATCCGGCTGGGCATCGGCTTCTAGTGCTTGTAGCTCATCTACTTTAAGACGCAAATTACGCAGTTGTTTGACTTTAGCACTGCCCGATAGTTTACTCTTAGGTTTTACTTTGGGTTTTACTGTAGCGTTTGACTTTCTCGCTCGTCTAGCAGGTCTTCCAGTGTCACTGACACTATCAGCCAGTCCTCCTTCGACAGGTCTTCCAGACTCTTCGGCACTCTCAGTACGCTCGACTCCCACGACTCCTGCACTACTAGGAACGCTGTCTCCAGTTGTTTCTGTGTCAGGTGCTCCAGTAGTTTGCTTTCCAACATCTGTAGTCTCCTTCTTTTTATTTATTGCAGACTTAACCATTAACTCATAGGTACCCGTTGGCAGTCCAGCACTTTTTGCTTCTTGTTCAGCGTTAGCCAGTCTCTGTTCTAGCTTATCTACATCTAACCGACCTAGGAAAGCGTTTACCTTAGTCTCTACACCTGCGCGAGGCTTGGGTTCTTTTTTCTTTTCTACAGGGGTAGCAGGTTCGGCAGTTTCTTTGTTTCTCGCTTTTTCTTGCGCCCTAAAGTCATCTCGTTTTTCCCGTAACGCATCTATATCATCTTGAGTAGGATCTAGTGTTACCTTGCCGTTTTTTATTTCGGAGTCAGACCAACCAATACCTCGTCCATCCGCAGTCTCACCTACATAGACTGTATCCCCGTTATCAAGTTTTTTAACCCCAGTTACAGTAACTTCTTGGGGAGCCATGTCGTCATCGCTCATAGACCCTAGTGAGTCAGATACCTTGTTAACTTGTACCGTAACTGTTTGACCTTTCTCGAGGTCTTCTTTGGTTTCTTCTGTAGGAGTTTCTTTTGCCGTTCCGTCGTCTTTCACAGTTCTAAATTTTTTGGGGGCTAACAAGTCTACAAGCCCCTGTAGGATTGCACCTGCACCACCACCTATAGCACCTTCTTCTACTACACCCGCCTCAAGCAATACTTGTTCAGGATTATAGCCTTGCTCTGTAAGGTTTTGTAAGATAGCAGCCGCAGCTTCCTGCGAGCCTTCAGCTACCCCAGTGGCAGCCGCACGTTGTAGTCTAGACTTGATACCAGTAATAGTAGCGGGGCTTACCTTAGCGCCTATCTTCTCAATCGCTTCAGGTAATCCCGGAATCTTTAAATTGCTAGCTAATCTTCCAAGCGGCAATACTTCAGTAGCACCAATAGCAGCACCTTTACGGATAGCTACGTTACGTTCTTCTTCTGTAGCCCCATACGCCCTAGCACGTTCAGACGCTTCGCCCGCACCAGCACCTACACCTAGCGCTCCCGCAGCCGCAAAACCACCAACAGGGCCTAATGCAGCAGCAGGCAAGAAAGAAGCTATGGAACCTAGGCCCGATGCCAATTTGTACGTTATGGAGTCTTTATCCCCACCTTCAGGAGTAAACCGGTCGGCTATATCCTTTATCTTTTTGCGAGACTTTAGCTCTGCCTCTTCTTCTTGCAGGGTAGCAGCACCCAAAGCAGCGGATTCTAGAGTGCCAACAAATCCAGAGGCTAAACCTGTACCTATATTCTCAAAGAAACCAGCGTCTTCTTCTGTTTTTGGCTGTACAGAATCATAATTACCTTGCTTTAGAGCATTGGCTAGTTGCTTTGCCGCCTGAACATCACCAGCTTTATCTGCATTAAAAAGTGCAGATTCTAGTTGTTGCCTAGTCGGCATATTTTTTCACCAAACTATCTATTTGGGAGTCACCTGTGTTTTGAGAATCACCTGTGGCAGAATCAACAAAACTGGATAAATCAAGTCCCGGAGTTTTCGCCTCTAGAGATTTAATAATAAACTTCTCAAGGTTTTCAAAGCGCTTAGTGATAGAAATCACTCTTTTTGCTCGCGCTTTTTTCTGTTCTGCCGGATCTAGCATCAAGTACTCATTACTCGTTAAATATTTATCTATAGCCTCTGATCTAGTTTCCCTCAGTGCTTCCCAGTAGCTTGTTAGCGCGGTAGAGTCTTTTGAGTTCTGAATAGATTGCATTAACTTTTCCTCAGATTCTATCTTCATACCCGCCAACAAGGCATCCACTGCCGCTTGGTTTTGTTTTTGGAATCTATCTTTATCGACTGAAACAGCAGCTTGATCTGCCGCAGCTAAATCACCAAATACACCTAAAGCCGCTCTTCTATCCGCCGATATTTGCTCCATGATTTTAGCTGCTGTAGTATCAACCGCTTTTAGTTTGTCTACATCAGCTTTCATGTCCGCGGCATAGTTATTAGCGCTGTCGTTAAACATTTTATATCTACGCTCATCAGCACGGTTGCCTGCTCTCGCTCTTGCACCTGCTAAACCACCACGCTGTACAGCACCAGCACGAAGCCTCTGTTCTTTTTGTGCCTCTGGAGATAGCTGGCGGAGCATCTCAGCATCTACCGCATCCCGCTTAGCTTTTATGCCCGCAGAATCATAGTTTTTATTGTAACGCTCATCGCCCGCTGCCTGCGCCGTTTTCATTGCTTCTGCAGGGTCGGCACCTTTACTCATAGTGTCAAGGGTGGTCTTAGCACCGCTATCTAACCTACTACTTGCTTGCTCAGCACCAATAGTGCTTAACTGCTCTGCGGTTGGCGCAGTGTTGAGTTTACCTTTTAGCATACCCGCTAACTCGCCTTGAGGGCCAGCAGGAGGTTTGTCACCACCCATAAGAGCTTTAGGGTCAGCTTTAGGCACTGCTCCTGCGATTCCTGCCGTGTTAGGGTCAAAACTAAAGTCTAGGCCTGCTTCTTTAGGCTTACCCATTAAAGGAGTATCTGTTCTTTCTGCAGGAGAAGCTGTAATTGGGTCAGCTATTTGCAATCCTGCCGCTTCAGCCGTAGCCATAGCTTGCTTCTTTTTGTTGTCTGCTAACCTTTGGTTAAACGCTTGTTGGCCAGCTTTAATGTCTTTTTGACCTTGTAACCGCTCATCGGTTCTTTCTTCTCTTGTTTTACCCAGTTTAGGGGGTTGTTTAGGAGTCAACATTTTTTTAGTGGCTTCGGGTAACGCATCATACTGCGCTCTAGTCATACCTAATTCTTTTAGTTTCTCTTCGCTTACTTTACCGCCATCGTAAAAACCAACAATTCCACCCTGAGCCATCATTGGGG
>VMHT01004942.1_pt1 | contig 11068 bp, 11 predicted proteins | sample 4693611 | NCBI WGS metagenome assembly VMHT01 (sample SAMN12280063, study PRJNA550983) | marine metagenome | isolation source: seawater sampled from same location over 5 years 0.02-0.2 micron viral filtrate | place: USA: collected off the coast of southern California halfway between the port... ... | reverse complement strand
GAAATTTTTTGTCGCACCATTTCACATACACATTCACACACATTCTTTTTTGCTCCGCGGTCGCATTTACAATGCGACTGATTTTATATAATAAATCTTATATAAAATGTGCTCTCCCGATCATCTTGCTGATGTTGATGGTTTTGATGTTTTAGACAAGGCTATCGTCTTGAGACTCTTCGTTGGCGAAATAACTAATATGGTATTACGATTGTTTTCACTCCCATTATATTGTCGTAATCTAATATGGCGTAGTAGTTAGATGTTATTCTACCGATTAAAAAACTGGGCATTTCATTCTTTAATCTTATCCATACAATACAATACTTTATCTCCTTACAAATATCTTCCATATAAGATTTATGAACTCTCTTACATATGTCATCTACCAATTCTGGTGGTAGATTTTTAGATAAAACATAATCCATTTTTTTAGTAATCCATAATACTTATGTCTTTCTTTTTTCTCGGTTTACCTCCCGCTTCCTCGCTTGGTTGTCTATATTTTTTACCCTTATCAAATTTACTTTTCTTGTAATCATTAAATATTGCCTTGGGATCTATATTTTTCTCTCGATCTAAAATTTCTTTCTTCAAAAGTTTTTCTGGTTTTTTTAAAGTATTACCATCTTTTGATGATGATTTTTCTATTTCATCTATATGATGTAATGTCTTCAACATTTTTAATTAATAATTTTTTATAATAAATTTGTATTATAAAATAATGTCTCTTGTCTCGCTATCAAGTCGTAATGAGAATGTCCAAGGTTTAGTTCAAAATCCAAATAATTTCCGAAATAATTTTCCTCAACCTCTTGTCTTAAAACCTCATAGTCAAGTATGTTTGACCAATCTTACATTTACAGCCGTTGAAGGCGATTTGTTTGAAATTCAAGGAAATGATGATATTAATAGTTTTACTGGTAATAATAAATTACTTTTTGGTTTTGATGATGCTCAAGAAACTGCTGGTTATGATGTAGCCATACTCACCGCTGGAAAATATAAAGCAACTACTCTGGCTACTGAAATAGCAAGGGCAATGAATGAGGCTAATCGTATGAAATACTATACAATCTCGTGTGTTTTCTCTGAAGGTAATCCAAATGCCAACCCCGTGGAATTGGATGAATTTACAATCTCTTATACTGAGACTGCCGGTTTAAACCCAACTGTTTACGCAAGAGGTGATTGGACACCTTCTACTCGCCATACATCAACTAATGTCGTTTTTAGCGACACATCATCTTCCGTAGCCGGAACTGCCGTTTTACAAAAGAGAGTAGCGTTTTCTAATACCGCTACCGCTACCTCTCACGCCGAGGCGTTTTCTTGGCAAAAAGGATTACTCCTATACACACAAGGTCAAGGCGGTGGATCTTGTTCTTGGACTATCCCACTTTCAGATGGTGCTACCGCATTACCCGATAGTGATTCTTCATCAAGAATCCATAATATGAAATTTGGTCTTGTAAGACCTACATTAGCCGGAACTGCCTTGGAGGGTGTTGCCGGTCAGGTTGATGCCCGAATGAGATTTCAATCAACCCGATCAGATATTGAAATTGAGACACTACGAGATGGTAATGGTAATCGCATTAATATATATATCTCGCGACCTAAATATGACGGTAGAACTATTTTTGAAAAAAGTAAACGTATATTAGTTCGTAGTTTTACAATTGGTGCTATTACAGTCCCCGCGTTGCGTTCCATTGATTTCTTAATGATTAGAGTGACTCCGTTTTTCAGAACTAATGATTTTATCGTTCAAATTTTCAAATCAATCGATGGTGGTGCTACATTTACAGCCCTCGCTAACGGCGGTGGAACTGCGAGAGATGGAAGACCCGTTGTGTATACTGAGGATATGGGTGGTTTTGCGGATGGTAATGGTGGTAATCCGGCACAATTTACAAGTGTCGTATATTCTACTCGTGGTGTTGATGATGGTGCGGGTGGTAGACTTAAAGCCATATTTGAACAATTTCTACCCGCCGTTGTTAATCTTATTCCGTGGGTTAGAATGCCAAGACAATCAATTTATTCTGGCGGTGCGGGTGGGACTCCGGTCAATCAGCAAGTTTACACTGGACTCGATCTCCTTGATGGGAGTGAGGATGCCCCTTGTCAATTTCAACTCGATATTGGCGGTGGTGTCACCGCTAATAATCAGTATACGATTTCTTTTCAAAATTCTGGAACTGGTTATGGATATGATGGGAAGATTAGTATTGCGGTCAATCCTACAACTGACGATGCCCCCGTCCCTACAACTGATGTTAATGGTGTGGCTTTTAAACAAGACGCCCGTGATGTCAGTAAATGGAGTATATATACTGATGACACCGTTCCGATTGCTACTGCGGTTCCAATTGGGACAATGGTTTATGATTTATCAACAAATACCGGTGGTCTTACCATTAATGGCGGGTTCGGTGGTGGTAATTGGGTCGGGACGGTTGTCGGGACAAACAAACCTTCTCCTCTATCAACTCCCGCATTTAGTGATATTACAATGGTTGAAAATCCCGCAGATTCTCTTACCTACTTGCGTAGAGGGTCTGATGTCGTCGGTTCTATATACCCTTACGAAAAGATTTTTACTACTGCCCCTACAACTAACCAAGTTATCGGGGTTGTGATAGCCGGTGGTATTTTAAACACCGCATTTAGAGCCATCCTCGGTCAAGTGACCCAAAACGACATTCGTAATATTGGAGTTGGTCAATATCGTCGTCTCACTACTCAATTGAGTGGAACCGTTCAACGAACTCTCGGTTTTTCACAAACAACAGTTCAGTTGGCAAGGGCTACGAGACAATTCTTAACTGACATCAGTCCTGATTATGTATTGGATGGTGCTAATAATCTTCACGTGTCCGTCCCCGAATTGTCCAACGTCAAATCAGTTGAAGGTGAGTCAAGTCAGCAATATAAAACTATTGCCATAGTTCCAAAAAATACATTTACAACTGATGACACAGGTGTTATGAGTTATCTATCAAGTTATGAAAATTGGATTGATGTAAATAATGCTGAGACTCTAAATGTCAATGAACTCTCATTTCAGATCCGTAAACCAAACGGTAAGGTCAGTAAATATGTCTCCGGAACTACTCGGGCTACTATCAAGTTCAGAGAAGACCCCGAAGTCAAGAGAGAACGAATGTTTGAAAAAATGGCTGACCGTATGGCTCTACTACAAACTCAAACAAGTCAGCCTCTAATTGATCGTAGTAGTTTTGTTGGTTCTTAATTTCTTACTATATAAAATGAATATGTTTACTAAACTCAAAAGAAGATTTTCCAAAAAAAAATTTACTTTACCTAAAGTAGATTTTATAAGTGAAATTGAATGTCATCGTCCTACGCGTTCATACATCTGACTTTTTCGCTTCCCATTCCGTATGTGTCTTGGTCTTACAATGTCTTGACCAATTGTCCCTACGAACTGATGCTCCGCAACCGCATTTAATCGGTGACGACTTTTGGGCGTCTATTTTTTCCTTATTCTCCTTCTTGTATTTTCTTGAATTAGCATTTACTTTTTCTTTATTCTTAATTCTATAATCTTTCATAGAATCAAGTTTCTTTTGCTCTTTTACTTTTAGAACATCTCTTTCCTCCGTTACTTTCTTCAATTGAGATTTCAAGTCTTCAATTTGGTCATTGGATATTTGTGTAGCCTCTTCGTAGTGATGCTTCATATTCTCATTCACCGTCTTTTGATTCGTCAAATCACAATTCAATAGATTGTTCTCCTCTTCAAGCCATTCAATCTTTTCCGCTTGTTCTTCCATCATCTTCTTCATACGACTATATTGAGTTAGAAGTTCGGTCATTTTGTCTTCGAAGGTTGCCATTTTTTAAAGTTTTTCTTTAAAAAAATCAATTTTTTTCTCGTCTTAATTAAAAAACATAATATGTTTAAACCATTGTTGAGACGCCTTGTGAGTTAATCATAATGCGTTTGAGACCAAAGGCATATAGGTATAGAATCTTTTGTTCGGTTCCGTTGAGATAATCAACACGAACACTTGTTGTTTCTTTTGATAGATCCATTACCTGAGCGAACTTAGATAGACTTCTTGCGACTACGAAATTGTCAGCAATACGCTGGAGCGAGAGCACTCTTTCATCTACATTTACGAGTGCCTTCTGGAGTTCGGAGACGTGTAATGCCTCTACACGAGTTTCCTTACCAGCGAGTCTTACATTATACCTCTTGATTGGTGCGAGGCGACTTGGGTAGTGTTGTGTTCCGTGAATAAATTCATAGGTCTGACCTCCATCTACAATACCCGATAGAGAGTGTGCTCCTATTGATCTTGCCCGTGCGGTCGCCGTTGAAAGCGGTTGGCAGAATAATGCCTTGGCTCGTGTCATCGTGACGGGCATTTGGGCTTGGACAAGACCGCTTAAATTTGACTGATTATGTCTGAAAAGTTGATATGACATAATGTCAAATGAAATACCCGAAGAAGAAGTTGAAGCCTCCATCATCCCATTTACATAACTTTCTGGTGGAGTGACGCTCTGGACGATGAATTCTAACTCACTCATTTCATACGATGGTGCGTTGTATGATCCGGAACGAAGGTCATTACCGGCGACGTTATTTGCGAGAGTATGGAAAGTTCCGGCTACCTCACGATCCGCTACCTTGTAGTATACGAGTGAATCGATTGCGTGGTCGAACTGAAGACCGCCATTGCGGTTGCGGAGAGGATTGTATACAATGGTGAGAAGATTTACTCCATATGTGTTGAATCCGAGAACGACACCGAGTGCCTCTTCGTTGGTGTGGGGTGCGTCGTTATTGGACACATATAGAATATCACCTACTGCGAATGGATTAAAATCACGACCGATGTTGACACGGCACTGGTATCCCTCTGAGAATGCTGTAGCACCGCCAATAGTGGCTGGAAGACCTGCCTCGGCTACACGTGTTTCAGTGTTGTTTGCGTGTGCGTCTACCTTTAGGAAGACTCTTCCAAGATCGCCGTGGGTCTTTTCACCGAACATATTAGTGATAACACAAGAACGCTGGAGTGAATCTGTCTGGAGTTGGATGCGAAGACCATTCATAAGTCCGCTTGGGATGACATTTCCGCCTCGGAAAAGTCCGCAGTCAAGTGGCATCTGAACCATCACGTCGTGACCTTCGTGGACTGGAACATCAAGTGCCGGTGCTACTGCGGTGATTTGAGGAACTGACTTGTAGTAAAGTGTTTTATCTTGTCTGTTTGTCCCCTCTACTGACTGGACACCTTCAAATAATTCATCTTTAAGTCCGGTATTGCGAGTAAACTGATTTAAAAGTGCTCTTTTTGCTCCATATTCTTCACTTACTTCTAAACTGGTCTGGTTTGAACCATCACGAATAATAAGTTGTCTAAAGAGGGCGTGACTACCGCCGGCACGGGCATCGGGAACGATTTTACCCCGAGCATCTTTAAACTTCAAATTAAATTTAAGATAACTATTAGTTGGGTCAATGAATCCAACGAAAGATGGAACGTGGAAGCGTATTTCATCGTTTTGAAAAACGGTCGCTACGTTTTCTGGTTTGATAGCGACGGACTTGCTGGGAATGAACTGATTCTGTTGTTCTGCTCTAAACATTTTTATTAAGTTTTTTTTTAATAAAAATTTTAAATTTACATTAGTAATGTTAAGTTAAAAAAATATAATAAACTAAATACAATCCAAAATAATAAATACAAACTGGAGCAAATATTAATACATCATTGATATGAATCATTTTTTATTATTCATCTAATTCAAATGCTTCGTCCCAATCAAACTCATCATCAGTAGGACACTCGTTTCCCTCCTCGTCTCTCAAATACCTATCTCCCTTATCTGCCTTGAATTTCCAACAATCATTCTTACAATGGATTAGTTGTTTCTTCATATCATCTTTGTCAAGGAATCTACACCATCCGTGCCCAACTACGTGTATCTCAATCGTAAAATCTTCATCCAAGTATTCAATACACTCCTCCTTGACATATGTATCAATTTCTCTCTTGACATTAAACTCTTCATTATCTAATTCAAACTTGATATTGATAGATTCTTCATCTGGAATCTTATTTATCTCTACGTCCAAAAAGAGTTCATCTCCATCCATTTCTCCGTTCTTGTATTCGTTCCTACATCTACATACGCCTTCGTCGTTTGTGATGAACTTTTCTGGAATATCTTTAAAGAGATTGAAATATTCAATATGATCCCAACTAAGATAAGTAATGTATTCTGGCATCTTGTTGTTAGATAGTCTTTTTTTTCAATTTTTTGAAAAAAAATCAATTACGGAAAAATTATTAAGCGGAGACTGTGACCTTTCCATTACGGATTGTCATTAGGCGTTCAACTGAAGCGTAAACACGCACTTCTCTTGCTCCTTCTCTATCACGAGTGCGACCAAGTTTTTTCATTATGATAATTGGCTTAGAACCAATCTGGCGACCATTACCAAGAACATTCACGGATGATGTAGTTAAATCCAAGCCTGTGACGTGTGATGTTCCTCGTAGATCATTCGACCTATCAGCGTTAGTTGCGTTTGGTAGAACGTGTCCTTCAATAGCACCAATATACACGGAGTTCTGATTTGGTGCTTTTGCTCCATTTGATTTATCCGAGTCAACATCTATAGAATATAACTGAGTTGGGACTTGGAGAGGTGTGTTAAACACTTGTGCCAATTCTGCGTATTTATTACTTGGACGGAATACATCACGATCGTAGACACGCATTTCATTAATACGGAAATTGTATTCTTCATCAGTGTCCAACGTTCCGGAATGGTATTTTCCAAGAACGTGATGACCTCGGTTTGCGGTTGCCGTTGAAAAACGATCCTGAACGAGCAGACTACGAACGGTTCTACCAGCGACGGCGATGTCGCGTTCAACTTGCTGAGAAACTGTAGTATTTACTGCTGGATTTACTGCTAATGCTGGAATCTGGGCAGTGGTGAGGATTAAATCTTCGTAGAGGAATGACAATCCATTCTCACTGTAAACTTGTCTGGCGGTGTCGTCTTGGGTTGAGTCCGAGTAGTAGAGATGGTCAGCGTAGAATTTGACATTGACAGTTGAGACACTTACGGCAGTTGAACCCGCGTGACCTTGTGGGAAACAGCAAATATTTCCTACATCGCCGGCGACGTTTGCTTGGGTGTTGAAGACGAGACGAATAAAGACGTTCTCTTTAATAGTAAACAGCGGAATTTGTCTCATTTTCATCATCGGAATTAGGGCACTAAGTGGAACGCTGAATACGGGAGTCGTATCATCGCTTGTTGTCGGTTTTAACTGGGGTGGGACGACACAAGTGGCTGTGGCATCGGCTGTAAAGTTAGTGTAATCGAGGTCGGTGGGCATTATGCGTCCGGAACCTGCTCCTCCCGTTAGAACTTCATTATATCTTGCTCCTGATCTACCGCTCTTCACTGAATCGACGTATGCTCTTGTCTCTGGGGTGTTAAATTTACTAACCATTGTAGAATAGTGTCCTACATCATTACACGATGCTACTTCTTTACCTCCAATAAGAAGGTGGGCTGATTTTACAAGTGAAAAAATTCCGGTGTCTAATGGGAGGAATCCGGCACCATCGCAAGTGACTGCCAACGAGATAAAACTACCTCCGTCGAGTGTGCCGTTGCGAGCGACTTGAAAGACGCATTCGGTTTGTGAGATATTTATCGGATCTAATACTTCAGTCTTGACTTCCATAGTCTCTTCGGTTTGAAATGGCTCAATAGAAAGAATCTCGGGTAAAGATGACATTTTTATTATAAAAAACTTTTATAATAATTATTTTTAGTTTTTTGTTTATTTAAGTGGATATCATAATTCCTTGCGGACTATATGTTAGAATATTTTTACTCAAAACGTGGGTATGAACTGCGTTTGGACTATTACCATCAAGTGATGACACGATTCTTACACTGTATGCTGAATTTCTGAAATCCATACCTACATCACTAATGGGATCTAACTGGAGGCCGATTCCGAACGCTCTACGGTCATCCGCTTCCTTACCTAATGTGCGGTTATTTATTGCTGAATCTGGACGATCTGGGCGTAGATGATTTCCGCCATATCCGAGTAGTAGGCGACCGTTGAGTGAACGGTTCATTGAACCAAACGCTTTAAGGTAGTTGGAAAGAACTTGCGTCTCCGGTAGTTTTTCAGTTGACTGAGCCTCGCAGTCCATCTCGTAGTCAAGACCAAGTCTCACACCTCCTCGTGCGAATGACACGCGTTTTAGAACTGCCTCAATATCATAATTTTGACCCGCCTTATTTCGTAGTGGTTCAGTGGCGAATGAATCGTGGGTATAATTATTTGTGTGAGTCACTGGAATGAAATTGTGGGCTATCGATAACACACGGCTATTAGCAAGATTCATTGTCGCGGTGAAATCACTTGCGTTGATAACTTGGTAGAGTGAACTCCAAGAGTTGTATGAAAGTTGTCCCGAACCTACATTCGCAAGTTCGGCGACACCTTGTGCGTCTGGGACGGCAAGATTACACGTGAGAGACATATCGCGGAGTTCGTAATGGGCTCCTGAGACTAATGGAGCATCAGTGCCGAAGAGGAACTGATTGTCGCCTGCCAATTCTATCATAATTTTTAGCCCTCCGATTGCCGAAAGTGGTATAAGGGACGATCCTTGGAGCATTCCGCAGAAAAGTGGAACTGAAAATCGGCTGTCGTTATTTACAAGATTTGATGATGCCGAGTCAAGACCGTTCATCAAGGAACTACAACTTTTTTCAGACATCATATCTTGCTGTGAATGTGTGCTGGACAGGATAGCAGTGACGAGACGGCCGTATTGGCGAATTGACTCAAGCGACTGATTTGTGTTTGATGCGATAAGGTTTACATTCTGGAACGCTGATGAAACACCGACGCGACTCGCGATCTTAATTCGGTTCTGGGCTACACCGTTTTTCAAGGTGTTGTTATTTGGTCGTAAATCAGCATTACCTCCTTTTATAACGAGAGTGCCGTTGATACGGAGTGAAGATGACTCTAAAAATTTAGCCTGTGAAGGTATGGTAAACGAGATGATAGGATTCCCGTCGCGGAACGAAAACGCACTGTTGAGTGTGGATGGAGCATTTGAAGGAAAAATCTCAACTTTCTCTTTCGATACGATTGATACGGACATTTTTATTATAAAAAACTTTTATAATAATTATTTTTGTTTTTAATATCCAAAATATTTACTATATTCTCCATATGGATTTACTCTTGGTGGATCAGTAATTAGATTGCGTCTTGGGGCTTCACGTGGTTTTGGTTCACGTTTTATCTTTTGCTCCTCCTCAATCTTCTTGCGAATACGTGTCTCCATCTCACGCTCCTTTGCTTCTTCAATCTCTCTCGCTTTCCTTTCTTTCTCTTCTCTCATTGTCATCACTTTATCAAACTTTTCCATATTAAGAACCCAACGTTCAAAATCTTTATCATCATCAAAACCTCCCGTTGTCGTTGGTCTACTATTATCTTGCGGAACATTTGTTGTTGGTCGCGATGCTACCTTTTTGGCTTTCTTTTCCCTACGACTCTTGTGTAATTTTTCAAGATGAAGTCGTTGCCTTTCTGACATCTTTTTCTTGGGGGCTACCTCACGTTTGGGCACGTATTCCTCCTCTTGAGGTTCAGGGCTACTTGGGTTGTCAACCTCCGGTTCTTCATCTACCGGTTCCTTTACTTCTAAATCCTTTTTCGTGTATTTTGGTTTTGTTGATTTTTTTACATTAAAAATCTCCTCGCTTGCTGGAACTGGTTGCTCTTCGGACACTTCTGGGGTTGCTTTGGAAAAACTAATAAGTTTTGGCTTCGGCATCTTTTATTTAAAAAGTATTTAAAATATAATTGAATTTTTAATTATATTTAAATAAAAATATATCAAAATGATGTCAAGTATGCGTAATAGTGAATCTGACAATGCCCTCGAAAATGTCAATTGTGTTGAAGTTATCAACTATGAAAGACTACAAGAATTGTTGAAATACGCTCCTCATTGTAAGGAGTTCAATGATAAGCAAAAAGAACAAATCATTTCGTTGGCTTATGTCAAATACGCTAAACAACCTTCGGGTGAATTAGGTCAAGCACAAATTAGATATGCTCCTAAATCGGCTAATCGCCTTGGTCGTGTCTACCATAAAGTAAATGGCAAGGCACTACAACAACAATCCAAGAATGTTCGTCATATTTTATGCCATAAGAACAATGGTGAATGTTTGTATATAGATATTGACATTGTGAATTGTCATCCCGTGCTAATCATTCAAATGTGTAAAGTTTACAAGATTCCTTGTGATGTCATCGAGACTTACGTCAAGGATCGTGAATGTATTCTAAAACAAGTTATGACCAAACATAAATGCTCTCGCTCACAAGCAAAAAAACTATTCATTAGATTATTGTATTCGGGTAAATGGGATAATTGGTTTGCCGAGTTTGATTTATCCGTTGTTGAACCTCTTCCATTTGTAAAAGCATTTTATCATCAGATGAGAGATATTTGTGAAAGATTCTACACTCATATTGATTTCAGTCATAATAGACAAGAAGCAATTAATAAGATGAAAAGAAAACCCGAATATTTCGTCAATCCCGAAGCAACTTGTTTGTCTTACATCATTGCGGAAAGGGAAAATCTTATCCTTTGGAATATGCGTAGGTTCTTTATTAATCAAGGCTTACAAGTGTCCGTTCTTGTGTATGATGGTCTTATGGTAAGAAATGATGGAACTAAAGTTGAAAAAATGTTTGATGATTGTGCTAACTTTATTAAAGAAAGCACCCAATTTGATGTTTTATTAGAAACTAAACCATTGGAAACTACTATAGATTGGGATGATATAGTTGATAAACTCAAAAACGGTGTTCTTGACAAAAGTAAAGTCAGTCTTGGCGAATGGTTTGATGTCAGTAAATTGTCTAAAATTACTTCTGAAAATGCGATGGATGAATATTTGATGAAAAAATACTACTTTGAGCATTGGATTAAATATTCTTCT